>JAEEGL015370723.1_pt1 | contig 10676 bp, 10 predicted proteins | sample 9134231 | NCBI WGS metagenome assembly JAEEGL01 (sample SAMN16246548, study PRJNA631951) | gut metagenome | biome: gut microbiome; feature: rumen; material: fiber-attached | host: Bos | place: Iran: Karaj | collected 2018-10 | reverse complement strand
TTTGACTACTACGCCTTCTTTTTGAGCGGCAGTCACCTCATAGGCACAATTTTTCCACCGTTTGAAGGCCTCGGCAATAGGGAGATAGCGGACATTGATATACTCTACTTTCCCTTGTAGGTACCCTATCACACCGCCGCCTTGAGTAAAGGAAGGGTTCTCACGAATGGTGTCCGCCAATGTTTTTTCCCCGTTGATTACCCGCGCCAATGCTAAAAACTCATCGGCGAAAGCCGCACGGAATATGGCATACCCCGGTGTGTACCTGTCCTCGTAGCCGTCATTCGAGGACACTTGAATCAGTGCCACCTGTTGGCGTTGTTGTGGGGTTGTTTTCCCTTTTAGTTTGTTGACTTCTCCCTTAATTGTGGTAGCCGTGTCAATTACCAGGGGCATATTGTCATCATCCGCCGCTTCATCCATCTGAAGCACTAAGTCAAGAATTTTATGGGTCAGCATCTCCGGAGTTTCTTTGGGCTCCGTACCGGCGCGGGAAGTCCCATACAATACGCCGACAGATATAACTGCCAACATTAAAATGATATATTTCTTCATAAAGGGTTCCTCCGTTATATTATTGTGTAGATAGTGTCGCCAAGTTATACCGGTTTGTAAAAGGTCATCAATGGCCCCTATCTTTTTGCGGTAACTGCAAACTACCTTACTTTATAGCATAACAGACTATCGGTGTTTTTACAAGGCCCAGATTGCCTGAAAAAGGACCTATTGCTTTCTAGGTCTTTGGACCTAGAAACCGTTTGCGGCCCGTGTGAAAAACAGCGGCCCAAACTTTTTAGTTTGGGCCGCAAGGTCATCTAAACAACTGAATTTATTTCCTTTTGTGCGCAAGCACGTCCTTAGCAGCGGCTTGTGCAGCAGCCAAACGCGCTATCGGCACGCGGAAGGCCGAGCAGGACACATAGGTGAACCCTTCGCGGTGGCAGAATTCCACACTGGCCGGGTCGCCGCCGTGTTCGCCGCAGATGCCGATTTTGAGATTCGGTTTTTGTTCGCGTCCTTCGGCTACGGCGTGTTCAATCAGCATTCCTACGCCGCGTTGGTCCAGCGTTTGGAACGGGTCGTTTTCCAAAATACCTTGTTTGAGGTATTCCGGTAAGAACGCTCCGATATCGTCGCGCGAGAAACCAAACGTCATTTGCGTGAGGTCGTTGGTGCCGAACGAGAAGAAATCCGCTTCCGACGCTACTTCATAAGCCAGAACGGCTGCGCGGGGAATTTCAATCATCGTACCTACGGAGTAATTAAGGTTTTTCACCTTCGTTTTAGCAACGACTTCTTCGTAAGCGGCACGGATGAGCTTTTTCTGGGTGATAATTTCATTTACATCACAGGTGAGCGGAATCATCACTTCCGGGATGGCCTTAATGCCTTCTTTAATCAGCTCGGCGGCAGATTCAAAAATCGCGCGCGATTGCATGGTGGTGATTTCCGGATAGGTTACACCCAAGCGAATACCGCGGTGTCCCATCATCGGGTTGACTTCATGTAATCCGGCAGCACGTTCCTTAAAGACTGCCATGGAGATGCCCAACGCTTTGGCCAATTCTTGCTGTTTCTCGGGCAAGGTCGGCACGAATTCATGAAGCGGCGGGTCCATCAAGCGTACGGTTACGCTATGTCCGGCCATGGCTTTTAGCGTGGCCTTGATTTCCTTTTTCATGTGCGGGAAAAGTTCATTGACCGCGGCTTTGCGTTCGGCTTCGCTGCCGGAAAGGATCATTTTGCGCAAGATGAAAAGCGGCTTGTCGGAATTTTTGCCGTAGAACATGTGTTCAATGCGGAAAAGCCCGATCCCTTCGGCTCCGAATTTGCGCGCTTTAATGGCGTCGTCTTCCGTATCGGCATTGGCACGGACTTTGAGCGTGCGTACTTTATCGCACAGGGCTAAAAAGTTGGCCAAGTTTTTGTTGCCTTCGCCGGCGGCTAACATCTTTAAAGCGCCCGCATAGACGTATCCTTTGGTTCCGTTTAAGGTGATTTCGTCGCCTTCCTTATACGTTTTTCCGCCCATTTTGACGGTTTTCTTGTTGAGGTCAATTTCCAATTCGCCGCAACCCACAATGCAGCATTTACCCCAGCCGCGCGCCACGAGCGCTGCGTGGGAAGTCATGCCGCCGCGTTGGGTCAAAATACCGGCTGCTGCGCGCATTCCTTCAATGTCTTCGGGGTTGGTTTCTTCGCGCACTAAAATAGCGTTGATGCCTTTTTCTTGAGCTTCAATTGCATCTACGGAATTGAATACAATTTTACCGCACGCACCGCCCGGACCGGCAGGAAGCCCCTGGGCTACCGGCTTGGCACCGGCTTCGGCCTTCGGGTCAATGGCGGGCAAAAGTAATTCGCCCAGTTGTGCCGGCGTCACACGCAAAACGGCTTCTTCTTTGGTGATCAGGCGTTCTTTGACCATATCAAGCGCCATTTGCACCGCGGCTGTACCGTTGCGTTTACCGACGCGGCACTGCAGCATCCACAGTGTTTTGTTTTCAATGGTAAATTCAATGTCCAACATATCGTGGAAGTGTTTTTCCAACTTCTTTTGAATGGAGTCCAATTCCTTGTACACCTTGGGCATTACTTTTTCCAAGGTGGGCAAGTTTTTGGAGTGGGCGTTGGCTGACCATTTGTTCATCGGGGAGGGAGTGCGGATACCCGCCACGACGTCTTCCCCTTGGGCGTTGATTAAATATTCGCCGTAAAAGTGACTGTCGCCGTTGCCCGGGTTGCGGGTGAAGGCCACACCGGTGGCGCTGTCGTCGCCCATATTACCGAACACCATGGTCTGCACGTTGACGGCAGTACCCCAATCGTGCGGGATGTTTTCAATGTTGCGGTACGCAATAGCGCGTTTGCCGTTCCACGAGGCAAACACCGCGCCGATAGCACCCCATAGTTGTTCCATGGGGTCATCCGGGAAATCTTTTTTGAGGACTTTTTTGACGGTCTTTTTAAATTCTACGCACAGCTTTTTCAATTCTTCGGCCGGGATTTGTGTGTCGTCCTTGACGTGCAATTTTTCTTTTACATCTCCCATCATGCCGTCTAAAATTTTGCGGATGCCTTCGCCGTCTTTGGGTTCAATACCGGCGGCTTTTTCCATGACTACGTCGGAGTACATCATAATAAGGCGGCGGTACGCATCGTACACAAAGCGGGCATCGCCGGTTTTGGCAATCATGCCCGGGATGGTTTTTTCGGTTAGACCGATGTTCAAAATCGTTTCCATCATACCCGGCATGGAAGCACGCGCGCCGGAACGTACGGAAACTAACAGCGGGTTGGTTTCGGAGCCGAATACTTTTTTGGCTTTGCGTTCCACTTCCTTGAGGTTAGCTAAAACGTCGGCTTGTAAGGTTTTCGGATAGGTGCGTTTGTTGTTCCAGTAGTAGGTGCAGACTTCGGTGGTGATGGTGAAGCCGGGAGGGACGGGCAATTTCAACTGGCCGGACATTTCAGCCAAGTTGGCGCCTTTACCGCCCAACAATTCTTTCATTTTTCCGTTGCCTTCGGCTTTACCGGCCCCGAAGGAATAAATGTATTTTGTTGCTTTTTTGGCGGTCGTTTTTTTGGCCGCTTTTTTTACGGTTTTCTTTACCATAGTTTAGTTGTGTTCTCCTAGATAAAATAAAACTGCCGCGGACGCGTCCGCTCGTTACTCCTATATTGTAGTATATTTAGGGGAGGAAAGGAAACGCAGTTTTTGAAACGGGGTTAATTTTTTGTTACAATATCAGAAGTTCACACAGGAGCACGTTAGACGTATGCGTTTAAAAGAACAGCTATTAAAAATGGAAACGTGGGTGTTTCTTATCTGTGCTTTTTCTTTGGGAATGTATTGTTTTGATAAACTGGATATTTCCAACTGGTTGAAATGGGATTCCTCTACTCCGGTGCATATGGGGGGAAGCGTGGGGAATACGGCGCAACTCAAAGAGGTAAGCGTCTTGGATATTCCGGACGAAGTCTACCAAAGTTTGAAAAGAGATACTCATTTTAAACGCTATTTGACGGGGAATCATAAATATGTTTTGTTGTGGACATTTGCTTCTCGTCGTCATTTTATAGAGGAATTCAAATATATTTCCTCGGATTTTTCTGCCTATTACCGCAAACGGATTACTGGAGAACTAGGCAGGTCAGCAAGTCCCGATTGCATCCATTGTGCTTCCTCCTGGATATTTGAACATTGCTTTCGGTATGTGTGCATTTTAAATCCGCAACGCAAACAAGTGGTAGTAGATAAATCTGAAGATACCCGCCAGTTGCCTGTTTTATTGGAAGCCTACAAAGAGTGGTAAAACTTTAGCTGAATAGGGATATACAAAAAACGATTGTATGCTCGGTTTTACGAACACAGCAAGGGGATTTTCTCGTCGGCAAATTGACCAAACTTTTTTTTTTTTGATAGTATTTTTTATATATGAAAAATAACAACTATCAAAACATTCAAACGGAAGTTATTTCCAATCATAAAAATAATGTCATTCCGCGCTTGACACGGAATCCCTCCGCTTTTACGCTCATTGAATTATTGGTGGTTGTCCTCATTATCGGTATTCTAGCTGCTATTGCCGTTCCGCAATACCAACGGGTCGTGGACCGCGCCCGCGCTACTGAAGCAGTCACGCAAGGCCGTGCGTTGGTGGATGCCCAAGTGCGGTATTATTTAGCCAACGGAAAAATTACTAGAGATTTGGAAGAATTGGATATAGAAGTTTCAGATAAATTGCAGTGGAGCTGCTCCGCAAATTCAGACTACTGTGCTACCCACACCGTCCAGTCTTCCGGGGCGAGTTTTGAAATCTCACGCTATAATAGTAATTCTATGTCTTTGTGGTGTAAAGTAGCGGATGGCAAAGAATCCGCCAAGAAAGTATGTGAGAAATTGGGAACGCTTCATCATACTAGCTCCAATGGTTACACTGACTATTACCTCATTTACCGGGGATATTTGTATTGATTCCGGGGCAGTGTGAAAAACGCTATTTTCTCCGTCGAGGAAATAAAAAACAGTTGACAAGTAACGCTATTTATGGTAAAATGAGCCCGTAAGTAGCAATCCTTCCTTTATTTTCCATTTAGTTTAAGCAGTTGCGGATATCCCTTTAGGGGGTGCGTTCGGGCGTATGGCGTCTTATTAGACGGCTTTGGCGCCGGCCAACCATATTGTCAGTCCCGCAATCAGCAGTATCGTCAAAAGTAACGTGACCCACAACGTCATACGTTTGCTGCTTTTGGGAAAAATCTTACGTATCACAATATAACACATCGGTACAAACATCAGTATCGCAAACAAAAAAATCACCACTAGTCCGGCCATAGTATCCTCCTTATCCCCTATATAGTAGTAAATTTATCTTCTCCGTGCTTTCTTTTTACACATTATGAAACAGTTACAAGCCGATTATAAACGTCAATACGACGCACTCAAAAACGAGCGTGCCTCCTGGCTGCCCGTTTGGAAAGAACTGGGTGCTTATTTAGCGCCCACCCGCGGTTTCTTTGACGGGCAACAGCCCAATCAAGGCCGCCGCTTGGACCATAAAACCTTGCTGGATTCCGCTCCGTGTTTGGCCGTGGAAGTATTGTGTGCGGGGATGATGTCGGGGCTAACCAGTCCGGCACGTAGTTGGTTTGATTTGTCTCTCGCCAACGAGGAGCAGATGGATCTACCCGGCGCACGGGAGTGGATCTTTGATGTTAAAAAACGGTTGGAAGATATTTTCGCCAAAAGTAATGTCTACGGTGTGCTGCACGGGTTTTACGAAGAAATTGCAGTTTTCGGTACGGCAGCGTTTTTGGTGGAAGAAGACCGGGATAAAGGAATCTATTGCCGGTCGTTTACCGTGGGAGAATACTGTTTGGGGACGGATGAAAAAGGCCGTGTTAACCGTTTCGGACGTGAATTTTATATGACGGCAGAGCAATTGGCTAACACGTTTGGTATGGAAAATTTGCCGTCTCAAATTCAGGCAGTGGCTCCGCACGAACGGGCCAACAAGTGGTACCCCGTTTTTCACCTGATTACTCCCAACGTTTCTCATTCGCCGCTTCTGCAAGATAACGGTCATATGCCGTTTGCCAGTATATACTTTTTGGAAGACGGCCATCTGTTGCGGCGTGGCGGATATAAAGAATTTCCCGTCATTGCTGCCCGTTGGGAAGTGCGCAACGCCGCCGATGCGTATGGTAAGGGACCGGGGTGGAAATGTTTGGGTGATGTGAAAATGTTGCAAAAAATGCAGAAAACCAAACTGGTGGCTTTGGATAAAAATACTAATCCGCCCGTGATGGTATCGGCCAACGTGCAAGGAGAAGTCAATTTGCTTCCCGGCGGTATTACCCGCTACAACGGAGCCGCGGACGGGGCTGTTAAACCGGCCTATCAGGTCCAGCCGGATTTGCCGGCGTTGGAAGCGGCTATAGAATCGGTGCGCTCGACCATCCGCTCCCAATTCTTTGCCGATGTATTTTTATCTTTAACCACGCAGAATTATACCGGTATGACCGCTACCGAAGTGGCCGAACGTCATCAGGAAAAAATGTTGGTCTTAGGGCCAGTCCTGGAGCGGCTCAAAAATGAATTGTTAGACCCGTTGATTGACCGTGCCTTTAACCTGTTGGCCCGTCAAGGAGTATTGCCGCCTCCGCCGCCTAGTATTCAGGGATTGCCACTCAAAGTGGAATATGTTTCTATGATTGCACAAGCGCAAAAAGCAGCGGGATTATCTTCTTTAGTCCAAGGGCTGAACTATGCCTCTTCGCTGGCAGCGGTTAAACCCGAATTGCATAGCCGCGTAGACTACGAATGCGCGTTAGAGGAAGGCCTCAAGGCCTTGGGTGTCGCCCCTGCGCTACTTAAAAGCCAAGAGGAAGCCCTATCCCCTACGGGGAACCCGGTTCCTCACCCGGGTTCCCCGTCCGTCGAAGCCGCTGCTGTACCGACGAAACAGGTGGAAACTCCTACCGTCCCGGTTACTGCGGAATTTTCGGAAAAGTAAAGGGAGAAATCCGTGCCCGGACGCGTCCTTATAAGCGTTACGGTCCGGCGCGGGGCGGGAAAGCCCCGTATCTAAAGGGGCTTTCCCGTCACTCCAAGCCTACCTTTTATGGATGAAAAACAACTCAAAAAACGTAATATCAGTGATGTACAAACCGTTTTAAAAACGGTCCAAGGCCGCCGGTTGCTGTGGCGGCTATTACAAGCGTGCCGCGTGCACCAACATTCGTTTGTACCCGGCGATGCTACAGCCACGGCTTTTCATTGTGGCCAACAAAGTATTGGTCTGTTTTTGCTGACGGAGATTGAGGATGCTTCCTCCCAGGCGTATGCTCAAATGAGAGGGGAATATTTGTCCGAAATCAATTCTCAGCAAAATGAAATCAACCGTTTAACGGAGGAACTTACTCATGCCTAAGACACCTGCTACGTCCACCCTTTCACCTACCGATTTACCTGCGGAGTCTGTTGCGCTGTCCGATGTCGGGGCACAAACCGACGTAACCGTCGGGCCGGAATCGTCCGGCGTACAAACTCCGTCTTCGCAAGACTCGTTTTCCTACGAGAACTTACAACCGGCAGACGGTGTTTCGTTTGCCAGTGCCGATTGGGACACCTTCAAAAGTTTAGCGGCCGAGTTAAAACTCTCGCCGGAGCAAATTGAAAAATTAGTGGCTTTTGAAGCTTCTTGTGCACAGCGCAAAACCCAAGCGAAACTGGACGAAAAACGCCAACAATCCGCTACCTGGGCCAACGAAACGCGTGCTTTATACGGGGCCGGGCTGGAGCAAGAAATTGCTTTTGCTTTGCGCGCGGCCAATACGTTTGGCGGTCCGGAGTTACGTACTCTGCTGGAAGAAACGGGGCTTGGCAACCATCCCGTGATCATCCGTACGCTCAGCGGGATCGGACGTACCATCAGCGAAGATACCTCTGCCGGCGGTGTGCCGTCGGCCCCGCAGGATAAAACCTTCGCCCAAGCATTGTACGGAAAAAGAAATTAAAGGAGAGAAATATGGCAATTATTGCTGATAAACAATACAGTTTAGTAGATTACGCCAAACAGTTTGATCCGTCGGGCCAAGAATTGGCCATTGCCGAGGTATTAAGTCAATCCAACGATATTATCGGCGACGCGATTGTTTGCGAAAGTTCACTTGACAGCGGACACGAATATGCTGTGCGTACCGGAATTCCGGAAGGAACTTGGCGCCGGGCTTACCAGGGCATTGAACCCGCCAAAGCCACCACGAAAGTAGTAATAGAATCCTACGGTACGCTTTCTGCCTATTCCGTAGTGGATAAACTCGTTGCCGAAAAAGGCGGGCACGTGGAAGCCGTCCGTACCGGGCAGTCCCGTGCGATTATTGCTGGAATGTCCAATACCATGGCCGGCAACCTCATCTACGGAAACGTGGGTACAAATCCGGAACGGTTTACCGGTCTGGCTGCCCGCTATTGCGAGCTAAGTGGCGCAGAAAGCTCCCGCAACGTCATCAATGCCGGTAGCAGTACCGCGAATAAGAACTCATCCATTTACCTCGTGGTATGGGATACGGATAAGGTATTTACCTTCTTTCCCAAAGGTTCTAAAGCCGGTATCCAACGCGTGGATCATGGACTCGTCAACCACATTGATGCCAACAATAACGAATACCCGGCTTACAAAGAGTATTTTGAATGGAAATTGGGCCTTGCTGTGCAGGATTGGCGGTTCGCGGGCCGTATTTGCAACATTGATACGACCAATATTCCGTCCGACTTGATTCATAAGATGTGCGATTTGGAAGAACGCATCCAAAGTCTGTCTATGGGCAAACCGGTGTGGTATATGAACCGTACCGTCAAAGCGGCCTTGCGGAAACTGGCTAGCAGCCGCTCCAACGTCCAATATACGCCGGATCAATTGACGGCCCGCCCGTTAATGACGTTTAACGAAATTCCGGTTCATATTTGTGATGCAATCACCGATACTGAAGCCATCGTGCAATAGGAGGAGTATATGTTACTAGACCAAAATGGGATATTGTCCGAAAAACAAGCCGTTACCACAACGGCTGCTTCAACCAACACGGTGGATTTGACAGCCGCAGGGAACTTTGTACCCGGGGCGTTATTTGCCCAGTGCCGGGTAGATGTGGATTTTGCCACGCTTACCAGTTTGACCGTTTCGTTGGAAACAGCAGCAAATTCCAATTTTTCCGATGCTACGGAACTGGCCGGGGCCACGTTTCCGGTTGCTGCGCTGACAGCCGGGAAACAGTTGTTGGCTGTGGCCGTACCTGCCGGAGTAAAACGTTACCTGCGTGCTAAGTACACGGTTACCGGAGATGCCGCTACAGCCGGAAAGGTTTCTTGCTTCCTAACGGATACCGTTGATATGCACTAACCGGTTGTTGATGTGAAAAAACGGGGTGCCGGCCGGAGGTTTAGCCGTCCGGTACCCCCTTGGAAAAGCAGTTGGGGGATAATCCGATAAGGGGCGGCGGAGAAAAATGAAAATTTGTATTGTTTTTGCTGAAAATCGGTCTAAAAATGGCCTAAAAGAGGGGGGAAAAGAGCCCCTCATTCGCTTACTCAAAAGGAACCCGGGGAGGTTGAACGGACCCATCTGAAAATAATTAAAAAAGATTATAAATTACACCCCGTTTAAACAAACAAGTTGAAAATATTTGATAGCTTTCCAAAATGGACATAAATAATTATAAAATCACTATTAAAAATAAAAATAATTAAAATATAAGTACTTTTAAAATTAAATTTTAAAATATAATATCAAAATTAACATCAATTTTAAATAAAATGTTGTTTATCAAAAAATTATTTAAAAAATAATATGCTTTTAAAATAATATAAAATAAATTTAATATTAAATATTAGTATTAATTTTAATTTAAAAATATATTAAATAATAATATAAATTAAAATGGAGTTAAAAAATGATATCAAAAATACATATCTGTAATTTGGCTTTGGCACAATTGGGGCAGTCGCCAATTTCATCTTTAGATCAAGAAAATGAAAAGGCCCGCCGGTTGAATTTATTTTACGCTCCGGTGCGGGATGAAATACTCCGCACGCACAATTGGGCTTTTGCCGGTGCGGAAGAACCGTTGGCTTTGTTGGAAAGTGAGCCGGATGTGCAGGGCCGCTTTACGTACAAGTACCCCCAAGAAGCTCTTTTTATCCGCAACGTATCGGAAACGGGCCGGGAGCGGCTTCCGTTTCAGGAATTTTTCCGGCCGGATTTACATAGCCGGGTGATTTTAACTCCATCACAACAGGCCCGGGCCCATTACACGTGCCGGATAACGGATGAAAATTTGTTTGACCCTGCTTTTGTGAAGTGTTTTTCGCTTGCGTTGGCGTGTGATTTGGCTGTTGTTTTATCAGCCGATATGCAATTGGCCACTCAGTTGCTTCAAAAATATACGCTCAGTTTGGCGGAAGCACGTCGTAGCAATGCGACGGAATCGTTTGCTACGGTGCCGGCTACGGATGCTTTTACGGAGGTGCGCTAATGGCTTTACATACCATACAACCTTCTTTTGCCGGGGGAGAAGTTAGTCCGGCGTTAGCGGCCCGGGTAGATAGTCCGGCGTACACGTCGTGGTTAAAAACCGCCCGTAATTTTTTTGTACATCCGCAGGGAGGGGCA
>JAEEGL013852036.1_pt1 | contig 10676 bp, 9 predicted proteins | sample 9134231 | NCBI WGS metagenome assembly JAEEGL01 (sample SAMN16246548, study PRJNA631951) | gut metagenome | biome: gut microbiome; feature: rumen; material: fiber-attached | host: Bos | place: Iran: Karaj | collected 2018-10 | reverse complement strand
TCCACCAAGGACTTTTACAACACCAATCTCAAGCTTGAACAGCTTAAGAGAAAGAAACAAAAATAAACTGAAAAACGTCCTTGACTTATTAGAATTCCTATGGTAATATCATTCTCGTGCCGTAAGAACGGCATGAGAAAATGTGCGTGTAGCTCAGCTGGATAGAGCGACTGGCTACGGACCAGTAGGTCGAGGGTTCGAATCCTTTCACGCACGTAATTATCAAAGCCTTGAGTTAATACTCAAGGCTTTTTTCATTGTGCTTGGGGATTCGAACTTCGGGTTCGGGTATGCGTTTCACTTCGCACGAAATAAGACTTGGATAAAATTTAATTGCGGGGTTAATAAAACTATGATTTCCAATTGATATAATTTTTGAATCGGAGGTTGAAATATGATAAAACGAATAATTTACCTGTTTCTTTTGTCATTTGCGGTTGGTGTACTTTTTGCCGGATGCGGCAAAGGTGCTGAGCCTGTTGCAAATGTAGGAACTGAAAACTCAGGAATGGCATCGGGCAATGTTTCAATGAGAGTATGGGGATCCGAAGAAGATACCGAGCTTATGCAAAATATTATTGACGGTTTTAAAGCAGAGTATTCGGGACAGGCAAATTTCAACATTACCTATGAGGCGCACAGTGAAGCCAATTGTAAAGATGACATACTGGGAGATGTATTAAATGCCCCCGATGTTTTTACCTTTGCAGACGATCAGCTCATGGCACTTGTGGCTTCGGGCGTTTTAAAGGAAGTTGAAAATTCCTCCGCCATTTCCGGACGAAATCTTCAGGCGTCGAGTGATGCCGCTTCCATAAACGGAAAATTATATGCTTATCCGCTTACAGCAGATAACGGTTATTTTCTTTTTTATAACAAAAAATATGTAAGCGATTCCGACGCAGAGACGATGGACGGACTTTTAAAGGCTGCCGAAGCTTGTGAAAAGCAGATATTTATGGACATGACTTCCGGCTGGTATTTGTATGCTTTCTTTGGCAATACCGATATGGAAATCGGCCTTAACGACGATGGAATTTCAACGTTCTGTAACTGGAATGCAAAATATACGGAAATAACCGGAGAAGAAGTTGCGGAGGGAATTCTCGCAATAGGTATGAATCCTTCTTTTACGGCCGTTACTCCTGAAGGCTTTACAAAAGGTGCGGCAGACGATTTGTATATAGCCGGTGTAAGCGGAATTTGGGATGAGAATGCCATAAAAGAAGCCTGGGGAGACAACTATGCCGCTGCAAAGCTTCCTACGTATACGGTTTCGGGAAAGCAGCTTCAGATGTCAAGTTATGCAGGATATAAGCTTGTGGGCGTAAACTCTTATTCGGAAAACGTCTCATGGGCGGCGAAGCTTGCTGATTGGATTACAAATGAAAAGAATCAGACCTTAAGATTTGAAATGAGAGGACAGGGTCCTTCAAATATAACCGCTTCGGGTCAGGGCGCTGTGGCTGAATCCAAAGCCATTCAGGCGCTTCAGGCCCAGGCTCCTTATTCAAGTCTTCAACGTGTTGGAGGCACCTATTGGGGTCCTTCCGGAGACTTCGGAACGGAACTAAGTAACGGTAATCCCTCGGGCAAAGAACTTCAGGTTCTTCTTAACGAGATGGTAAAAGGAATAACCGGTGAAGAATCCACGGGTGATCCGATTGAAGGAGAGAACGGTAATTAACCTTTGTCAGTAAAACAGGAGCGCGAAAATATGAAGAAAAAAACAAGTATTCGAGCATTGATTTTGGGTCCGGTTCTTCTTCTTGGAATAGTATCCATATTGTCAAATGTTATTGCAATGTCGGGCCTGAAAAAAGTTAACAATACAGCAACGGTAATAGCGGATGAGTATCTTGAGGCTATTTCCGAACTTGATACAATAGGTCAGACAGCCAAAGATGTGCATGTGCTGGCACTTTCTCACATAGTGGCTACAGACTTTGAAACAATGACTTCCGTGGTAGGAGATATAGAGGCCAAAGAAGCCTTATTGTATGATACCATAGTGGACTTTAAGAAATACAGTAATGCAACCATTTCACAAAACTATAACAACATGCTTACTGATTATCAAAGCTTAAAGGATGCGGTGAGAATCCTTCTTGCTCAAAGTGCCAATCAGAAAACGAAGGACGCATATGCAACCGCAAACGGTGAAGTGGCACAATGTTCACTTAATCTGGATAGCGATATTAATGCCATAATATCATCCATCAAGTCAGCTACGGTTACTGAAAGAGGCATTCTTTCGACCAATTACAGACTGGCAAATATAATGACCATCATCGTTATTGTAATAAGTGCCGTGGCTGTAATTATAGCGATATTCGTAGTATCCAGATATGTAATCAGACCTGTCATTAAGGCTGAGGCGGAACTTCAGGACATTATTCAGGGTATTAATAACAGGCAGGGTGATTTAACCAAGAGAATAACCGTAACATCAAGGGATGAGATTGGAGCCCTCGGAAGCGGTATCAACGAGTTCATTGAACGATTACAGTCAATCTTTGTAATAATTACAAACAATTCATCTGCTATGGATAAGGTTGTTTCCGATGTTTTGGGAAGTGTACAGACATCCAATAACAGTGCATCCGACCTTTCCGCTCTTACCGAAGAACTTTCTGCTACCATGTCAGAAGTGGCAGACAGCGCGGTAACCATCAATAAGAACACTGAAGCTGTAAGGGCCGAGGTGGATGAAATGGCTGCCAAGAGCCGTGAAATAAGCGATTACTCCAAACAGATGAAGAAGCATGCCGATTCCATGGAAGAGACTGCAAGAACCAACATGGAGGAGACCAACAATAAGGTTGAAGCCATTTTGTCCGATCTTAATAAGGCTATAAGCGACAGCGAAAGCGTTGATAAAGTAAATACGCTTACGGATGAAATTATGAGTATAGCCAGCAAGACCAACCTTCTTTCTCTGAATGCATCCATAGAGGCAGCAAGAGCGGGAGAAATGGGTAAAGGCTTTGCCGTTGTTGCAGGTGAAATCGGTATTCTGGCCGAGAACAGCAGAAAGACAGCAGGTGATATTCAGCAAATCAACTCCATAGTTGTAGAAGCGGTTCATAATCTCTCAAGCAGTGCCAACGATCTTGTGGATTACCTTAAAAACTCTATTTTGCCTGAGTTTGAAAGATTTGTAAAAGACGGCGAAGCTTACAGAGACAATGCCAATTATGTTGATTCCGTTATGACGGATTTCACCCGTAAAACCGACGGCTTTAAGGTTTCTTTTGATGAGATAGCAGAGTCCATCAGCAGCATTACAACCGCTATAGATGAAGGCGTTAAGGGAGTTTCCTCAGCTGCTGAAAGCACTCAGAATCTTGTATATGATATGGATAACATTACAAAACGAATGGATGAAAACCAGCGCATTGCAGGAGAACTGGACGAGGAAACGGCTATATTTACATCAATGTGATTATTTACGGTTTACAGGGTCGATGTTTATCATCGGCCCTTTTCATTGAGTGAGGCCTTTCAATTTTCGGTTGCTTGCCCGGGGCTATAATATAGTGAGTGGGGAGTTTTTATCAAAGGAGAATTTTGTTAATGGAGAACAACGCTTTACTCGATGATTTACGCTCGATGCCGAAAGAAGCCCGAATCATGTACCTTGAAAATGCAGAGGAGGAGGATCTTCAAGGATTGCTTAAGTCCCTGCTGAAAGAAATCTGCGCCGATGAAAAGAAGACGGCCAGAATGGATGAAATAAGCTCCGACAAAGAAAAATGCGGAAATTATACCACATCACAGTGGATTCAGGTTCTTCTGACTATATGATGATGAAAAAAACTGTCTCTTGACGGGACAGTTTTTATATACTATAATGCATTGCGTAAAATCGAATTGCATATAAGAGAAGAGGTTAGTTATGAAAAATATAGCAGTCAGGTATTGCTCCAAGACCAAAGCAGGCAATACAAAAAGAATCGCCGAGGCTATTGCCAAAGGCGCGGGAGTTAAGGCAATAAGCATTGACGATGAGCCTTATCTTACAGAAGAGGCAGATGTTCTTTTTCTGGGCGGAGCCCCTTATGCCAACATCATGGCGCCGGAATTAAGAGAGTATGCCGAAAATCTTCCGGCTTTCATTATCAAAGAAGTTCGTCTTTTTACCACCTCCAACTGGTCGAAGCGTACGGTTAAAGCCTTAAAAGAAATACTTTCAAACAAAGGAATAAAGGTGCAGGAGGATTTTTTCTACGCACACATGCTTAACATAGAGGGTAAACTTACGGAAGCGGAAGCATACGGAAGAAATGCGGCAGAATAAGGGTTGACAAATCTTTGCAAATCAATATAATAACTAAATTGTAATCTTAATAACAGACAGTTCGTTTGTACCATCCTGTCTATAAACAAAACCAGGACTATTATTTAACATTACTGTGTAAATTTAGCTCTGCGTTTTCGCAGAGTTTTTTTATTTTGGGAGAAGACATGAAAGCATTGGTATTATTCAGCGGCGGTCTTGACAGCTCGGTATGCCTCGGCCTTGCGGTTAAAAAATACGGGCCGGACGAGGTTCTTGCTTTGTCCATCTATTACGGTCAGAAGCACAAAAAAGAAATGGAAGCGTCCGAAAAGGTTGCTGCATATTACGGAGTAAAAAGAATCACTCTCGACCTCGGGGAAATCTTTAAAGACAGCAAATGTACTCTTCTTGAGGGTGCGGCGGAAGAGATTCCCCATGAAGAATATGCTAAGCAGCTTGAGAAGACCGGCGGAAGTCCGGTAAATACTTATGTGCCTTACAGAAACGGGCTTTTTCTTTCGTCTGCGGCATCCATAGCGCTCAGTCACGGCTGCTCGGAAATTTATTACGGGGCTCATGCGGATGATGCGGCGGGTAATGCTTATCCCGACACCAGTGTGGCCTTTAATAAGGCTATTTCCGATGCAATCTACATCGGCAGCGGCAACGAACTTAAGATTGTGGCACCCTTCATAGACAAGAGCAAGGCTCAGGTGGTGGCTATGGGAACAAAAATCGGAGTTCCGTTTGAACTTACCTGGAGCTGCTATGAGGGTCACGACAAGGCCTGTGGCGTATGCGGCACCTGCAGAGACAGGATAAACGCCTTTAAATCAAACGGATTGACAGATCCGATAGAGTATGAAGAATTGGGAGAATAACAGTGTCCAACGAATTAATATTTATCATTACAGTACTTATTTATTTGGGAAGCGTTCTTTTGCTTTATAAGTTTTTTGGCAAGAACGGACTTTTTGCTTTTGCTATTTTCGGAACTTTGCTTGGGAACATTGCTGTGTGCAAGTGCGTTGATTTGTTCGGCCTTTCCACAACCGCCGGTAACGTTTTATATGCGTCAACATTTTTGGTTACGGATATTCTTTCCGAAAAATACGGCAAAAAAGAAGCTCATAAAGCAGTAATGTACAGTTTTTCCGTAATGCTTTTGTGGCTCCTTGGCACGCAGCTGATACTTTTGTTTACGCCCAATGCCAACGACTATATTAACGACAGCCTTAAGGTTGTATTCGGTCTTGTTCCGAGAATTACAATTGCAAGCTTGGTCGGCTTTATCTGCAGCCAGAACATAGACGTTGTATTGTATCATTTCATCTGGAAAAAAACAGGCGACAATAAGTCAAAACTCTGGCTTAGAAACAACGGAAGCACCTTAATCAGCCAGCTTATCGATACGGTGATTTTTGCCTTCCTTGCTTTCTTTGGCACCTATCCAACAAATGTATTTATAAGCATTCTTGTAACCACATATTTATTCAAGGCAATTGTGGCCCTTGTGGACACACCTTTTATATATATTGCACGTAAGATTAAACCGAGGGAGGAATAAAGATGAGAGAAAAAGAAGGATTAACCAAGCTTGGAAGTCAGGGAACAAAGTATGATTTTGACTACAATCCCGGACTCCTTGAAACCTTTGTAAACAAGCATCCCGACAATGACTATTTTGTAAAGTTTAACTGCCCGGAATTTACAAGTCTCTGCCCTATTACGGGTCAGCCCGATTTTGCAACGATTTATATTTCTTATGTTCCCGGTGAACGCATGGTGGAGAGTAAGTCACTTAAGCTTTATCTTTTTTCTTACAGAAATCACGGTGATTTCCATGAAGACTGCGTCAACAAGATTATGAAGGACCTTATAGCTCTTATGGATCCCAAATATATCGAGGTTACAGGCAAGTTTTTACCCCGAGGAGGAATTTCCATTGACCCTTACTGTAACTACGGTAAGCCCGGTACCAAGTGGGAAGATGTGGCTTGGGAGAGATTGTCTCACCACGATTTAAATCCCGAGAAAGTTGATAACAGATAGAACATTAAGCCTCATGCTAAGCATGGGGCTTAAATTTACTCCGAAGTTGATTCTTTATTCCCCTCGCGGTAAAATAAAACGGTAAGAAATAATGAAAAATGCTTCGGAGCGCCATGGAAAATCGTAAAAAGGGGAGACTACTGTTTTTCAGTATTTCGCTTCTGATTCTTCTTGCAATCATATATATCTACGCAGGCGGGAGAGTTACCGACCGGGGAGACAAGCCTACGGCCGCTTCTTTCGTGATTGAGTGCGCCCACAAGACGGGAGATTTTCTGTCACGTTCCTGGGACAGCGCACATAAGAAAGTCGAAACCGCCTACTTCAATTATCAGGCAAAAAAAACCATGGAAGAACTTCCGGTTCGATTTGCCGAGAATCTTTCAAAAACCCTTCGTATTCAGAGCTTAAATATTCGTTTTACTCTCAGAAACATAGTCAGGGGAGTATATGAGGAACCCGTTGACATTTCTGTGCCCGTGGGAATATCGGTACCATCCGTTGTGGAGGGAACGAAGTTCAGAGAGACTTCAGACTATGTTTTTGCCGTCTCGGAGGCGGGACTGTTTGCAAGTCCTTCTTTTGAGGGAACACCTGTCAAAACCGCAGCCTTATGGGAAGAATTTTTAAGGGTGGGAATCTCTGAAGACTGCTGTTACCAGCTTGTGACCATGAACGGAGAGCTGTTGTACGGTAACGGCACTAACTTTTTAAGAAACAGGGAAGATATGCCTTTAACCGAAGAAATAGATATGGAAGAGGAACGGGTAAAGCTTGACGTTCACTACATAAGCCAGAATCCGAGCCTTCCAAACGGCTGTGAAATAACCGCTCTTGCAACTGTTCTTAATTATCTGGGCTTTAATATATCCAAAGAAGATCTTGCCAGAGATTATTTAAAAAAAGGTGAGATAGGCTCAGCCAATTATTATAAAGAATTTGTGGGAGACCCCTTTAAGACCAATTCCTTTGGCTGTTATGCCCCTGTAATAGTCGATGCGGCGGATTCCTTTCTTGAAGCGGCAGGAAGTCCCTTGAGGGCAACAGATTTAACCGGAGCGGACTTTAAGGACCTTCTTTTGCGTGTAAGAGAGGGAACTCTGGTAATCGTGTGGGGTGCCGCCAATATTGCTTCTGAGCCCGTATTTTCCACAGAATGGATAGTGGACGGAGAGTATCTGGTCTGGAAGACCAACCTTCACTGTATGGTGCTTATAGGCTATGACACCCGCAAGAATGTGGTTATAGTCTCCGACCCTTTACGAGGCATCAAAGAATATGACATGGATCTCTTCATAAAGCGATACAAACAGTTTTATTCCCAGGCTGTTGTGTTAGACTGATAACCTGTGTTATTTGGCTTAAAACAAGGGTTTTTGATTGTTTTTTATGTAAACAAGGGTTATAATAATCTGTAGTGTAAAATAATGGATTGTATCTGTTTTCCCTATCGGAGGAGTTTATGGTCTGGAATATTCATTTTCAGTTTGCGGCACTGACTATAGCAATAGTGGTGGCTGTCATGTGCTTTGGCCAGAAGAGACTTAACTTTGCGGCGGAGCGCGCTTTTACCAAACTGCTTTTTGGTGTAGTCGTAAGCATTATTCTGGATATATCCTCCATCTTTGCCATCAATTACAGAGATGTTATAGGGATGAATATTACTCAACTGGTATGCAGACTCTATCTGCTTTCCATTACCACGGTGGCTTGTCTTGCAGCGTGGTTTTCCGTGGCTGAGATTCGATACTCGTTCAAGCAGTTCTGGATTAATGCCACCGCGATTCCTCTGGTTATTGAAATAATAGTTCTTTTGTTTGCTCCCGTTAAAATATATGCGGAGGGCAACGCAATCTATACGTACGGTATTCCCGTGCTTGTTACTTACGCATTCTGTACTTTGTATATTGTTTCCACCTTTATAATGATTCTTCTTTTAAGAGAGAAGATTAACATTAAAAGGCGCTACGCCATCTATTTCTGGATGCTTGCCTGGCTGATTGCGGCAATCGTGCAGTTTATCAACAACGAGCTTTTGGTGGTAAGCCTTGCCATGGCCATCGGATGTATGTACATGTACTGTAAGCTTGAAAATCCGGAATATCATCTGGATTTTGCCACCAACGTATTTAATCGCAAAGGCTTTGAGATGATAATGTCCGAGCATATTAAGTACAAAGAAAAAAAGGCGCTTATTTCACTTCTTGTAAGAGATATGAACATGGTCAATGAGGTGTTTGGCACCCATGCGGTAGAAACCGTTATACTGGCCATTTCCAAATTTGCGGACAATATTCCGGATTCGACACTTTTCAGACTTGAGGACAATCTCTTCTGTATCGCCCTTGACAGGCCGGCCGATTCGGAGAAGGCACTTGAATATATTATCAAGCGCTTTGAACTTCCCTGGAATATAGAAAATGCTTCCATGGAGATTGGAGTTTCTTTGTCCTATATCGAGGATACTCTTAAGTTTAAGACCGTGGACGACCTTGAAGAAGTAGTTCATTATTTTGCAGGCGAAAGCGTGAAGCGCCCTAACGGTGACCTCCTTACGGTCAACGAAGAGGAACTGGCAGTAAGGCAAAGAAGCATGGATATCCGCCATGCCATTGAATGGGCACTTAGAAACGATTCAATAGAAGTGTATTATCAGCCTATCTACAATATTAAAGAAGGACGATTCAGCTCCATGGAAGCGCTGGTTCGATTAAGAGACGACAAGGGTACCATGGTAATGCCCTCCGACTTTATTGAGTATGCTGAGAAAAACGGTATGATTCTTAAACTTGGAGAGGCTGTATTCAGAAAGGTCTGCGAGTTTATCCAAAGAATGCACGTGGACGAATACGGTATAGAGTACATAGAGGTCAATCTGTCGGTGGTACAGTGTATGCAGATAGATATGGCCAGAATCCTTAAAAACATCATGGGTGAGTACCAGATACCGCCTTACAGGATTAATTTCGAAATAACCGAGACTGCCACAGGCTCAAGCAAAGCAATCGACAAAAACATGCGTGAGCTTCTTGACTATGGCTGCAGTTTCTCTTTGGACGACTATGGCTCTGGTTATTCCAACCTGACATATGTTGTTAATCTGCCGGTTAAGATTATTAAGATTGACAAGCTTATTACGGACAATTATTTCGTATCTGAGAAGGTACGTATAGCCACCGAATACACTATTGAAATGCTTCATAAGCTGGGTATGGAGATAGTGGTTGAAGGAGTTGATTCGGAAGAGAAGTATCTGGCCTTTAAGAAGCTTAATGCCGAATATATTCAGGGCTATTACTTCTCCAAGCCTCTTCCGAGAGACAGAGTGCTTAATTTTATTCAGGAATGGTTATAAAGGTTAAGAGGACAGAATGAATTTTCAATGTAAAAACTGTGGCGGCAATATGATATTTGCCCCGGCAAAACAAAAGATGTACTGCCCTTACTGTGAGGGTGAAGACACCGAAACCGTAGCGGGCAATGACTCGCTTACCGTGTGCGCATCCTGTGGCGCGGAGGTGGATCCGGGAGAGTATAAGAGCTCGGACAAATGCCCTTACTGCGGAAACTTCCTTGTTTTTGACAAAAGAGTGGAAGGCGAATACAAGCCTGACTCAATAATTCCCTTTAAACTTGACAAAGACATGGCTGTTGCCGCAATGGACAAAGAATTTAAGAAGCGCCTTTTCGCACCGGTTTCTTTTTTGAGTGAGAAGAGCTTAGAAGGCATGAAGGGGGCTTACGTTCCTTTCTTTTTGTATGACTATCTGGCTGAGTCTGAGTTTTCGGGAGAGGGCACCAAGGTTAAGCGATGGTCAAGCGGCAACTACGACTATACCGAGACATCTTATTACTCGGTGGAAAGAGTCATGCATGCAAGCTTTGACAATATACCCGTGGATGCATCCTTTGAAATGGACGATTATACCATGGACTTAATGGAGCCCTACGACTACACGGATTTGATGAGCTTCGACCCCAAGTATCTGTCGGGTTTCTTTGGAGAAATATACAACGATACGGCTGACAAGTTTGCAGACCGCGCCAAAAAGAAAGCGGCTGACAGCGCGGAAGTTCTCATGAAGAAATCCATCGGCGGCTATAACTCCATGAAGACGTATACAGATAAGACCACCCTTACGGATCAAAAGATTGACTACGCGCTTTTTCCCGTATGGATTTACAAATATCACTTTAGGGGTAAAGACTATAACTTCTACGTAAACGGTCAGACCGGTAAAATCATCGGAAAGACCCCCGTTTCCGTATTAAAGGTAATAATATATTCAATATTCTCGGGACTTTTGTTCTACGGCGGAATAGAAGGCTTATTGGGCATAAT
>JAEEGL013351503.1_pt1 | contig 10676 bp, 8 predicted proteins | sample 9134231 | NCBI WGS metagenome assembly JAEEGL01 (sample SAMN16246548, study PRJNA631951) | gut metagenome | biome: gut microbiome; feature: rumen; material: fiber-attached | host: Bos | place: Iran: Karaj | collected 2018-10 | reverse complement strand
GCTTCGCCGCCGCGGTGCAGGAGATGCTCCTCGGCACGGACGAGACCTCCCTGCGTCTATTGCCCGCGCCCCCGCGCGCGTGGACGCGCGGGAGCGTCGCCGGCCTCCGCGCACCGGGCGGCGTGCGCGTCGACATCGAATGGGAGACGGCCACCGTGCCCGCCGGGACGGCGGGCGCGACCGGGACGCAGATGCGGTGGACGGCCACAATCTCCCTCGATCCCGACTTTCCCGCGCGGAGCATCGATGTCTATGCTCCGGGAGAATCGGAACCCCGTCCCGTCAATCTCGTGCCAGGAGGATCCCTGCCCCTGACTGCGCCGGAAGCAACGAAGTAACCACGCAACTTCGGATCCCCCGCTGGGGGAGCTGGCGAACGAAGCGAGCCTGAGGGGGTCGCGCAGGAGGGAGACTCCCCCACCCGGCTTCGCCGGGAGCCCCCTCAGGGAGGGGGCCGGACAGACGCGAGAGGGTGTCGGCCAGACGCGAATCGGGTCGGGCTAGAACACCCGGAACGAGCGGATGTACCAGTTGTGGAAGGAGACCGGGCGGGTGCCGTCGGAGGGCATGGTGCCCTCGGGGGTCCTGGCGGGGACGGGGTCGCGGAAGAGCTCGACGAGGGCGTGCGTCGTCGCGAGCGTCGTTCCGTCCTCCGCCGAGTTGTTCTCGCCGAACTTGGGGGAGTAGGCGTCCGCGCGGATGATGGCGAGGAACGTCTGGCCGCGGGTGCAGAAGCCGCCGGCCACGCCGCGGAGAAGCCCCTCGCGCTCGTAGTCGTTCTCCGGCTTCCGGTTGTCGCCGTTCCCGTTGTTCAGCCATCCGCCGATCGAAATCCAGTTCGAGAGAAGATCGTTCGCGTTCCCCTGCCCCTGCCCGAGAACCGAGAGGTTCCGGACGGCCCGGCGATGGAAGACGTCGGTTTCGTCATCCGCGAAGCGGCGAGAGACCGCGACGTTCGCCGGATCGTTCGTGGACAGGTTCTCGATGGTCTTGCAGAGATAGCGGGCGAGCGTGAACGCGTCCTCCTCCTTCAAGGTCGCGATCTGCTTCGGATCGTCGTAGTGTCCATGGGAATTGTCTTCGGCACCGACCCATCGGAAAAGAGGGGCGCCGTTGAACACGGTCGCGATGGGATAGGGGTTCAGGCGGGGGCTTCGGTCGCCGCGGATGGGCGGATTGGCCTCGGAGAGGTTGCTCGTCGGCTTCGTGCACTTGACCAGGAAGGGTGCGTTGAGGTTCACTCGCCCGTTGCGGACGCCCGAGAACAGATGCCGAGAATTGGCGATCGTGCCGGAAAGGGACGCCCAGTCCACCGAGGACTCGACCGTGTCTTCCAGATCGGAAAGCCTGCCGCCGACAACCTCGCCGGCGTTCGGATAGCGGTCCTCGTCGGTCGTGAAATAGTCAAGGACCCGATGGAAGTCGGACAGGGGCTGAGATCCGTCCCTGCCCTTGCGCCAGGTCTTGAAGAGGGAGAGCGTCTCGTGCGGACCGCACATGACCGAGCCGAGTTCGGCGGGGCTGGCGTAGCCCCTCGCGGGAATCCTCGTGTAGAGTTCCGAATCGCCGGACGGATCCGCCGCAAAGCAGGCGCCGCCGCGCGAGGCGGAATGGCGGAAATCCGGCACCCGAGCCTCGTTCGGATCGTTGTCGAGCCACTCCGCCACGGGATCCGGGGCCGTGGAGCTTGGTTCGAGAAGCCACTGCGACAGGTGCTGGGGAATGAACTCGCCGTTCGCGCGATCATTGACGTCGCTCCAGGACGCGACACGGTCGTTCGGATCCCCAATCTGATTTTCGCCCGGGAGCCGGCCGCCCGCCCAGAGAAGCTCCTCGAGGCCGGGGCAAAGGGAGCCGCCAGGACGGTCGTCGTTCGGATCGTCGATGCCTCGGGCCGCCTCGTCGCCGACCCAGAAGCCCATTCGGGTTTCGCCCGGCTTCGCCAGACTCGTCGTGTCGAAGGCGAACGCGGGGGCCAGGCAGAACGCCCAGCCGTAGGAAAGCTTGCCTGCGGACCCGTCGAGGCCCGAGGAACCCATCGCGGAGCGAAAGGTGGACATCTCGGGGTTGTGATAGATGCCGGGGTTGACGTGGATCCGGTAGTCGGCGGATGAGGAGGAAATCCCCTCGAGCGCGGGGGCGGGAACCTGCTGCGTCTTGGTCGTCTTTCCGTCGAACTCGTCGGTGATCGTGACGGTCGCCCGGATCGGAAGGAACGCGTCCGAATAGGTGCCGGGATTCTGCTCGTTCTCGTATTCGGCGCGCGTCAGGGGGTAGAACCCGTCGTAGATGATGTTGCCGTCGTCGTCCGTCATGGGGTTCCCCTCCCGGTCGAGCATCGGCTTCGAGTCCGTATACACGGTGAACGTCTGCGTGTCGGGCACGATGAGATACCGGTCGCATCCGTCGACCGCGATGTCATCCGGAGTGGCCGAATCCTCCCCGTTTCCCATCTCGCGGGGATCGATCGCCTCAGACCAGTCGATCCTCGGCGGGCTGTCACGGCCTCCGTCTCCCTCGAGAACGATCGATTCCCAGGCGGGATCATCCGCGTCGGCAAACGACCAGGAGAGTTCCATCTTGGATTTGTGGCGGTAGCTCTCGACCGTCTTGTTCGGGCAGTTGGCCTTGGCCTGGACGACGACCGTCACGCTCCAGCTCTTCCGGACGCCGTCCCCCGGCTCCGCGTTGGGCTCAAGATCCGTCACGTCCTCCACGTGCGCGACGACCGAACTCAGGAGCGCGGAGGACTCCGTGCAGGGGAAGTTCAGATGACCCTGCGAGCCCTCCACGACGGACGTGAGGGGCTTCTCCGCGACCGTTTGTCCGCAGACGTTGACCGAGGGAACGCTGCGGAGCGCGTTGACGTAGGAAAGCATCGCCTTGGGGTTGTCCTTCCGACCGGGAATGTTGTCGTCGTCCATTCCGTCGAGCATCGCAACCGTTGCGAGGAGCTCCCGCGTAAGTGGATACTCCTTGTTGGTTCCTTCGAAGATCTTCATCGTGTCCTTGTCGACCCTTTCGGCGCCGATTCCGGACTCGTCGCGGGAATGGGCGAAGATCTTCGACATGGTGACGAAGACGGATGCAAGGAACCGTCCGACCGTGGTGGCGTTCGATGCATTGAAATCCTCCCACGTGGGAAGGCGAACCTTGGGCCTTCCTTCGGGATCCAGGTCGGAAAGGGACGGGGCGAAGCCGGCGAAGAGATCGGCGGGATAATGCCGCCGGGAGCTCGACTTCACGATGTCCGCGATGTCGGCCTTGTTCGTGACGAACGTCCCGGGGTCGCACTGCCGAATCGCGTCCGCAAGGGACGAGAACGCCCGCTTCACGGGAAGTCCCGAAGGATCGGAAAGGAACGGCTCGACGGATTCCCCGGAGGAATCCAGGGCATCGCCGTAGGGAATGAGGAAATTCGCCGGAGAGCCGGTCGCGTCCGTCTTGCGCGCAAGGAGCGCGGCGGCGGAATCGGCTCCGGTCCCGGTCATGTTCAGGTCCGCCAGACCGGTCGTCTCGAGAACGACGAAGGCGTATCGTCCGATGAGGTCGTCGCCTCTGGGGCGCGCGATGTCCCCGTAGGTCCCCCCGTAGACCTTGTCGGAACCGCCGGCGGCGGAGGCGGCGATCGATCCGTGGATCGGGGCCCAGTTGCACTTGGCGGCCTTGACGAGGGCGAGCTGCGCCGGAGAGAGATACTCCGCGATTCCGGCCGTCAGGACGTTGGCGTTGTCGCCGGAGCCGGCCGGGCGCTCGGCGGACTGGAGGTAGTCGAACAGAGGGTCGCCGGACGACGCGATCCACGGATGGGGCCACGGGGCGACGGGATCGTCGCCCGCCGGGGAGTCGAACGAGAGGTCGACCGCCTCGATGACGCGTCCGAGGGCCGTCGCAAGGGAATTGCGGGCGACGAAGGCGTTCTTGAGGTTCGTCGTTCCGCCGCGCTCCGTGCGCTCGAACGTCGCGAAGGCGACGGCCAGGAGCAGCATCACCGAGAGAATGCCGAGGACGATGACGAGCGCGGATCCGCGGCGCCCCGCCTGCTTGTTGTTTCGTTTCATGAGTCGTTTCCTAGAAATAGCCGTCCTTCCAGCGGCTGTCCCACTCCCATTCGTCCGCCGGATCCGTATAGACGCCCTCCTCGTAGTAGTGCCGCATGGCGGAGGGGAACGAGACCGCTCCCTCGAACGTGTCCGTGATCTGCGGCTTCTCGAGCCCCTCCGTGCTGACCTGGTAGGGGCTTCCCCAGGGGTCCACGAACTCGTCGTTCTCGAACGAACCCTCCTGGACGTCCAGGAACGCCTGCCCGCCATCGCCCTCCCCGATCAGCGGGGCGAGGTTTGCGCGCGTCAGCTTCTTGAAGCCGCTGCTTCCGCCCGACCAATCCCCGGGCCAGTCCCCGTAGGCCAGATAGTAGGACTTGAACGCGGTGGCGATCTGCTGCGTCTCCGCGTTCGCCTGGGCGACCCAGGCGCGCTGGCGCGCCGAGAAGGCGGCGGCGCCGAGAAGCACCATGAGGATGCCGATGATGGCGATGACGAGCATCAGCTCGAGGAGCGTGAAGCCCGGGCGGTGGAATCGGTCGTTTCGTCGCATGTCCTTCCTCCTAACGGACGACGATGTCATCCTTCGTCCCTTCCGCGGAATCGCGCCCCAAAGAACGAACCGTGAGTCCGGAGAACACGCCCTCCCGCGTCAGCTTGCAGCGGACCTTGACGGACGGCACGGTCCACTTGACGGTATTGAACTCCGCATCTTCGTAGCTCCGGCCGTAGTCCGCGGCCGGCCCCGGCGAAAAGGTGAAGACGGCGCCGTTTCCTCCGGCGTTTTCCGGAGGGGAGTAGATGACCGACGACGTCTTCTCTCCTGCGCCCGCTCCCTTCAGGATCTTGCGCGTGACGGTGCTCCCGGATGCGGAATACTGCACGATCTGGACGTCGTGGCCGCCGTCGCCGGGGGCGACACCGTCCCGAAGCCGGGCCAGGGTAATCGTCGATCCGCCGCCGGCGGGGACCTCGATCGGCGCGGTGAGCCCGAAGCGACGGCCGTCGACGGCCGTCGAGAGATCCCGCGCGAGGGAGCCCACGACGGCGCGGACGGCCATGCCGCCCTCGGCGCGGACGAACCCGGCGTCCCACGACGAGGAGGCCTGCTGGAACACGCCGCCGAGCAGCAGAACGATGATCGCCAGGACGGTCGTGGCGACCATGACCTCGATGAGGGAGAATCCCGTTCGAAGGTTCGAGGGTTCAAAGGTTCGAAGGTTCGAAGGTTCGCGAAACTGTCGGTCGGGGCGCATGGAAAGGGGCCTTTCGCGCTAGGGGCGGTGGAGGAAGGTGAACTCCTGTGAGAAGAGGGGCTCGCGGATGAACACGTCCGGAAATCCGCGGTCCGTCGAGACGACGGAAACGATGTATACGTTGGGAAGGACGGCCTTGAGGTCGCCGTCGGAGGCGTTCTTCCAGATGCCCTTCTTGTCCTGAACCACGGCCTCCGTCGTCATGGAGTAGCCGGAGTCACGGACGTCCTTGGACTGCCGCGCCTCCCGCCGAATGCAGGCGAGCCGTATCGCATACTGCGCGGGTCTCACGAGCTCCCTGGCCGAACCAGGAACGGTCGTCTTGTCGTTCTCCTCGGCGATGAACCAGACGTTCTCGTCCCCGGAGCCGCCGGCGTTCTCCGCAACAAAGCAGAGCATCGGGGAGAAGTCGCCGTTGGACCCGTTGGCGCGTCCCGTCCATTGCCCCTTCTTGGCCTTGTTCTCGAGGAGGTCGCGGACGTGTCTGGATCCGTTCTTCTGGTCCGTGATCTCCTCGGGAAGCCCGGTTCCCGCAGCGGCGGCCTCCCAAAACGAATAGGGGTCGTTCCAGATCCGGATGTCGTCGATTCCGCGAATATTGCCGCCGATCGTCTGGAGCAATGACGAGGCGAAGGCGGATCCCGATAGGTCGCTCCGGGCCATCTGGCTGGAGCGGAGCGAGACCGGGAAAACCCCGAACACGGACAGAAGTCCGACCGCAACGACCATCAGGGCGAGAGCAACCTCGATCAGGGAGAAGCCCTGCCGGCGGAAATGGGCGCGGCAGCTGCCGCGGGAACGGAATGAACTGAGATCGAGGAACATGCCGAACGCCTCCTATCGGACTCTTCCTTCATCCGTGACGGAAACGGTAATGTCCTTCTCCGTCGCGAACTCGTGAACGACGAAAGTCGCCGTCTGTTCGGCCGATCCATCCGGCCGAAATCTCACGAAAAGACGCTTTCCCTCGTCGAAACCACCGCTTTCGTCCCAGGTGTTCTTGAACGCGAAACCCTTCGGAAGGGACTGCTCCGGATACAGGAGCCACCCGTAGTCGTGCCCCGGGGCGAACGCCCCGGAGGGGATGTCCTTGCCCGAAACGCCGAAGAACCAGGATTCGGTGGCCTTGTCGAACATCGGAGGAACGACGACCTTCGCAAGGACGTTCGCGTCCATGTCGAAGATGGCAATGTCCTTGTAGCCGAGAATGGTGGCCTTGACGGAGTCCGCATCCCAGGTGTCGTCGAACTTGTAGTCGATGCTGGAGTCCTTGAGGTCCGCGTAGTCGTCGAAGATCCACCACACGTTCTGGTTGCCGTCGGGACGGATGTCGTCAATCGTCCCCCCGGCCCAGTCGAACGACTGGGTTCCGGACGTCTTCTTCCGACTCACGGTCCCGGCCTCGCGGGCGACCACGTATCGGTCGACACCCGTGAGCCAGAGAACGGTGGGCTTGCCGTCGACGCAGGCCACCTGGCGCGCAAGGTTGAGCGACCGGCGCAGATCGTCCGCGCCGGACTTCTGGGAAAGGGCCCTCGCGATGGTATTGAATCCGCTCATCACGATCATCCCCATGATGGCGATGATGCCGATGACGGCTACAAGCTCCAGCAGCGTGAAGCCCCGCCGCCCCGCCCTTCCGGTGTTCTTCGCGTCCATGGCTCCTACGGCTCCTCCGACTTCTTCTTCATCTTCGCCTCGACCCGAACGTCGTTGTTGTCGAGATCGAACGTGATCGTGAAGGGAATGCCGACGGTCTCGGCCCGCCCCTTGTCCTCGTTCGTGTATTGGTAGCGATACTTGCGCTTCGTCCAGTCGCCCGCGGCGTCGCCTAGAAACGGACAGTTGTCGTTCGAGCATTCGGTGGTCGACGGAGCGTCGTATCCGCCGCAGTGGGGACAGCGAACGACCTTCCCGAAAAAGCAGAGGATCGGATCCGGAACCGGTCCCACCGTCTCGCCCTCCTCGTTCGTCTCCGTCCCCTTCCACGCGCCCCAGGCGTCGACCACCTCGTGGACGAAAAGATCGTCCTTCTTCGGCTTGTAGGCGTCTCCCGCCGGGGCGGAGAACCCGTGAAGATCGAGAAACGTCTTCGTCGGGCCGCCGCTTCCTCCGTCGGGTTTCTCGAGCTCGTGCTCCAGAAGCTTCCCGACGACGATGGAATTGCGGTAGTCGAGAACGATCCGGTAGGAGAAGACGTCCTTGCTGTGCTCGTCGTCGTTCTCTCCGACGCTGGTCGTAACCGACCCTGCATTCGAAAGGACGGGCTTGGCGTTGTCGGGAACGGGCCACTTGCCCGTGTCGTGCCAGAATTCGACGATGGCCGCGCGAAGGCGGTCCGCGTTCGTCTTGTTCCTCTTTTCGACGGCCGACCCGATCAGCCGGACCGCGCCGCCCACGACAAGGCCGGCGAGGATGCCGATGATGCAGATGACGATCAGCAGCTCCATCAGCGTAAAGCCGGAACGAAGGGATCCGAGTTTCGATTTCATGACCATGAATTTCGCCTGTGCCGTTTTTGCCGAAGAGACTACCACGAAGTGAGAAGACGCTTTTTGTCCTTGGACCGGACCCACACCGCGGCGGAGGTCCGGACCGACTTGGTGCCCGCGAGTCCGGCGACGTCTTCCGGAAGGGTGACCTTCCCGTCCCCGTCATAGTCGAGAACGGCGCGAAGAAGGGCATCGGAGTATTCGTTCTTGAGCTGGGCCAGGTCCTTCGTCGAAGAAAGGTCGTCATCCTCGAACGTGGGGGTGAGCTGCTTCTCCAAAGGTTCCGCGAAAGCGCGCTCCGCCCACGGGGCGTAGAGGCCGACGCACTTCTGGACGAAGGAGCGGTCGAGGCGGACGTCCGAGGGCCAGCGGTCCACGAGCGTCGGGTCCGGATCCTTCAGCGCCGCCGGCAGAAGGGCCGTCCCCGCCTTGTCGGAGAGATACACCTTGAACGTCTTGAGGTCCGAGGCCGGAACGGGGCCCGAGGGCTGCCACCAGCTCAGAACGGACGTGGTCCCGGGCCCCATCTCGACCATCAGGTCGCCATCGACGGGCGTGGCGGAGCCCACCGCGGAGAGGAGCTCGCGGGACGGAAAGCGACCGGCGCCGCCGCTGTCGAGAAGAGCCGACCATGCCGTCGCGACCTGGCCGCAGAGATCCTTGGCGGCCAGATCGTAGGTGCGGTCCTTGGTTCGACCGAGGACGGGAAGAAGAATGGCGGCAAGCATTCCGATGATGACGATGACGGTCAGCATCTCGATCAGCGTGAAGCCGGAACGGGAGCGGGAGCTGGATTTTCTCACGATGGATTCCTTTCGCCTAGTAGATGCCGACGACGATGTCGTCCTTCGTCTCCAGTTCGCCCTCCGCGACGCGCCAGAACTCGCCGGCCCAGTCCGTTCCATGCTCCCCCTTGTGACCATGCCCGGCGATCCGGCACTTCGAGCCGGTGGTCATTCCGTCCTCGCCCGCCGACCAGAGCTTGTAGGTCTCGTAGGGGGGGAGCGACCAGTAGAACAGATCGTGGCCCCAGGCGTCCTTGATGGTGACGATCTCGTTCGTCTTGGTGTTGTCCATTCGCTTCCACCGATCCCAGGGGGCTTCGAGGATGCCGGGGTTCTTGCGGGCCATCAGTCCAACCACCTCGTTCCGCTCGTTCAGACTCTCGCCAAGGAAGGGAAGGATGCGGCGCACGGCGTCCAGATCGCGCTTCGTGTCCCCGTTCTCGTTTCCGTTGTTGAAATGGGTCCATTGCTCGGGAGGCAGGCAGGAATCCACCATCGGCTTGAGGAAGAGGGCTCCTCCGGGCATTTGAGGATCCTTGGGATCGCCGACGGCCGTTCCGGTGACGCGAGGAATGAAGAAGGAGCAGAGGCCGAAGGTAAAGATGCCGTCGCCATTCTTTTCCGTCCAGTTTCTCCTCCTTCCCATGGTCGATCCCGCCACCAGGTAGGGCGCGATGTTCGACCACCGCTCGGATTTGTTCTTGCCATACGTATCGGAACAAGGAAACTCGTAGTACATCAGTGGGCGCATTCCCAGTTCCGTCGGATACAGCTCGACGGGCGGATACTTGCCGTAGATCGACTTGAACTCCTCGAGCGCGGCGGCCGTCTTCTCCAGTTTGCCGCGCGTGGTGTTGCGGGAGTTGTTCCTTCCGACGAGACCGACCAGCCGGAACACCATCCCGGCCAGCAGGACGATGATCAGGCATACGACGAGCATTTCGATGAGCGTGAAGCCCTTGTTCGACGTTGTTTTCATTTCAGGTTCGAGGGTTTGAAGGTTCGAAGATTCGCTCGGCATTCCGCTTTTTGCATTTCGCATTCAGCATTCAGCATTCAGCATTCAGCATTCGGCATTGCCCTAGCCGCCCGACATCTGGCCGATGATCTGGGTGAGCGGCGAGAACATCGCGATGACGATGGTGCCGACGATCACGGCCAGGAACACGATCATGATCGGCTCGATGATCGAGGTCATGGCGTTCACGGCGTCGTCCACCTCGCCGTCGTAGGTGTTGGCGATGCGGTTGAGCATGTCCGGCAGAGCGCCGGTCTCCTCGCCGACGTCCACCATCGAGACCACCATCGGCGGGAACTGCCCCGAGGCCTCCATGGAGGGCGTCATGTTGTCGCCCTCCTTCACTGCGTCGTGGATGTTCTGGTAGGCGCGGGCGATGACCGCGTTGCCCGCCGTGTCGCGCACGATGTCGAGCGCCTGCAGGACCGGGACGCCGCTCTGCGGCAGGGTGCCGAGCGTGCGCGTCGTGCGGCCGATCGACGACTTGCGGATCAGGTCGCCGAAGGCCGGGAGCTTGAGCTTGATCCGGTCGAAGAACAGCTGCCCCCACGCCGTCTTGTTGACCATCCGGCAGACGAAGACCAGCACGACGGCGCCGATCACGAGCGGGACCGCGTAGTCGATGAAGTTGTGGGCGACGTTGATGACGAACCGCGTCACGGCCGGCATCTGCGCGTCCTTGCCCAGCATGTCCGTGAAGAGCTTCTCGAACTTCGGGATGACCGCCACCATCATGAAGCCCGTGAGGCCGAGCGCGACGCAGAGCACGACGATCGGGTAGGTCATCGCCGCCTTGACCTTGCTCTTGATCTTCTGCGCCTTCTCGAGGAACTCCGCCAGGCGCGAGAGCGAGACCTCGAGCGAGCCGGCGGCCTCGCCCGCGCGCGTCATGTTGACGTAGAGGTTGTCGAACACCTTCGGGTGCTGCGCCAGCGCGTCCGAGAACGTCGCGCCGCCCTCGACCGCCTCGCTCATGCCCTGCAGGACGCTCTTGAGGCCCGGGACGGTGCTCTGCTTGGTGTGGAGGCGCAGGCCGCGCAGCAGCGGCAGGCTCGATTCCACGAGCGTCGCCAGCTGGCGCG
>JAEEGL013233559.1_pt1 | contig 10676 bp, 6 predicted proteins | sample 9134231 | NCBI WGS metagenome assembly JAEEGL01 (sample SAMN16246548, study PRJNA631951) | gut metagenome | biome: gut microbiome; feature: rumen; material: fiber-attached | host: Bos | place: Iran: Karaj | collected 2018-10 | reverse complement strand
ATGTTCAGCACCAGTTCTGGGCTGTCAGCGGTACTGGCGGCATAGTCAAGTCTCACGTTCAGATAGTGGCCTACAGTGTCAAGACTAATCGTATAGTTCAGTTCATAGTCTTTTTGAGCTTCTGCCTTAGTGGGTATCACTTGCAAAAACAGCATGACGAAAATCATGACTGATGAATAATGTCTTTTTATCATAGTTGCTGTTGAATGATTATTGTCTTATCATTGTTATGATGCTGCAAAGATAAACATGATTTCAGAGAATTACAAATATTTTAGCTATTATTTTAGGGTCTTTTTTATAGACATTGATTATCAATCGTTGTCCTTTACATCGCCATTGACCATCGCCGTTACGCAGGAGTCGGACCATACATTCTCGGCCGTTTCCACCATGTCGAGGATGGTGTAGATGGGCAGAATGATACCCAAGACAGCAACGGGTGCACCTATGCCCGACATCAGCGAGAGGGTGAGGAAATAGCACCCCATGGGTACGCCTGCATTGCCGACGGCAGAAACGACAGAGACGATAATCCAGAGCAGAATCGTAGTCCAAGTGAGTGGCGTGCCGCCGTTCTGCATAACAAAGAGCGATGTTACCAGAATGAAGGCCGCACAACCGTTCATGTTGATAGTAGTGCAGATGGGCAGCACAAAACGGGCAATGTTTTTACGGACACCCAAACGGTTTTCGGCTGTATCCATGGTTACTGGCAGGGTGGCGGCGCTGCTCTTGGTAAACAGGGCCATGAGCACGGCTGGCATCATCTTATTTAAAACATGTATAGGATTCAGGCCGCGAGCCAACAGGAACAGCGGCAGGACGACGAAGAACTGAATAACATTGCCGCCCAACACCACAAGGACATACTTGCCTATCGAATCGGCTATAACGCCCGCAGAGACCTGTGCTGACAGTTGAGCGGAGAAGGCTACAATGCCCAAGGGGAGTGTCCAGATTAATCCACGAATCAATAGGAAAAGTAAATCTTGCAAGCCTAACAAGCCTTTCACCACAACAGCCTTGTTCTCGCTTTCAGGAAGTTTCGATAGTCCGATGCCAATAGCAAAAGCCAACAGCAATAGCGAGAGGACATTGCCTTCAAGGAATGGCTTCACGATGTTGTTGGGAATGATGGAAAGGATGTGATTGAGATAGGAGACCCCCTCTACTGCCTCCGAGGGGGCTTCTGTAGCTATTATGCTCCCCTCGGGGAGTGAAGAGGGGGTCACTACCACATACAAGAGTGCGCCCACGGCTGCGGCGGCGAAGGTCGTCAGTAGCGTATAAATCAATGTGCGTCCAAAGATGTGGCCTGACCCTTTCGAGCCGAAAGTGGCAAACGTTGTGATGACTGCCAGCACAATCGTCGGCACCGCCAACAGCTGGAACAGTCGGGTATAAACCGTCGCCACGAAGTCCATCACGGCGTTGAGCCACTCTAATCCGAGCAGCCCCAACGCGGCACCCACCACGAGTGCCCCAATCCAAAGAATCGTCTTTTCCATCTTATAATTCAAACGTCAGATTCATGTAAATATTGCGTCCTTTCTGTGGGATATGGTTCCAGTCGGCATAAGTACCGTACTGTTTGTCGAAAAGGTTTTCCACGCCAAATCGAATTGATAATTGGGAAATCTTGCGTCCCTTTGGTAACAAGCGTCCTTTGGCCGAGCGGAACAATGAGAATTGATACTGCGCAGCGAGATTCAGGATTGTCCAAGCCTTAGCAGCCGTCTCACCGTATTTCTCGCCGTAGTTGCTTTGACGGGCGTTGCCTTTAATGGTGGCCTGCGCCTGAAAGCGCTGATGCTGATAGGTCCATTCTGACTGCCAACTGATGGGTGAAATCAGTGGCAGAGGGTCACCGTCGGCATCGCGTCCGCTGCTGTAGCTCACCTTGTTGTTCCAACGCAGTTTCTCAGTTGTCTGCCAATCCCACGACAGCGAGACGTTGGCGATGGTGGCATGACTGATGTTTCCAAACACTTTTACACCCTCGGCCCCAACAGTCATCGGACTTAGGCGCGTTTCAAACTGACCGATGATGTAGTTCGAGAAAAGGAACACGTTGCCGTCGAGCGTCACGTTGACACGCTCCGACGGATGCCACTTCACGGCACTGTTCAACTCCACCGCCGACTCGTTCTTCAGCGAGGGGTTGCCGATGTAGTCATACTGGTCGAACGTATTGTTCAGATAGTAGCCGTATGCCTCAGTTACCGTAGGCGCACGACTGCCCCAACCCATTCCAATTGAGAATTGAGAATTGGGAATTGAGAATTGATAGCTGGCGGCGATGCGACCCGTGGTCTGATGATATGTATCGGTCATCCCTGGGAAGAAGACCTTCAGCGCATGATATCCTTCTTCGTTGTTCAGACGCTGCTGCTGCCAAGCCACCTTGGCTGACAATCGCAGCGACTGGTTGCGGGCGATGTTCACATTATCCGTCACGGCTAAACCCGTATTCAGCGTACCCACATCGGGCCACGTCACCATATACATCGGAGCTGCACCGCCAGGGTACATCGTCATGTCGGCAAACAGACGGTTGTAGTAGAGGTCGTAGTTCAGCGCTATGTCATGCTGTTTGTGCGAGGTCGTCAGCAAACTATACACACCCGCCGTCCAACTGTCGCCGGGCATGTCCATGTGGATAGCAACATCGGGTCGCTTCGTGTCGTCCATCTCGTGAGTGATGTGGTTGTAGTAGGCCTTCGTCTCCCAACTGGCGCCAGGAAACAGGTGCTTGTACGACAACGACGTGATGAGTCCCTCTGCCTTCGCCACGTCCATGTTCAAGGCAGGATAGCCCACATCTGTGGCACGGTCGAAGATCAGCGTCGCCTCCAGCAGATCAAGCCCCCCTTCCGTCCCCCCGAAGGAGGGAAACCGCAGGCCGACATTCGTAAACACGTTTACTTTCTGAAACTGCGAGAACTGCAGCTCGTCGCCACCACCCACCTTATAGTTGTCGGCATGACGATAGAAGGCCCCCACATTCAGATATGTCCTGTGACTGCTCAGCGCCGCATCGGCACCATACACCTGCACGTGACCGTTCCATTCATGACCTGCCGAGGCGCTGGCGTGAAACGGGTCGTTGTCGAAGCCTGCCTTGCGCAACTTCAAATCCAGACTGCCACCGATGTTCCCCGTCGCCTGCGGATTCCCGTCCAGCCCGCTGTTCAAGCTGATGCTCTGTAGGTTGCCACTCTCAACATAACTCGTCACTGGGTCCATCTTGTCCGTGCAGGCATAGAATATCTTCATGCCGTCGATGGTCGTTGACAGGCGCTCCGTCTGCATGTTGTTCACAACCGGCTCCCAAGCATATGAGCCTCGACGTACGAGGCTCACATGCTTCAGTTCACTCAGGTGTTCATCGATGCTGGCCACCTGTCCCTTCGCAGAGCGTTTCCGTCCTCGCCCCGTTCCCGAAACGATGACCACCTCATCAAGGTTCTGAGCCTTCTTGCTTAGGCAAGTGTCTTCTAACGTCGCCGAGCGGTCGGTGGCCACCGTGTCTGACAAAAGTATGGTTGTTAATAAAACAGTTTCCAGCATAATCTTAGTGCAGTAGCCGCTCGGCTTTGCCGCTTTTACAAAGCGTAGCGACTAAAGGTAATTCTTCACTCTTCACTCAAATCGTTACGTCCCAATACAGCGAGCTATACCCTTCGTCCAGGTCATCGCCACCAGCCACTACGTTGCCCTGTGCGTCCTTCACCGTCAGGTGTATGCGCCAGCGACCCGTCATCGTCAGGTTCACAGTGCCTTGGTAGCTGCCGTTGAGCTTCTTCGTCAGGCTCTCGTTGTCGGGCGACGTATGGTTACCCATGTCGGGCATGCGCGGGTCGATTTCGATGGTGAACTGCTCCTGAGCCAGCCCATAGGGAGTCGTGGCGGGCGTGTTCTTCTTCGAAACGTATGCCGTGATGGCGTTCTTGCCCGTCTGCCAGTCAGTGGGATTCACCAGCGAGAGATAATACGTGTTGTCGCCAGCCTTGAACGACTTCAGCCATGCCTGACCCTCGGGCAGGTCATCCACCGTGATGCTTGTGGCTTCGAGGCTACCTTTCTTCTTTAGCACTTCTGCATCAAAGGCCAGTGTCCACGATCCAGCTTCGCTGGTAATCATTAGGAACGACGCCCAGCCGTGTTTCACCGCAGATAAATTGACGTCAACGACATCTAACTCACCAAATACGGGCGTGCTGTGATACATTTTCATCTTGCTCATGAACATGAGCGGTGTGAAGTTTGTAACATCCAAGAACTTGATGTAATTGCCCGAGGATGCTTTCGTTGCCACGAAATAGAGATCATTATAACCTAAATGCAGTGTACCTGTACGCGAGTAAACCTTTACATGATACTGGCCGTCAACCTCTAACTCAACACCTTCTATCGGTTTCACTGTCTGCAAGAAGTTATAGACAGCCAATGCCTCTTCGGCCGAGCAGCAGTCTGCATCATTCGCATCAATTGTTATGCCAGGAATCTCAATCGCCTGACTACCAAAATCATCGTTCGAGTTGCAGGAGGCCAGTCCCACCAAGACAGCCGCTGTGAAAAACAATCTAGTTACCTTTTTCATATCCTTGCTAATTTATAAAATTAAAATGATGGTGCAAAGGTAGTGGGTTTTTGCGAAGTGTACAATCGCCTTTTCGTGGCATTTCGCATACCAAACATTTGGCATGGATGCTAAAAACTGGTATGGGAATGATTATTTTGAAAGCCCCACAGCAAATAAGGTCATTGCACCAACGCCATATTGGAGGGCATCCTCATCAAGATCGAACTTGTCGTTATGGTGCTGGGCTGTACTGCCTACTTCCAGGTTGTTCACACCAACAAGTGTAAATACGGTGGGAGCCAGTTGACTATAGAGCGCAAAGGTCTCAGAACCATACCAAATATACTGTGGATCGTCTGTGACGCGACCAGGATAGAGTTTCTCTATCTGCTGTTGTGCATACGTTGTATAGACGGTATCGTTGGTGACCGGTGGCAGATCAACTTTCATCCGCTCGGTATAGCTGACCGTGCAACCATGGGCGGCAGCCACATGTTCAGACACGCTTTTCACCAGATTAAGTGCATGATTGCCAGCCTCATGGTCGAAGAAACGTAACGATCCACCGATAAAAACCTCATTAGGGATGACGTTATACACCTTTCCACCCTCCAGTTGTGTTACTCCCAATGTCACCAACTTCTCCAAATCGCGCTGGTTATTCCAGGCTATAGAAATAGATGTCAGCACGTCAGCAGCTGCGAAAACAGGGTTGACCGACTTATCGGGTCGCGACACATGACCGCCGCGTCCTACGATGTTGTAAGCCAATGTTGCCATTCCTGCCATGATAGGACCTGCCTTGACAAACACCTTTCCACTGGGAACGTTTGAAGCGACATGGTTGCCGTAGATGACATCAAACTGCACACCGTCTTTCTTCAGGGCTGTTATCATCGGACGGATGCCGGAGTTACTCTCTTCACCCTCCTCGAAGATAAATACAAAACGTCCTTTCAGTTGGCTGCGAAGATGACTCAGTATGCGTGCTGTACCCAGGATGATGGCCATGTGACCATCGTGACCGCATCCATGGATGACGCCTTTGTTTTGGCTCACCCATTTCTTCTGCTTGCCACCTCCATTTACAGGACTCTCCTCGATGGGTAGTCCGTCGATGTCAGTGCGCAGTCCGATGGTCTTCCCGTCACGTTTTGTGTCAAGGATGGCATAGAACCCCGTACTGCCAGGTACGTCGTGGATGTCGAAACCTCCTAACTGTTGCAGTTCCGCCTTCAGGAACTTCACCGTTTCAACCTCCTGACCACTCAGTTCCGGATGTTGGTGGAAATGGCGGCGGATGTCGCGAACGTATGCATCCTGTTGTGCCACCTGAAGACGAATTTCAGAAATTCCTACACTCCCCTTACCCAGGAGGGTAAAGGGAGCGAGGAATAGAATGCCGATGAACAATAGTCTTGTAAATCTGTTCATAACGGATGTCGTTTGTGTTAATAGCCAGGGTTCTGATCGATGCCCAACTCTTCGTTGTTAGAACCGAAGGGAATCGGGAAACGGTAGAAGTGACCGTTGATGTTCTGATACTTTGACTTCAGGAAACGGTGGATGCGAGCGAAGAAGACGTTCACCGTGCTACCGTCCTTACCGGTATTACCTACCGTTGCGTATGAGTCGTCGAAGTGCTGGAAGTCCTTCACTGTCAGCACGGTGCTGATAAGGTTACGCCAACGAGTCAGGTTCTGCCAGTGGCGCTGCTCATAGACAAACTCATACTCCCACTCCTTCTGGATGTCGCTGAGTGTTGGAGATTCAATGTTGTGTGACTTGTCACCGAAACCACGCTGACGAATCTGGTTCAGAGGAGTAGCAGCCTCTGTGTTGCGCCCCAGTTGTACCAATGCCTCAGCCTTGTTGAGCAATACCTCTGCATAACGCAGCTCAATACGGTCAACATAGTTGAATTGTATGCTGGTGTAAACGCTGGAGCTGGTACTGCGGTCAACACCCTTACCATAGACTGGCAGTGTGACAGGAGGCAGATAGGAGTGTACGCTACCATCACGCGGATCAGTAATGTCGGTTACGATACTGAACGACTTGCGTGGGTCGTCATTTGGCCAATTTTTGAAGGTGTGGATAGGCTGGATGTGAACGATTTCTGTTTTCTCCTGGAAAGGATAGGTCCATGCGCAGTGATCCTGGTGGTTGCCCTGCTGGTCTATTCCGTCACCCTCGTGGTAGATGGTGAAGATCTGCTCAGGACCCTTGCTCTCGTTGGCAATGCCAAAGAGGTCCTTGAACTGTGGCTGCAGAGAGTAAACACCTAACTGAGAAACCTTGTCGGCATACTCGACAACCTTTTCCAGACGCTCGGTGTTCCATGCCTTTGGCGCAGGGTCTTCACGTGAATTCTTGATAGCTTCTACCTCAGCCAATGTCAAAGGATTGCTGGCCCACTGCAGATAGATGCGGCTCAGCAATGCATAGGCTGCACCCTTCGATGGGTTGTACTTTGCGGTCGGTGTGGTAGGCAGTGCCTCGGCAGCCTCTGTCAAGTCTTTCACAATTTGTGTATAGACTGCGTCGATGCTCTGACGCTCGGTGCTGACGTCGGCAGTGGTCAGACGGATGGGCACCTCACCCCACAGTACGACGAGCCAGGAATAAAACAAACCACGTGAGAACTTGGCACGAGCAATGGGCTCTGCTTTCTGAGCGTCTGTCAGCGATTTTGAAGCCTCTGTCTTCTCGATGGCATCATTGACGATACCGATGCCCTTGTAGAGGGCGTTGAAAGTCTTCTTGGCATACGAGCTGGTCTTGTCGTACTTCAGTTCAACCATCTTGGTGACGTCGTCTTCCTCATTGCCGAGGTATGAGGTTCCCAGCTCGGTAGGTGTGTCAACCATCGAGGTGAACGTAGAACTGAGGGTTTGGTACGGGCGATAGGCACCATTGATCAGTGCATACACGTCATCCTGTGTCTTAATCACGTCTTCTTCACCGATGACATTATTGTCGTCATCATTACTGCTGCAAGATGTGAAACCCAGTGTGAGGGCGGCAGCAAAAAGTGCTGAATACAGATAGTTTTTTTTCATGTTAACAATCTCCTTTTTTTAAAAAATTAATAATATTTAATTGTGGGGTTAAAAATTCACTTCGGCGCCGACAGAGAACGTACGACTCTTAGGATAGGCTCCTTGGTCGATTCCTGTCTCCAGTTCGGGGTCGTAACCCTTGTAACTGGTTATTGTCAGCAGATTCTGAGCGCTAACAGACAGACGCAGGCTCCTTGCCATGCGACGCAGGGGTAGCGTGTAGCCGATATTGACATTCTGCAACTTCAGGTAACTGGCGTCCTCCACGTAGCGGCTGTCCAGATAACTCGTTGCCCATGAACCGCTGATGGCGGGCACATCGGTATGGGTATTGGTGGGCGTCCAGCTGTCTTTGACGTATGCCAAGGCGTTGTAACTGCCTAAAGGTGTATCTAAAGAGCGGCGTAGCAGATTGACATTCTTAGCTCCGTGTGACCCTTTGAATGTGAGCGATGCATCCCAACGTTTCCATTTCAATGCTGTAGAAAAACCGTAGAAGAAGTCCGGTTGCTGACTGCCTAAGATGGTTTGCTCGCCAAGTTGTACCTTGCCGTTCTGCTCGTCGATACCCAGGAACTCATAGCCGTAGAAAGATCCTACGGGTTCTCCCTCACGAAGGATGCTTTCACGCAGTTCACCACTATAGAGCGACTTGACGTCTGAAGACATCTTGACCAACTCGTTGTGATTATGGGTGATATTGCCATTGACAGTCCATTGTAGATCTCGACGCTGCAACAATGTGGCATCTACGCTCAGCTCTATACCGCGATTGACAACGTTTCCTGCATTCATCAGTTGTGAGGTAATGCCAGTCGATGAGTTGACGGGCAGGTAGAGCAAGAGATCGCTGGTTTTCTTGTAATAGTAATCGACTACGATGTTCAGGCGGTTGTTCCAAAAACCGGCATCCAGTCCTGCATTCCAGCTGACCGTTGTTTCCCATTTCAGGTTCGAATTACCCAGATTGCTCTTCGAGTAGGCCGTCTGACCTCCATAGCTGCTGGCAGTATAACTGGCAGTATATTCATAGTCGCCAATCTCCTGATTGCCTACACTGCCCACGCTGGCACGAAACTTTAAGGAGGTGAGAAAGAGAGAAGGTGAGAAGAATGGCTCGCGGTCGATGTTCCACGACAGACCCAATGAGGGGAAGTAACCCCAACGGTTGTTCTTTGAGAAACGACTTGAACGGTCGGCACGGAAAGTGGCGGTAGCGTTGTAGCGGTCGAGTAGGGTGTAGTTGACACGTGCGATGATAGAGTTTAAGGTGGCTTTGGTCTGACCAGAACTGGGTGTATAGACATGCGATCCATCGCCCAGATTGTTGTATCCAAGATCCTCGTTCGTATAACGCGATGTCGTGCTCAAATTAAAGTTGGTTTGTGTGCTCTGAATAGTATAGCCCACCAGTGCACTCACGTAATGATTATTGCCCAGTTGGTGCTCGTAGTCGAGTGTCAACTCGCCTTGTGTCACAAGGTTCTGCTTATGACCAATGGAACCGACACCGCCTTCGTTTAAGCCCAAAGCTGTATAGGAGGGTGCGAAGTAGTTCTGTGTGATGTCTGTCTGGTTGGCACCCACAGCCACCTTGGCCGTCAGCCCCTCAGTGATGTAATAACGCAATGAGGCATTGAGCAGGGCGTAGTTGGTCAGCGTCTCTGCCGTGGTATTCTCCAAATCGGACACAGGATTGGCTGACTTTCCGTTCAGCTTGAAATATGCATTCTCGTAAGGATTATCGTAGTTGTAACCTCCGTCGGCTGCATAAACTGGGATCACGGGGGGCATGAACAGAGCGTATGTGAGCGAATTGGTGATGCCTGCCGAGTACGGCGATGAGAAGTAGTTGACGGGTTGTGTGGTGCTCAGCGCATGCTGCTTCGTCTTGCCTACAGTGGATGACAGGGAAACCTGAAACGCCTCAGACAACTGGTGGTCGATGTTGGCACGCAGGTTGTAACGCTGGAAGTCAGAGTTGAGCACGATGCCCTGCTGGTCAGTATAGTTGCCGGAAATCAAGAAACGGGTCTTCTCGTTTCCGCCGCTGATGCTGAGTTCGTGAATCTGACTGACACCAGTACGCAATACCTCCGACTGCCAGTCGGTACCGGCGCCCAGTTGTGCAATCTGCTCGTCAGTATAGCCGCCACGATTGCCGAAATAGTCTTTCTCCATACGAGCCCATTCGGTGGCATTGAGCATTTCAAGTTTCTTGGAGGGGCTGCTGAACGACACGGTGGCCTTATAGCGTACCTGCGTTTCCTGACGATTGCCCTTCTTGGTTGATATGATGATGACACCATTGGCACCACGTGAACCGTAGATGGCGGTTGCTGAAACGTCTTTCAGCACCTCGATGCGGTCGATATCGCTGGGATTGATGAACGAAAGCGGGTCGAGCGTACTTTCCAGATTGCCTATGCCGGTCTTCTGTGAGCTGGCATCAACCTGATAGATGAAACCGTCAATAACATACAGCGGATTGTTGCTGGCATTCACGGAGTTACCGCCACGAATGCGGATGGTGGAACCAGATCCTGGCTGACCGTTCTGCGTAATGTCAACTCCCGTCACAATACCACCTAAAGCAGCATCAAGCGTGGGTGCTGGAAAAATATCAATTTTTTCACTGCTAATCGTTGCTACACTTCCCGTCAGTTGCGTGCGCTTCTGCGTGCCATAGCCTACCACAACAACGTCGTTGAGTTGATGAGAGTCCTCGTGCAGACGGATGTTTACCACCGAGTCGCGCTCGCCAACCTTCACCTGCAGACTCTGGTAACCGACATAGCTGATATTGATGTCCGAGGGATACGAAACAATGTCCAAATGGAAACGTCCTTCGAGATCCGTTATGGCTCCTACTTTATTATTATATATCATTGCTGTCCACTAAAAATTGCTAAGCGTTCTTTGAAATGATTGAAATATAGTTAGTTACAGAGATTTTTTGAGTCAACGGACTTGATTTTGTATCTTTGCAGCCAAAATGGTTTGCATATGTATCAATACAAGTACGT
>JAEEGL013094719.1_pt1 | contig 10676 bp, 11 predicted proteins | sample 9134231 | NCBI WGS metagenome assembly JAEEGL01 (sample SAMN16246548, study PRJNA631951) | gut metagenome | biome: gut microbiome; feature: rumen; material: fiber-attached | host: Bos | place: Iran: Karaj | collected 2018-10 | reverse complement strand
TCCCGTCCACCAGCGCGAAGTCCGCCCGGACGCTCAGCGCGTCGATGGCGAGCTGCATCGCTTTCATCCGGGCGCTGAGGATGTCCGTCGCGTCGATCTCTTTCTCGTCCACCGATGCGACGGCATATGCGATCGCCGTCGCTTTCACGACGTCGAACAGCGCGTCCCGTTTTTTTGGCGAAAGCTTTTTGGAATCGTCCAGCCCCGGTATCGCGCAGTCCTCCGGCAGGATAACAGCCGCCGCGTAGACCGGCCCGCACAGGGGGCCTGCCCCCGCCTCGTCAACGCCGCAGACGAGGGCATATCCGGCCGCGCGCGCTTCCGTTTCGAGCGAGAGATCAGCCATTTTCTTCCTCCGGCGGTTCTTCCAGTGTAAAGCGTCCCAGCTTGCCGCCTCTGAATTCATCAAGCAATATCCGACTCATACGTTCGGTGTCCACCTCGCCGCCGGAGATCAGGAACCCGCGCTTGCGCCCGGCGCGCTCCAGCAGCGCCCAGCCATCCTCGCCGGGCTCCGGCGTGAGCCGGTAACGCGCCGTGAGCGCCTCGGGGCAATGCGCGCCGAGCCAGCCCATCAATCGCATCGCCAGCTCCTCCACGTCCACGACCTCGTCCCGTACGGCGCCGGTGAAAGCGAGGCGCACGCCGACCTCCGGGTCCTCGAACTTCGGCCAGAGGATGCCGGGCGTATCCAAAAGCTCCAACGTACGATCCACCGGGACCCATTGCTTCGCGCGCGTTACGCCCGGTCGGTCCTCCGCCTTCGCGGTCTTCCGGCCGGAGACCTTGTTGATGAAGGTGGATTTTCCCACGTTCGGTATGCCGAGGACCATGACGCGCAGCACGCGCCCGGTCTGCCCCTTTGCCTCATAAGCGGCGATCCGGTCGCGCAGCAGCTCCCGCACGGCAGGAGCAAACCGGTTGACGCCGGCGCCCGAGCGCGCATCCGCCTCGACGACCGCCCAGCCTTTTTTCCGAAACCAGGCCGCCCACCGCTTTGTGGCCTCCGCGTCCGCCTGGTCGGCGCGGTTCAGGACGACGAGCCGCGGCTTCCCCGCCGTCAGCGCGTCGATATCCGGGTTGCGCGAAGAGGAAGGGATCCGCGCGTCGACGATCTCGCACACCGCGTCCACGTTTCCCAGCTCCGCCGCGATCATGCGGCGGGTCTTCGTCATGTGCCCGGGAAACCAGCTCAAGCTGTCCAGCTGCATATCGTTCAGCCCCTTGGAATAAAGCCGATCCGTCCGAAATCACGCTTTTTCGTGATCGAGTCCGGTCCCGGATAGACGAGGAACACCGCGCGTCCGATCAGGCATCGCTCGTCCACGATACCGATGCGCGGGTCGCGGCTGTCGGTGCTCATGTTGCGATTGTCGCCCATCAGAAAGACAGACCCCTCCGGCACGGTCAGCGGGAATACCATGCCCTCCGCGGTATAGGTGCGGTCGTTGATATAGTCCTCCTCCTGCGCGACGCCGTCCACATAGACGACGCCCGCGCTGAAGTCGATATCCACCGTCTGCCCGCCGACGGCGATGACGCGCTTGATGATCGAATCCTCGGAAAAACTCGCCTTGTTCGCCACCACGATATCGCCGCGGCGATACCCGCCCGTCAGCGGCGCGTCGAGCACCATCAGGCGGTCGCCGTCCTGCAGCGTCTGACGCATGGAGGGTCCCTGCACGCCCATCATGCGAATGATGAAAGTAAACACCAGCACGATCAGCAGCACCGCGGAAACGCAGGAGCGCGCCCATTCGTAGAGCTCCTGTCCCGGGATGCGCTCGTCGGTTTTCTCCGCGGCGGCGCTTGGCTTTTTCTTTTTCTCGTTCTCCATCGTCAGCCCCCAAATGTATAATTATTTAAGTTATTTTATCATCATGATTTGGAAAACACAACGAAAAACCGCTGGCATTGCAAACAAAAAAGCATGGCTTTCGCCATGCTTTTTTATCGGTATGGATGCCCTTACTCAGCAGAAGTCTTTGCCTCAATGACCTTGACGGTGCGGCCGTTGTAGGTACCGCACTCCGGGCACATTCTGTGCGGCTGATGCAGCGCGCCGCACTTCGGGCACGCGACCAGCGCCGGAGCGGAAAGCTTCCAGTGAGAGCTGCGCCTCTTGTCGCGACGTGCGCGGGATACTTTCCCCTTGGGGACTGCCATGGTGACACCTCCTTGATCGATAACGGCGTAGCGCCGCGGATTTTATAAAAGCTTTTGCAGTGCCGCCCAACGCGGGTCCGATTCCTTTTTGCAGCGGCAAGCCTCGAAATTGAGGTTCGCGCCGCAGCCGGAACACAGCCCCCGGCAATCCTCGCGGCAAAGCGTTTTCGTGTCCATGTTGAGGATAAATGCCTCCCGTGCCAGCTCGTCCAGATCGAACGCGCCGTCTTCCAGCAGCAGGATGTCGTCGTTGTCCTCGTCCTCCAGCGTCTCGGCGAGCATCCGCTCGAGCGAAACGTGATAGGGCTTTTCAAACGGCGCAGCGCAGCGGTCGCACACGCAGGAGAGCACCGTGTCGACGTCCGCCGTCAAGCGGAGCATCCCGGCAATGTTCCGCACCGCCCCTACCACTGAGACGGGCCGGACTGCCGGACGCACGCCGCCGAAGTCCACATCGGAAAGGTCCAATTCCTCGTTGAACCGGATTCCGCCTCCGGGGGTGTTAATGATCCCTTTGACATCCAGACGCATGACGCACCTCACAATGACACGCCTAATAGTATAGTTAAGCAGGGCCCGCTTGTCAAACATTTTTTTGCGTTTTCATTGAAATTTTTTCTTTTGTGCCGTACAATGGCAAAAAATGCACCGGGAGGCTGGACCATGCGCGAATTCACGATCGGCAAAAACGACGCCGGGCAAAGGCTCGACCGCTTTCTGGCAAAGGCCGTCCCCCTGCTCCCCGCCTCACTCGCACAGAAGTACATCCGCCTCAAGCGGATCAAGGTAAACGGCGCGCGAGCGCAGCGTGACCAGCGTCTCAACGAGGGCGACGCGCTGCAGTGCTATCTGAACGACGAGTTCTTTGCCGCTCCGGACGCGTCCAACGCCTACCTCGCCATCGCCGCGCCGCGGCTGAACGTCGTCTATGAGGACGCGAACGTCCTGCTGCTCGACAAGCCTGCCGGTCAGCTCTGCCACGCGGGCGGCGGCGAGAGCGGCGCCACGCTGACCGACCATCTGCTCGCTTATCTGTACCAGAAGCGCGAATGGCGCCCGCGTGAGGAAAACGCCTTCACGCCGGCGCTGTGCAACCGCATCGACCGCAACACCTCCGGTCTCGTCATCGCGGCAAAGAACGCGGAGGCGCTGCGCGTCATGGACGAAAAGATACGCGCGCGGGAGATCGCCAAACGCTATCTCTGCGTCTGCGTGGGACGCCCGGAGCCGCCGCGCGGCACGCTGGAGTGCTTTCTGCGAAAGGACGAGCGCGGCGGGCGGATGCGCGTCTATCACCACCCCGTCCCGGACGGGCGCAGCGCCGTCACGCGCTACGAGACGCTCGAAACGCGCGCCGGCCTCTCCCTCGTGGAGGCTGAGCTGCTCACCGGGCGCACGCACCAGATCCGCGCAAGCTTCGCCGATATCGGGCACCCGCTCCTGGGCGACGGCAAATACGGCAGCGGAACGGTCAATCGCAAGTACGGCGAGTCGTCACAGCTGCTCTGCTCCTGGCGCCTGCGCTTTGATTTCCCCACCCCGGCGGGTCCGCTGGACTATCTGAAGGGGCGGGAATTCAGCGTAAGCACGGTGCCCTTCCGCGGCAAGTACTTCCCCTGACGCGCACATTTGACAAAACGGAGGTCCAAAAGGGCTTCCGTTTTTCTATATTGTAGAAATTTTGCTATGCTAAACAAAATGTTTAATAAAGTGTTGCTTTTTTCGCCGGTTTCCTGTATGCTGTCTTAGGTTTGATTTGCAGAACTTTTTGTTTAGTATTATAAACGGAGGCGATGCGCGTGGATATTGGCGGCAAGATCCGAAAGCTGCGGACGCAAAAAGGGCTCACGCTGGAGGAGCTCGCCAGCCGCAGCGAGCTGACAAAGGGCTTTCTCTCCCAGCTGGAGCGCAACCTTACCTCTCCCTCCATCGACTCGCTGGACGACATTTTGGAGGCGCTGGGAACGAACCTGGCGGAGTTTTTCCAGGAGGACAAGGTCGAGCGATACGTCTTTCGGGAAGACGACTTTTTCACCGATGAGCGCGAGGACTGCACGGTTTGCTGGATCGTGCCCAACACGCAGAAGAATCGGATGGAGCCGATCCTGCTCACCCTGCCCGAGGGCGGCCGCTCGTTCGAGATGGCGCCCCACAACGGCGAGGAATTCGGCTACGTGCTCGGCGGGACGGTCTCGCTGGAGTGCGACGGGAAAAAGAACGTGCTGCACCAGGGGGATACGTTCTACCTCCACGGCAGGAGCTTCCACACACTGCGCAACGAGCGCAGGAGCAACGCTCGCATCCTGTGGGTCTCGACGCCGCCTCTGTTTTGAATACGCATCAGTTTATTATTAAGGAGAAAATCGACATGGCAGAAGAAGCAAAGAAGCTGATCCAATTCAAGAATATCGTCAAGAGCTTTGAGGACGGGACCGTCGTTCTCAAGGGCATCAACCTCGACATCTTTGAAAACGAGTTCGTCACGCTGCTCGGTCCCTCCGGCTGCGGCAAGACGACGCTGCTGCGCATCCTGGGCGGCTTTCTGCAGCCCACGGAGGGCAAGGTGCTCTTCGACGGCGAGGACATCGTCAACATCCCGCCGTACAAGCGCGAGATCAACACCGTATTCCAGAAGTACGCGCTGTTCCCGCATATGAACGTCTACGACAACATCGCCTTCGGCCTGACGATCAAGAAGGAGCCGAAGGACGTCATCGAGCAGAAGGTCATGCGTATGCTGCGCCTGGTGAACCTGGAGGGTTACGCCAAGCGCAACGTGACGGAGCTCTCCGGCGGACAGCAGCAGCGCATCGCCATCGCCCGCGCGCTGGTGAACGAGCCCAGCGTCCTGCTGCTCGACGAGCCGCTGGGCGCGCTGGACCTCAAGCTGCGCAAGGAGATGCAGCACGAGCTGAAAAGCATCCAGCAGGAGGTCGGCATCACGTTCATCTTCGTTACGCACGATCAGGAAGAGGCGTTGACCATGTCCGACAAGATCGTGGTCATGAATGCCGGCGAGATCCAGCAGCTCGGAACGCCGACCGAGATCTACCGCCGCCCGGTCAACGAGTTCGTGGCGAATTTCATCGGCGAGACGAACATCATTGACGGCGTCATGCTCGAGGATGATCTGGTCGTGTTCGAGGACAAGCGGTTCCCCTGCTCCGCGCGCGGCTTCGCGCCGAACGAGAAGGTCGACGTCGTCATCCGTCCCGAGCATTTGGACATCGTGCCCCGCGGGCAGGGCATGCTCAAGGGCGTGGTCAAGTCGCAGCTCTTCAAGGGCATGCATTACGACACGGTCGTCGAGACCCGCGCCGGCACGTCCATCACGGTCAAGATGCAGGTCTCGCAGGACAAGCCTGTCACCAACGACGCGGCGGGTGAAAAAATCAGCGCCAGCGGCTTCCTGCTCGACGTTGAGGACGCGGGCGAGCTGAACGACGCCAAGGTCATCGCCCTCGCCTCCGCCGAGGCGTGGGACGCCAAGACCGAGGAAAGCGTCTCCATCAAGACCGTCGACTACGACATCAAGCCCGAAACCGGTGAATACAGCGTCACCTTCTCCACCGCCGCCGGCACCTCGATCACGGTGCGCGCCCTCGTCGTGCAGGAAAACCGCGTCGAGAGCACGGTCTATCAGGAGGAGATCTACGCGATGAACTTCTTCAAGAAGGTCGAGGACATCCAGGAGAGCATCGCGTTGGACACCGACCTCAAGATGTGGGCAAACGCGTCGGCGTGGAGCCTGGAGGACGAGAACGAGCAGGTCGAGATCACCGACGTCAAGTACGACTTCGACCCTGAGACCATCGCTCCCGGCGTCTACGACGTCACCTTCGCCACCGAGGGCTATGAGTACAAGGTATCCACCACCCGCGCCGCCGAGGAGGGTTCCGAGGTCGGTCTGATCTTCCGGCCCGAGGATATCCACGTGATGAAGAAGGGAGGCAGACAGTGAAGCAGTTCCGTTCCATGACCTACCCGTACGTCGTATGGATCTCGGTGATGATCGTGGTGCCGATGCTGCTCATCGTTCTCTACGCCTTCACCCAGTCGGGCAACGACGTGCTGACCTTCCGCTTCACGCTGGACAACTTCATCCGCTTCGTGACGGACAGCGTGTTCCTGTCGGTGCTCTGGCGCTCGCTCTACATCGCGCTGGTGACGACGGTGCTCTGCGTGCTGCTCGGCTACCCCATCGCCTACGTCATCGCGCAGCTCCCCGGCCGGGGCAACACCGTCATGATCCTGCTCATCACCATGCCCACCTGGGTCAACATGCTGGTGCGCACCTACGCCTGGATGGGCATCCTGCAGGACGAGGGCGTGCTCAACGGCTTTCTCGGCCTGTTCGGCATCGGCCCCGCATCCATGATCCACACCAGCTTCGCGGTCATTCTCGGCATGGTCTACAACTTCATTCCCTTTATGATCCTGCAGATACACACCTCGCTCGACAAGATGGACAAGAACCTGCTCGACGCCGCCGCGGACCTCGGCGCGGATCGCGTGAAGACCTTTCTGCGCGTCACGCTGCCGCTGTCGCTGCCCGGCGTGATCTCAGGCATCACGCTGGTGTTCCTGCCCGCGGTGTCCAGCTTCTTTATCCCGAAGCTGCTCGGCGGCGGCCAGTACGTCCTCGTCGGCAACGTGATCGAGTCGCAGTTCCTCACCTCCGGCGACTGGAACTTCGGCAGCGCGATCTCGATGATCATGGCGATCATCATCATGCTCTCGATGTACCTCACCCGCAAGGCGGACGTCTCCGCCGTTCCGGGCGGAAAGGAGTGAGCGCGCCATGAACGAAACGAAAAAGCGCGGCGTGGGCGGAAAGCTGATCCTGGCCCTGACGCTTCTGTTCTTCTACTTTCCCATTTTCTACATCATTCTCTTCTCGTTCAACGACTCGCGCTCGCTGACGAAATTCGGCGGTTTCTCCCTGCGTTGGTACGAAAAGATGTTCGCGGACTCGACGATGATGGAGGCGGTGCTCTACACGGTGCTCATCGCGGTGATCGCGACAACGGTCTCCACGGTCGTCGGCACGGTCACGGCGATCGGCCTGTCCAAGTCGAGCAAGGTCCTGACCACGCTGGTGGAGCGCGTCAACGACCTGCCGGTCATGAACCCCGATATCGTGACGGCGATCAGCCTTCTGATGTTCTTCAGCGTACTTGCCGTGCGCAAGGGCTTCGGCACGATGCTGCTGGCGCACATCATGTTCTGCATCCCCTACGTCATGCTCTCGGTGACGCCAAAGCTGCGTTCCCTCGACCCCAACCTGATCGAGGCGGCGATGGACCTCGGCGCGACGCCCTTCCAGGCGCTCACGCGCGTCATCGTGCCGCAGATCCGCCCGGGCATCGTCTCCGGCGCGCTGATCGCGTTCACCATGAGCTTCGACGACTTCGTGATCTCCTACTTCACGACCGGCAACGGCGTGAATAACATCTCCATCCTCGTCTACACGATGTCCAAGCGCGTCAACCCCTCGATCAACGCGCTATCCGCGATCGTGATCCTGCTCATCACGCTGGCGCTGGGCGTGGTCAACCTCGTGCCGATCCTGCGCGAGAAGAACGCGGAGCCGGGCAATGCGAAGCCGGCAAACAAAAAGGCGATCGCCGCGGTCGCCGCAGTGCTTGCGATCGCCGTAGCCATTGCCGCCGTCTCCGGCGCCACGGCGCAGCGGCGCCGCCGCCAGGATGCGGTGGAAAAATACGGCTCCGCGGTGCTCAAGCTCTACCTCCCCGGAGAATACCTGGGCGAGGACGTGATCTCCAACTTTGAGAGCCAGTACGGCGTGAGCGTCATCGTGGAGAACTTCGACTCCAATGAGATGATGTATACCAAGCTGCAGGCGGGCGACTCCTACGATGTGCTGATCCCCTCGGACTACATGATCGAGCGACTGATCAAGGGCAATTATCTCCAGCCGCTGGACAAGAGCCGCATTCCCAATCTCGACAACCTCGCCGAGCAGGTGGTCGGGCTGGACTACGACGCGGACGGGACGTACTCCGTGCCCTACTTCTGGGGCAGCGTCGGCCTTGTTTACAACCATGAGAACGTGGACCCGGAGGTCATGGAGGCCGAGGGCTGGGAGATCCTGCACGACACCGATTACGCGGGCCGCATCTATATCTACGACTCTGAGCGGGACTCGTTCATGATGGCTTTTAAGGCGCTGGGCTATTCGATGAACACCGACGATCCCGCAGAGATCGAGGCGGCGTACGAGTGGCTGCGCCAGATGAACAACACGATGTCTCCCATCTACGTCACGGACGAGGTCATAGACTCGATGATCAACGGCTATCAGGACATCGCGGTGGTCTACAGCGGCGACGCGACGGTCATCCTGGACGAGAACGAGGACATGAGCTTCTTCATGCCGGAGGAGGGCACCAACATCTGGTGCGACGCGATGGTCATCCCCGCCAACGCGGAGAATCCGGCGCTCGCCCACGAGTTCATCAACTATTTCCTCACCTACGAGGCGGCGTTCGACAACTCTGAGACCGTCGGCTACGCCTCCCCCAACGCCGAGGTGCTGGAGGAAATGAGCTCGCAGGAGGACCTGTACGCCGAGAACGAGGCGTATCTGCCCCGCAGCGACGGCGAGAACGACGAGATGTTCCACGACAACATCACCCTCCAGCGCGAGCTGAGCAAATACTGGATCCGCGTGAAGGCGGAGGGGTGATGCTGATATTCATTTAAAAGTAGACAAAGTCTACTTTTAATAGCGCCGTTAGGCGCGTTGAATATCGCATGAGACGTCAGTTGCGTCAGCAACTGTATGCCGCCAAAGGCGGCATCTATTCCATAAAAGTTTCTACTTTTATGGAATAATAGTATGAAAAAACTCTCAAATGCTGCGTCCGCACTTGTGCGGGCGCAGCGTTTATGTTAGAATAGAAACAATCGTTATAAAGGAGGTCACGTCATGCAAGTCGGAGATACTTATGAAGTGAAGGACGTCGTCAGCGAGAAGAACACAGCCGCGAGTCTCGGCAGCGGTGCGCTGCCCGTATTCGGCACGCCGTACCTGGTCGCGATGATGGAAAACGCCGCGCTGCTGCTCATGCAGAAGGACCTGCCCGAGGGAAAAAGCAGCGTCGGCGTCAAGATGGATATCGAGCACGTTTCCCCCACCCCCATCGGCATGGAGGTCCGCGCCGTCGCGGAGGTCACGGCGATCTCCGAAAACGGCAAGCTGGTCGATTTCAAGGTCACGGGCTACGACGAAGCGGGGCTCATCGGCGAGGGCATACACCACCGCGCGGTCGTTACCATCGACCGCTTCCTCGCCAAGTGCCAAAGCAAGCTGGAGAACAAGTAAGGAGAGTGTGCCATGCATTATTCCGGCGCCGTTTACCGCCCGCCCAGCGAGGCGAACAGCCTGATCGTACAGTGTACGCTCGGCTGCAGCCATAACAAATGCGCCTTCTGCATCATGTATAAGGCGAAGCAGTTCTCCATCAATTCTCTGGAGCAGGTGCTCGGCGACCTCGCCGAGGCGCGCGCGCACTATCCGCGCATCGAGCGCATCTTTCTCGCCGACGGCGACGCGCTGATCCTGCCGATGGACTATCTGCTGTCCGTGCTGGACTATATCCGCGACCACTTCCCCGAGTGCGGGCGCGTGAGCGCCTACGCAACGGTCAAGGCGCTTATGCGCAAAAGCGACGAGGAGCTGCGCACGCTGCGCGAGCGCGGCCTGTCGCTGGTCTATATCGGCCTGGAGACCGGGCTGGAGGAGCTGCTGAAAAAGTACGACAAGGGCGTCACGGTCGAGCAGACCGTCGAGCAGTCGCTGCGCGCGAAGGCTGCGGGCATGGCGATCTCCATCACCGCCATCAATGGCATGGGCGGAAAAGAGCAGAGCGAGGAGCACGCGATCGCCACCGCCGCGGCGCTCTCGCGCATCAAGGCGGACTACGTCGCCATGCTGACGCTGCGCGTCTATTCCGGCACGCCGCTGCACGACTGGATCGAGCGGGGCGAGCTGACGATGCTGGGGCCGAAGGAACTGGCTGCGGAAAACCGTGTCATTTTGCAGCATATCGACAGCGACGGCAGTATCTTTCGCTCCAACCACGCCAGCAACTACCTGCCTCTCAAGGGCACGCTCAACCGCGACCGCGATGCTCTGATCGAACAGATCGACCGCGCGCTCGCCGGCGAGGTGCGCTTCCGCCGCGCCGTCGAACTCGGACTGTAAAGCAGACGCGTGAAAACGTCCCCTGCGGCATACGCCGCAGGGGTTATTTTTCGCCTGCCGCGCTTTCTTCCGGCGATCGATCGCACCCGCGCAAAGCGAGGCGTGCCGCGCAGTCGTCAGCGCGGACGATGCGACGCGTCCGCACGCGCTTGCCCGGCGCGGATGACCGGCCCGCGGAAAGGTCTCTATAAAATCTTGACAATGATTGCCGCGCTTGATAAACTAAATTATAATATTTAATACTACTTTCAAATTAAAAGATTTAATTTGAAAGGCGCGT
>JAEEGL012333430.1_pt1 | contig 10676 bp, 12 predicted proteins | sample 9134231 | NCBI WGS metagenome assembly JAEEGL01 (sample SAMN16246548, study PRJNA631951) | gut metagenome | biome: gut microbiome; feature: rumen; material: fiber-attached | host: Bos | place: Iran: Karaj | collected 2018-10 | reverse complement strand
TATGCATTACTTTTGCAGTGTGAAATTGACGCAAGACGATTATGGAAGAGAAGAATTTCTGCTACAAATACCCGCATCCAGCCGTCACCACGGACTGCGTAATCTTTGGATTTGATGGTGCAAAGCTTCAGGTGCTGCTCGTGGAGCGTGGCATAGAGCCGTACAAGGGTAGGTGGGCTTTCCCAGGTGGATTTGTCAATATGGGCGAGTCGTGCGAGGAAGGTGCGTTGAGAGAGCTGAGGGAGGAGACTGGGCTCTCGACGGCTTACATCGAGCAGTTCCACACTTTCAGCGACCCGCATCGCGACCCTCGCGAGAGGGTTATCACAGTGGCGTACTATGCGCTTGTTCGCATTCAGGACGTGAAGGGCGGCGACGATGCTGCTCAGGCGGCATGGTTCCCCTTGGACGATGTGCCGCAGTTGGCGTTCGACCACGACCGTATTCTGCGGGCGGCGACGAAGCGACTGCGCGAGCGTATACACTTCGAGCCGATAGGCTTCGAACTGCTGCCTGAGAAGTTCACCATGCGCGAGCTTCAGAACCTCTACGAGGCAATCCTCGACGTGCGCTTCGACCGTGCTAACTTCTCGAAGAAAATGCTGCATTTCAACATCCTTACGCAGTTGGACGAGACTGTGTGGCCAACGCCTAAAAGGGAGGCGAACCTATATAGTTTTAATGTGAATAGCTACAACGAACTTAAACAAAAGGGGTTCCGTTTGGAATTCTAAAGACAAGGAGAAAATGAAAACGAAAATGAAGAATCTATTATTAAGTGCCGCTATCGGAGACATCAGCGGACAGCCCTATGAATTTTTCAGCACAAAGAACTATGACGCTGTAGATTTGTTGCATCCGCGGAACACGTACACGGACGACACCGTCTGCACTTTTGCCTGCGCTGATGCGCTTTTGCACGACACAGACATGGCGGAATCCCTTTGGAAGCGATGTCGCGATGACGTATTCCGCGGATATGGTGGCAGGTTTGCAAAATGGCTTGAGGCGCCAACGATTCAGCCGCCTTACAACTCCTTTGGCAATGGCAGCGGCATGCGCGTGTCGGCGGCAGGCTTCATGGCAAGGTCGAAGGACGAATGTATTGCTATGGCAACGAAAACGGCAATGCCCACGCATAACCATCCCGAAGGCATAAAAGGCGCTGTGGCAACGGCTCTGGCTATCTTCTACGGCATGCAAGGGCACGATAAAGATTTTATCCGTCACCATGTGTTGGATGAATACTATCCTGAGTGGAGTTCTCGCTCTTATGACGGGATTAAGCCAGAATATGACTTCAATGAAACTTGCCAAAAGACTATTCCTGCTGCGCTGATATGCTTCTTGGAGAGCAAGGACTATGCGGACTGCCTGAAACTGGCCATCGCGTTAGGTGGCGACGCTGACACCCTTGCCGCCATCGCTGGCCCCATGGCATTCGCACACTATAGGTACATGCCAGAAGAGCTTATCGCCAATGCCAAGGCAAAGCTCCCAGCATGGATGCTGGAGGTGAGCGAGGAGTTGGATGAGTATGTAGAAAACAATAGTTGAGGGAGTAGTCGTGTCGTTCACGAAGTAGGACTTAACTCCCTTGTCTTATCTCCAGAACCTCGCCTAACTCACAATCTCTGCAATTTTCTCGACGTTCATGCTGCGTGCTGAGGCGTCGAGGATTTGCTTGTATAGTCCGCCCTGACGATAGACGTCAGTGGGCGTGCCGCTTTGTACGATGCGCCCAGCGGAGAGAACGTGGATGGTGTCGGCATCGATGATTTGCCCAATGTTGTGTGAGATGATGACGACAGTGCGGCCTTGCTTTATGGCGTCGATGCTGTTCTTTATCTGCTCCGTTGCTACGGCGTCGAGGCTTGCCGTGGGCTCGTCGAGGAAGATGATGGGAGGATTCTTCAGGAACATGCGTGCGATGGCGATGCGCTGCTGCTGCCCGCCGCTCAGGGCGAGTGCTGAGGACTGGAATCCCTGTGGCTGCGACTCGATGTAGTCGAGGATGTAGGCCTTGCGTGCGGCTTCCACAATCTCCTCGTGCGTGGCGTTAGGCTTGCCGTAGCGAATGTTTTCCTCGATGGTGCCTGAGAAGATGTGGTTTTTTTGCAGCACGAGCCCAATGTTTTCGCGCAACCATTGTGTGTCCCATTCGCGGATGTCGCGGCCGTCGAGAAGTATTGTGCCCTCCTGTGGCAAGTAGAATTTGTCGAGGAGGTTGACGATGGTGGTCTTGCCTGCTCCGCTGAGGCCTACGAGTGCCGTAATCTTTCCCGTCTCTATGCGCAGCGTGACGTCTGTGAGGGCCTGCGTGCCGCTGGGGTATGCGAAGCTGACGCCACGCATCTCGAAGGTGCCCTCGACGCTCTCTGGATGATACGTTCCGCCGCGTTCCACTTCCTCCTCGGCACCCAGTATTCCGAAGAAGCCTTCGGCATAGATGAGAGCGTCGTTCATGTCGTCGTAGATGCGGTGGAGCTGGCGTATGGGGGCGCTGACGTTGGTGAAGAGCATGACGTGGTACATGATTTTGCCTATTGTCATGCCAGGGTATTGCGTCAGTACGAGGTATGCCGTCAGGATGATGATGAGCACTGTGCCAATCTGCTCCGTGAAGCTTTTCAGTCCGTCGTAGAGGAAGCTCAGTTTGCGCGTCTGCATCTGGTTGTCGGTGAGCGAGCGTTGCAGGGCTTCCTGCTTCGCAGCCTCTATTTCCTCACGATTGAACGACTTTATGACTGCCATGCTCTCGATGATGCTCACGAGGTTGTTGGATATGGCCTGGTGGTTCTGGAATATGCCGCGTCGCCAGTTGCCGAGGCGCTTTGCCTGGCGGTAGGTGATAAGGAAGTACACAGGCACTATGCACAGCGCAACAAGCCCTACGTAGAAGTTGGCGGCGAACATCAGGGCGAGGGCGAGCAGGGCGCTGGTGAAGAGCGGGAGAATGTCGATGAAGAAGTTCTTCACAGTGTTCGACAGGCTCATAATGCCGTGGTCCACGCGCGTCTGGAGCTTGCCAGTCTCGTTCTCCTCGTCGCTGAAGAATGCCATGCGGAACGACAGTATGCGCTCCACGATGCTCAGCGAGAGGTCGCGGCTCACGAGTATGCGCATGCGCTCGCCGAAGAAGCGCTGCCCGAAGGTGATGAGTGCCGCCAGCACCTCTTTGGACAGTAGTATGACGATGACGGCGAGGAGTATCTTCGTGGCCTCAGCCCATACTATTTCTGTCTGCACAAGTGCGTTGATGGCATCTACGGCCCTGTCCAGCACTACGGCGTTTACCTGTGCCATGAGCGAGCCTGTGAATGTCAGCACAAGCGTCACCACGACGAGCCACTTGTATTTCCGCACGTATGGCCATACGTTCCTGAACAGGCGTGCCAGCGTCATTCGTTGTTGTTGTACTTCTTGCATGGAAATGAGAGTTGTGTAAGAAAGGTGGCGAGTGCGAGCGTTGAAAAATGTCAAATGGCTAAATAGTCATATATCCGCTTTGTCCAATCCTCGCCGTTCGTGGGCTGGAAGGTGTGGAAGCCGAGTGCGCTGGCGGCAGCGCAGTTGCGTGGGCCGTCATCGACGAGCAGCGTCTCGGAGGCCTTTATCCCTTCTCGCTCGAGGATGAGGCTGAATACGCGCGGGTCTGGCTTCATCATGCGTATTTCGTAGCTGCGATAGCATGAGTCGAAGTACGTGGAGAGCTTCAGTTCCGTCTCGAGCCACGCGTTGATAAAGGGATTCATGTTCGAGAGCAGGATGAGGCGGTAGCCCTCTTGGCGCAGCTTGCTCAGCAGTTCGAAGTTGCGTGCAGGAGCATCAACGGCATATCCCAGCCATCCGTAGTAGCACTCATCGTACGACACTTGCCGCCCAGCCAGCCGCGTCATCTCGTCGATGAATTCCTCGACGCTGATGTCGCCCTGCTCCAATGCTCCGAAGGGACCGCCCTGCATGTAAGGGTCGAGCAGGTTGGCGGCGTCGCTTATGCCTATCTGTTGAAATCGCTGTATTGCGCGCTCGTGTCCCAGCGTGATAAGCACACCGCCCATGTCGAAGATGATGTTCTTCATAAAATAAGAAGATGTGTATATTCAAAACGCATCGGACACGATGTGTGTGCCGATGCGCCTGTGATGTATGAATGTCCCTGCGTATTGAGCGGCAGATTATTTCGAGTAGAGGAGCCAAGCACCAGGGTACTGTGCAGAGAGCTCGTTGCGGCTCTGAGCTGCACTGGCCTTGCTGTCGTAGCTGCTGGCAATGACGCGGAACCAACCTGTGTGGCCGTTGATGGTCTCATTAGTCTTTATCACGCGCGCGTCGCGACCTGCCTGGCGAAGTTGGTTGCAGAGGCCTTCAGCGTTAGCCTGGCTTACGAAACTGCCTACAACGACACTGTAGGTGCGGAGGCCGGCGCCATTGATAACCTGTACGCCACCGTCGATTGTGCGCACGGGAGTGTTGTCAACTTCCTGCTGGCGGACAGTTGTCGTCTGCTGGGACTGTACAGGAGTAACAGGCGTAACGGCAACGTCGTCGTCGTCAACGACAATCACGTCCTGATTCTGGTAGCCCTGTTGGTTCTGCTGGTTTTGCTGTGCCTGCAGGTAAGCCTTGCGATAGGCGCTTTCCTGTGATTTGCACGATGTCATTGCGAGGCCGGCGATGATGCCGAGTCCGATGATGAGTGTTTTTTTCATATTGATATGTTCGTTTGTTGTTTTAATTTCGTGTGCAAATATACAACGAATTTTTCGTTTTTGCATCATAATTATTCGTTAAACAACATTAAAGACGTGAAAAAAAGTGTTTTTTCTGCATTTTTACGCTTGAAAAATTGTGCGATTGCAGGATTTTGTGTACTTTCGCAGTGACGAAACGAACAAAAACCATAATTATAAACCTCAAAAAAGTACTGTTATGAAAGGTTTGAATTTCCTTGCCGCTTTTATCGGTGGTGCTGCTCTGGGTGATGCTTGCGGTCTCCTGCTGGCTCATGAAAAGGGTGAAGAGCCGCGTCGTCGTCTGATGCGCGAAGGTGAGCGTATTGCTGACCGCGTAAACGAAGTGCTCCGCAAAAAGGGTATCAAGCTCTCTCGCGAGGACATGGCCAACATGGTCGATGACATCGCCGACGAGCTGCGCCCCGTTGAGGACTAACACTGATGAGAATGAAAAATTAAAAATGAAGAATTATCTGCGCAGGACGTTTGTCATACTGCATGGAATAACTCCTCATTCTTAATTTTTCATTCTCTCATTTTTCATTCTTTAATTTTTAATTTTCTCATTCTTACACTTACGATGTTTTCATCCGACAAGAATGTAGAAGCCATACGTCAGCTGTTCGACGATGGCAGGGAATATCTTGAGCTGAAGGGGCACGACGTCCGCCTGTCGCTTACGGAGAAGCTCTCTGTGGCAGCCTCGGCTTTCATCCTCGGAGGCATATTGCTGCTGTTGGGATGTATCGTCGTGGCGTTTCTGGCTGCAATGTTTGCCCTCTTTGTGTCCAAATATGTGGGCTTGACGATAGCCTGCGCCATCACGGCCGCCCTGCTGAGCCTCCTCGGCGTAGTATGCTACGCAAAGCGCAAGGCGTGGATAGTGAACCCCGTTACGCGCTTTTTCGCAGGGCTAATACTCGACGCAAAATCTGAAAAATAGACATGGCTATGGCAAACAACATAAACTCCATCGACGATATTCGTCTGCGTCGCGAAACGCTCCGAGGTGAGCTGGACAAGAAGTTTCAGGATATGTGCGCGAGCTACAAGAGGCTTACTGAGCCTGAGCCAGAACCTGTGGGCTTCACGGCGCGCTTCATACAACGTGCGCAGAACTTCTCCTATTTTTTCGACGCTGCCTTCCTGGGATACAAGCTCTATCGTGCCTTCAATGGTGGCGGCAAACCTCTGCGGCGCTTGTTGAAACGCTGATTCGCCGTCAGCGTGCACACGCAGGGCGGTGTATAGAAAAGAGTCAAAAAGTTATCTCAACTTTCGCAAAGCTTCCTTTTGCGCATCTTCAACTTGCAGAAGGCGGTTTTGTTTATTTCAGCGCGAAGGGCTTTGGGATGGGCGTCTCGAAGCGAAGGTGCTCGCCTGTGATGGGGTGGTAGAAATGCAGGCGGTAGGCATGTAGTGCGAGGCGATGTATGGGGTCGTCGCCATTTCCATATTTAGTATCGCCGCAAACAGGATGTCCAAGGTCGGCCATGTGGACGCGAATCTGGTTCTTGCGTCCTGTTTCCAGTTTTAGTCTTACAAGAGAGTGTTGTTCGTTGGTTTCCAGCGTTTCGTAGTGAGTGATGGCAAGCTTTCCGTCGCCTTCTCGTGTGGAACTGTATGTCACGTATGCGGCGTTTTCCTTTAGCCAGCTTTTGATGGTGCCTTTCTTCTTCTCCATCTGCCCAGATACGAGTGCTATGTAGCGGCGATCAGTGACGATGTCCTGCCAGTTGTGCTCCAATATCTGTTCGGCTTCCATCGTCTTGGCATATACAAGGAGGCCGCTCGTTTCGCGGTCGAGGCGGTGGACAACGTGTGCACGACAACGCTGGTGGCTTTTGCGGAAATAGTCGTCGAGGACGCTTTTCACGCAGAATGCCCCCTGCACGTTCGCCATCGACAGTATGCCAGCGGCTTTCTCGATGACGATGACATGGTGGTCTTCATATACGATGCGTACATAGCGGTTCTGGAACGTAGCTTTAGGCTTCTGCTTGCTTACTTCCACTATGTCGCGTGGCTTTAGCGGCGTGTCGAATTGTTTCACGATAGCCCTGTTCACGCGCACGCCGCCTCCGCTGAGGATGGCTTTGGCACGGCTACGGCTGATGCCCTGCATGGCTTTCATCAGGAAGGGGAGCAGCTCCTGTTCTTCTTGGATGGTAAAGCGGGTATATTCTTGCCTCATGTCTGGGTTTTATTCTATTTTTCGGATGCAAAAGTACAACTTTTTAGAAAAAGGTGTTGAAGCATTGCGCTTTTTCGGACGAAAAGGCTTAGTTTCGCCGCTGAAACAAACATTATACCCTATAGAAAAATGAAATTTGAAAAGATTCAGGGACTTATTGACGCCCCCTTTACGCCCTTCCTTGAGAACGGCGAAGTGAACTACGACATCATTCCCCAGTATGCTGCGCTGCTTGCTCGCAACGGCTTGAAGGGTGTTTTCATCAACGGCTCCAGTGGCGAGGGCTACATGCTGACGGAGGACGAGCGCATGAAACTTGCTGAGGCATGGGTGAAGGCTGTGCCAGAAGGCTTCAAGGTAATTGTCCACGTTGGCAGTTGCTGTGTGAAGGCATCAAAGATGCTGGCTGCTCACGCGCAGAAGATTGGCGCGTGGGGCATAGGTGCAATGGCGAGCCCGTTCCCCAAGATTGGAAACATCAACGTCCTCTTGGAATACTGCGAGGAGATTGCCTCGGGAGCTCCCGAACTTCCCTTCTACTTCTATCACATTCCTGCCTTCAACGGCGCTTTCCTTTCGATGTACGACTTCCTGAAACTCGTCGATGAGAGTGGGCGCATCCCCAACTTCGCAGGTATCAAATACACCTTCGAAAGCCTCTACGAGTACAATCGCTGTCGCCGCTACGGCAATGGTCGCTTCGACATGCTTCATGGTCAGGACGAGACCATCCTGCCTTGCCTGGCTATGGGCGGTGCTCAGGGTGGCATTGGTGGCACGACGAACTACAACGGACGCTGCCTCGTTGGCATCATCGATGCATGGAAAGCAGGCGACCTCGAGAAGGCACGTGAGCTCCAGAACTATGCACAGGACGTCATCGACGTGATTTGCCATTTCCGTGGCAACATCGTTGGTGGCAAGCGCATCATGAAACTCATTGGTCTTGACCTTGGCCGCAATCGCACGCCGTTCCAGAACATGACGGACGAGGAGGAGGCGCAGATGAAACGCGAACTCGAAGCCATCGACTTCTTCAACCACTGCAATAGGTAACCACCTTGCTCCTATTGCCGAAAAAAGGAGGGCGGCGCAGCGCATGTATGGACACATGCCTGCGCCGTCCTCTTTGACGCGCACACAATGTTTTATTCGCCTTGTGGCTATGTTACTCTAATCCTGGGGATATTCGATTGTGGTATATTTAACTTCCTTCTCGGGGCGGATGTAGCAATAACCGTGGTAGATGAATGAAGTTTTCGTTAGGTCTCTGTATGCATCGTGGATAGGGTCGGGTGATGGGATATATGTGTCGATGAAGCCGTTGCTTGGGTCTGAGGTATTGGAGAAAATCTCGTAATAGAGTTGAGCTATGTATTGTATCCTTACATACTGGCCACGATAGGGAGCCCACTTGCCTGTGGCATCATTCATGATTTTATACACCGAATATAATTTGCCGTCTTCGCAGAACTCCTGATAGTATTCTTCTACGTTTTTGTAGTCAGAATCCCAGTCTTTAAACCCGTTGCCGCTTAGTTGCCAGAGGCCAATAAGCCATTGCCGCGCCTCCTCGGCTGTGCGGGCATAGTGCGCAAGGCGGTAGTAGGCTGCGGGCGTCGTGGAGCCGTCCTTGTAGAGTGCGAGCTCAGCCTCGCCGTCCTTCATGGAGAGTATCTTTAGCTCCCACGTCTTGGCGTTGCCGTAGCTGATGTCTATACTAATCTTGTCGCCATTGAGGGTGTAGGTGCCCTCCAGGTTCTTCTCTTCGTCCATGTCGCCCACGACCTTGCCGTCAGCATTGAACGTGTACGTGTTCTTCCACGAGTGGCTTTCCATCCACTTATCCGTGGTCTTGCTGCGGGAATGCGTCACGAGCCACTTGCCTGTGAGCTCCTTGGCATACTTGCTGCCGCCATTGTCTTCATCGTCATCGTCGTCGTCGCTGCCGCAGGCCGTCAGGCTCATCGCAGTCATCGCAGTCAGCAGCGCGAGGGCTGCATAAGATATAAATCTTTTCATGTTTAGTGTGTTTGTTTATTGTTCGGCTGCAAAGGTACGTAGAAAGTTTGTAACGTGCAAATTTAGTCTGCACGGGCTGACGTATGTTGCAGAGACTTAATGAAATTCTTGGTTATTGTTTAACGGTTATTGGTTATTCAATCGTTGCAATAAATAGGCATTTCCAACGAGCGTCCTATTACGTTCGTGGTGTTTTATAGAGAAAAGGCATCTGCCCCATTTTGGGGAGGATGCCTTTGATTCTTATTTGTCCAATAAGCGGGCTACTTGTCCAATGCGAGGCGGAAACCTAAGTCATTGGCGAGATAGTCGGGCTTCTTTCCCATACGCGTGGTTACACGGCAGCTACTAGCAAAAGACTTCCAGCTGCCGCCGCGTACAGTATAATAGTTATGGTCTCGGGGAGCTTCGTAGTTTTCTGAGGCGTGGCTTGATGTCCATTCCCATACATTGCCGCTCATGTCGCGAAGGTTGAGCTCGTTTCCATATTTGGTCGTACCCACCTCGTGGGGCATATTTCCGCTGTTGTCAACGTACCATGCCGTCCAGTCAAGGCTATACTGACCGCAGGCGTAAGTTGTATTTTCTTTTTTATGGCTCTTCTTGCCTCCCTTGGCGGCATATTCCCATTCCTCCTCCGTAGGTAGGCGGAATTTCTTCCCTGTCATTTTATTAAGTTGTGCAATGAACGTCATACAGTGATTATAACTTACTTGTTCTACAGGTTGTTTGTCGCCTTTGAATTCGCCCATGCTATTGCTCATGACAGCCTTCCAAAGTGCCTGTGTCACCTCCGTCTGACCAATGTAGAAGTCGCCTACAGTTTCTTCGTGCTGCGGCTTCTCGTTGTAAGGCAAATGGGAGTATGCGTATAGAGAAGGTATGCCCATCAGGTATGTGTCACCTTCGACGGCAACCATAGTGAATGACACGCCGCCAACGGTAAAAATCTCGTTTTTGAAGTCAACTTTAGCGTCATACCATGATTTGCCGCCATCAAGAGATACCTGAAAGCCACTTTCTTTCATGTTGCGGTAGTGGAAAAGGAGCGTCGATTCTTCGCATACGACACTACCCTCTGCATAATTATCCCCCTTCTTCGGCGTGATGTCCCATGATTCATACGTCTGCATGTTGAAAGCACCTGCATAGATAGCTTTCATTACAGAATTCTCCTCAAAGGCGAACAGGTATCTCGTGTCCTCTCCTGTTTCAACTGTCCATTCCTTCTTGCTAAGTAGAATGGAGCGAACCTGTTCTTTAGTCATTGTTTCCTTGGCACCGCCGTCCTTGTCTTCATCGTCGTCGCTACCTCCGCAGGCTGCGAGGGAGAACGTCATTGTTGCGGTAAGCAGCGCATAGGCTGCAAGGGAAAGAAATCTTTTCATGATGGTTGTTTTGTGTCTGTTTGTTGTTCGGCTGCAAAGGTACGTAGAAAGTTTGTAACGTGCAAACTTAGTCTGCATGGGCTGACGTATGTTGCAGAGCTCAATGAAATTCTTGTTTAACGGTTATTGTTCATGCTGAATTATATCGCCTTGCTTTGTCGCTTCCCAGCCACTTCGGAACTTCGTCCCTCAGGGCTGACGGTCGCTGCAAGACTCAATGATTCATGCTGAATTATATCGCCTTGCTTTGTCGCTTCCCAGCCACTTCGGAACTTCGTCCCTCAGGGCTGACGGTCGCTGCAAGACTCAATGATTCATGCTGAATTATATCGCCTT
>JAEEGL012056480.1_pt1 | contig 10676 bp, 10 predicted proteins | sample 9134231 | NCBI WGS metagenome assembly JAEEGL01 (sample SAMN16246548, study PRJNA631951) | gut metagenome | biome: gut microbiome; feature: rumen; material: fiber-attached | host: Bos | place: Iran: Karaj | collected 2018-10 | reverse complement strand
TCTGTATTCCTAAAAAGGAATGGTAAACATTTATCTATCTGTTTCCAGATCCTTTGCATCGTTCGCATTCCTAGCAAAGACTCCCCTACCAAAATTTGGGTTTCTCACTCGCGGGGTTTACCACGTTCCACCCCGAGGATTACTCCTCGGACTCGTCTCTTTGGCACTTTTACATCTAATTTAATCCCAAAGGGATTATTTCGAAGCCGTCAAGTAAAACTTGCCTAAGGTTATTTTTTCCCTTAGCACGAACACTACAATCATCACAGATTGTGTGAGCTTGGACTTTCCTCTAGAAGAAAAACTTCTAGCGTTTACCTAGATTAATTATTCGTTTTTACCAAAAACAACTTTTTCAAGTTGACTTAATCTTCTTAAAAGATCAACATTGCTAACTTGATTTCCAGAAGAAGAAGCTTCAGCAGCCTCTAAATTAGACTTAATTCTACGAAGCTCACTTTTCAATTTAGCATTTTCGTCAGTTAACGCTCTAACTTCACTCTTTAATTCTTTAATCAGAGTAATAAATTCATTATAATCATTAATAACTATATCTAAAAATTTATCAACTTCTTGAGGTCTAAAACCTCTTGCATCAATTTTAAATTCTTTGTCCAAAATGTCTTGTGGAGTCAATGTTATTCTATCATTATACATAAATTAATCACCCTTCTTACCCCCTAATTATACGTCTATACAACTTTGTTTGTCAAGTTACCGACATAATTCCTAAAAATTAAAAAGTTTATTATTTAACACTATATTTTCAGGGTTGAATATAGTATAATTATAAAAGGTGATGAAGGTGCAATATCCAAATAATATAAAAAAAAGTTACACTAAAATGACCGTTTCACACAGTAATCGTGGTATGAATTTAGAAACTATGCTAAATCATAGCAATGATTATTATTTAAAAAAAGATATTGCTCTAATATATAAGAAACCTACTCCCATAGGTGTTGTAGATGTATCTTATAAGAATCACAAAAAAATTATTGAAAAAGCCTATTTTAAAGAACAATCAACTTTAGATTATAATGGTGTATACAGAGGAAAATATATTGATTTTGATGCTAAAGAAACATTAAATAAAACATCTTTTCCTATAGCTAATATCCATGCACATCAAATAGAACACATCAGAAGATGTTTACATCATGGAGGTATAGCTTTCTTGATAATTAGAATGAATAATATTCATTATCTATTAACTGGCGAAGATTTAATCAATTATATAGATAATACTAATAGGAAATCTATTGAATACAAATATATTCAAGAAAAAGGTATTGTTATAAAAGAAGGATACCAATTACCATTAGATTATCTACAAGCAGTTGATGAAATATTTTTTAAAGGAGAATAAATATGGAAAACAATGGTGAACGTAAACTTGTTATAGTTAATAACAAAAACGAAGTAGTCAAAAGTAAAGTAATGGTTAAAAAAGAAAAAGTTAAAAAGGAAAAACCACCTAAAGAAAAATCTAATAAAGAAAATCCTTTCAAAAAAACTAAAGAAAAATTAGTTGAAGTAAGAAAAAAGATGAAAGAGAATAAAAAGGTTAAAGAAGAAAAGAAGCAAGAAAAAGAAGCTGCTAAGAAAGCAAAACAATTAGAGAAATTAAAACATTGTCCTAAATGTGGTGCTGAAATAGAGCTTACTGATGAAAAATGTAGTAAGTGTGGTTACCCTGTGAAAAAGAAAAGAAGAAAGAAAAAAAGTAAATTAAAAATAGTATTAAACTTATTCCTTATTTTATTAATGCTTACTGGTATTGCTGTAATGATAGCTGCTCTAGTATTCTGTGGTTATATTGTTATGTCAGCTCCATCATTCAATACTGACCTTCTATATCGCAAAGAAGCCTCAATAATGTATGATAAGTATGGTAACGAATTAACAAAACTTGGTTTAGAACAACGTATCTTAGTTTCATACGATGATCTACCAGAAGTATTAATAGATGCTATAGTAGCAACAGAAGATGCTCGTTACTTCCAACACAATGGATTCGACGTAGTACGTTTTACTAAAGCATCCTTTGGTCAAGTAGTTGGTCAACAAGGTGCCGGTGGTGCCTCTACCCTAACCATGCAAGTTGTAAAAAATACATTTACATCTAAAGAATCACATGGTTTTGAAGGTATCGTTCGTAAGTTCACTGATATCTACATGGCCGTATTTAAAATAGAAAAAAATTATACTAAAGAAGAAATAATGGAATTTTATGTTAATGCTCCTTTCTTAGGAAGTCATACATATGGTGTTGAACAAGCTTGTCAAACATATTTTGGTAAATCTGTTAGAGATATATCATTACCAGAAGCTGCTTTAATAGCTGGTATCTTCAATGCACCAACAACATATAGTCCATTTAATAGTTTGGAATTAGCAACACAAAGACGTGCAACTGTTCTTAACCTAATGGTTAGACACGGATATATAACACAAGCTCAAGCTGATGAAGCTAATGCTATTCCAGTTGAATCACTATTAGTTGATCCAAAACCTGATAGTATCCACAAATATCAATCATTCATTGATGCAACAATTGATGATGTAACCAAAAAAACTGGTATGAGTCCATATGACGTACCAATGTTAATATATACAACATTAGATCCTAATATCCAAGACGTCTTAAATCAATTAAATGATGGTTCACTTGGTTTCAAGTGGAACGATGATAAAATTGATATTGGTTTAGTTGTAATGGATGTTAAAGATGGTTCTGTAGCTGCCTTAGATGGTGGCCGTAACGTAAGTACAAAACGTGGTTTCAATAGAGCCACAATGGGTGCTTTCCAACCAGGATCAATTATTAAACCATTTATGGATTATGGTCCTTATATCGAATACAACAATGGTTCACCAGGAACAATCTTCTATGATGTACCATATAACTATTCGACAGGACAAAGAATTACAAACTCTGATAATTCATACAAAGGTGCTATGACAATGCGTACAGCTCTAGTAGAATCTAGAAACGTACCAGCCGTCCAAGCCTTCCATGCTGTTGATAAAGATAAAGTCGCCGAATTTGTTCATGCCTGTGGTATTGAATATGGTGATACCTTATATGAATCATATGCAATCGGTGGTGGTATGGAAACAAGTCCTCTAATGATGGGTGCCGCTTATGCTACATTCGCTAGAGGTGGTTATTATATAGAACCATACATGTTTACAAAAATCGTTTTACAACAAACAGACGAAGTAATAGAACATAAAGTTGAAAGAACACAAGCGATGAGTCGTGAAACTGCATACATGATTAATGATATGTTAGTATCAGCTACTAAGAATGGTGTTGGTGGTAATATCAACGTTAGTGGCACAGACATTGCTTCAAAAACAGGAACAAGTACTTATAGTTATGCAGCTATGAGACAACATAACGTTCCAGATAGTGCATCTTCAGATAACTGGGTTATTACATATTCACCAGATTATGTTATCTCCTTCCGTTATGGATATGATGAACTATCACATGATTATTATACTAATGCTATCAAAGCAGCTATTGAAAGAAAGAAGATATCTGCTTTAGTTGCTAATAGAATTTATAAAACAAATTCAAGATTTCCCAAGCCCGAATCAGTAATATCTTCTAAATATGAAAAAGAATCAGTTCCAACCGAACTTCCCAGCGAATTCACCCCTGCCGAACTGATTGGAACGGAATTATTTAAGAAAGGTACAGAACCTTCACAAATATCAGCTAGATTTGCTCAATTAAATAATCCTAGTGGTTTAAGAGGTAGCGAGACTAATGGTACAGTTTCCTTAAGCTGGAACCCAATTGAAACACCAAATGCTATTAATAGAACATACTTACAAAATTATTTTAAACAAGCATATGGTTCACACGCTGAAACTTACTTAAACAGAAGAATATCATATAATGATTCAAGTATTGGTATCATTGGTTATGATGTTTATATGCGTACACCAAACGGTGATAATTACTTAGGTTTCACAGCTGATACAAACTATCTTACAACTGTTGAACTAAATGGAACTTATACATTCATCGTAAAATCTGCATATAGTATCTTTAAACCAAACGCAAGCTCTGGTGTTGAATTAACAATTACAGTTACAGGAGCAGCTGATCCAGTTGAACCGGATCCTGAACCAGAACCTGATCCAGAACCGGATCCTGAACCAGAACCAGATCCATTCCCAGATGAAGAAATACATACACCATAATTATTAATGGATTTGCAGGGGGTCATCATCTAAGACATACAACAAGACATTAATAATAGAAAAAAAGAACCAGAAATGGTTCTTTTTATATTCTCTTATCTTTACTTACACAATCATCTTTAAAAAGACAATTACTACATTCTGGTTTTATTGCTTTACAAATATATCTACCGAATAAAACCATTTGATGATGTGATTTACTCCATTTATCTTTAGGAATCTTTTTCATTAACTTCTTTTCTACCTTTAATACATCATCATTTTTAAAAGCTAATTTTAATCTTTTACTAACTCTTTCCACATGTGTATCGACAGCTATAGCAGGAATATCATAAACATTTGATAAAACTACATTAGCTGTTTTTCTTCCAACACCTGGTAACTTTTCTAAATAAACTCTATCATTAGGTACTTTACCATCGAAATCTCTAATTAAACTATTAGCAATTTCTATAATATAAGCACTCTTCTTTGTATAAGATCCACAGCTTCTAATAATATTTTCAATATCACTCTTTTTAGCTTTCGCTAAACCTTCAAGATCATATTTACTAAATAACACACTAGTTACTTCATTAACTCTTTTATCCGTACACTGAGCTGATAATACAGTAGCAATTAAAAGTTCATAATCTTTATTATAATTTAGTTCACATCTTGCATCTGGAAACATCTTATCCAGTTTTTCATTAAAATTACTAATCATTAATCATCCAACCAATCATAATCTAAGATTTCTTGTTCCTTTTTATCTACTTTACTATCTTTACTCTTACTTTCCCTTCTATTCTTCATATACTGATTAACATCATCCATTGTTTTAAAGCCTTTTTTACCCCATTCATAAATGATTTTATCAATGTACCTAAAATTAGACACACCATTATAAACAGCTTCTTTAAGAGCTCCTAAAATGATTTCTTCAGAAGTCCCTGTTGCTAACCAACCATTTATCATTTCTAATTCCATCGAAGATATTGTACGACCGAGTTCTCTTTCAAATACTTTGAATATATCTTCTTTATTTTTTTCTTTAACATCACTTTCTATACTATTAGTGACACATTCATAAACTTTATCTAAATTAACTACTTCATTAAATCTACTATCTAAATCTTTAACACTATCTAAAGAAACCAATCCTTTAAGCATCAAAGAATTAAATGCTTCCAAAGTATCATTAACTTCCATTCCTAAAGATTTACTAATTAACTCTATTTCAAAATTATCACTATAATTATTATCTAAATACATAAGTACTAAGAATTCATTCAATGATAACTTCTTATCTACAGCTAACCTTGTTAATCCTTCAGTAACAACATACTTCTTAGAACGTAAAGCCTTTTTTATACTCTCCTTCATTCAACCACTTCTTCCCTTGATCAAACAAAACTTTCTTTATATCTTCTTCATTATTTTCTAATTCATTATTTAATATTAAATCTTTCAATTTATTATAAATATAACCAATTTCTTTAGATGGTTTAATATCCAGAATACTACATATTTCTTCACTGCTAATCTTTATATCTTTAATATCAGATATTTGTAGTTTCTTATTTAATTCAGTTATTTCTTCTTTACTAATTCCTAGTATTTCACCTGCAACTAAACAAATATATAAACCATACTTAAATAACATTTCATTATCTATCTTACCATATTTTACAATCTCTTTTATATTTTTTATATGTTCTTTTTCTTCTTTAGAAAAAGGAAAATCTTTTATTAATTCTAGTTGACTATACATTCCACATACATCAGGAACATTAACTATTGTATCATAATTAATACCAACATATTCTAATAAACCTAATCTACGTAAATAGTTTAAACCAACTAAAGCATTCTTATTAACTAATATTTTAGTTAATTCTTCTTTTATTCTTGTTAAAGATAAATCATCTACTAACTTACGATATTTCTTTAAAGCAAAGAATAAATCTGTTTCTATTTTAAAATCTAAAACTGAAGCAAATCTAATAGCACGTAGAATTCTAAGCGGATCATCTTGTAATTTTGTATCAATGTCCCCTACACATCTAATTAATCTATCTTCAATATCACTCTTACCATTTAATAAATCAATTATTTGACCATTTTTACTCATACATAAAGTATTACAAGTAAAGTCTCTTCTCATTACGTCTTCTACTAAATTATCAACGTATTCTACTTCTAAAGACTTTCTATCCCCATTGTACTTTAATTCTTTTCTATAAGTAGTTATATCTATTTTATATCCTTTATATATGAACTTAACAGCACCATAGTTATCAGAACTTGGTGACCACTTAGCTAAAACATTCATTAAATCTACTACTTTAGCATTAGTACAAATATCTATATCAGTCGATTCAATACCTAATAAGTAATCTCTAACATAACCACCTACTACGTAAGCTTCAAATCCTTGACTTTCAATTTTATCCAATATCTCGATTAAAATATCTTTCATCTATGATACCTCACTATCTAAAGTATAACATATAAAAATGTAGATTTTAATATCTACATTTCTTAATTTGACAAACTAATGTTGTGCGATTTTTATTGTCATTTCGCAGCCAGCTTCTACTTCATCTCCTGGCATACAAGTATCTTGATAGAATACTAAACCATCTTCATAAGTAGTAACTTCATCATATAAAACAGTTAATTTAACCCCATACATATCACAGAATTCTTGTACATCTTTTAACACATAATGACCATTTGTAAAATCAGGATATTTAACACTTCCTTTAGCTAGATATAATGTAATACTATCTCCTGCTTTTAATTCTTTTCCAGCTGCAACACTTTGACCAATTATCATATTTTGAGGAACATTATCTCTTTCATAATTAGGTTTCTTAAATTCTACTTTAACTACAATTCCTCTTGCTTCAAGAATTTTTTTAGTTTCATCAAAATCCTTACCTTCATAATCTTCTAATACAAACTTTTTACTTCCGTTAGATAAATAGAATACTATTTGTAATTTACCTTCAGGAAGAGGTGTTCCTGCTTTAGGTTCTGTTCTAACTACTACACCCTTCTTTAATTCACTATCTTCCCTTTGAATAGTAAAATCAGATGCAATATGAGCTTTATTCAATTTATCTGTAGCTTCTTCTAAAGTTAAACCAGTCAAATCAGGGAATTTAGGAGCATTAGGATCTATTACTTCTTCTTCCTTTTTCTTATCGTCTTTCTGATCATCTTTTTTATCATCTTTTTTAGTATCAGTATCTTTTTTATCAGTATCTTTTTTAGTAGTTTCTTTCTTTTCTTCTTTTTTAGTTTCTTTCTTTTCTACTACCTTAGTACTATTTTTTTCATTATTATCACTATTCTTACTCTTACCAATAAGAACAATCATCGTAATAAGGAATATAACTATTAATGCAATTATAATACCTGTTAATACTTTCTTTTTACTTAAAATAATTACAATTTTATTATCTTTATTCATATCTATTCACCTCATCATTATCTTTTTCTAAGTAACATTTGTCGTAATTATTTGTTAACATTGCTTCTGAAATTTCTCCAAAAAATGGCGCTGTTGGAGAATTAACTCCATTATTCAACTCATTTTGTTCATTACTCATATCCATTCACCATTATAATTATATCATAAAAAAGATAGGCAAAATACACCTATCTTAATGTTTCAATTTGTTTTTCATAATCATCACTACCACAAACATATGAACCAGAAACAACCATATCTACGCCAGCTTTTTTTGCTAGTTTAATTGTTTCAGCATTGATTCCACCATCAATACTTATTACATAGTGATAATTATTTTGTTCTCTTAAATCTTTTAATGTCTCTACTTTATATAAAACATTTTCCATAAATGATTGACCACCTTTTCCAGGATGAACACTCATAATCAACACTTGATCAACATGATTCAACAAAGGAACAATATGACTAACTTTTGTTTCAGGGTTTATTGCTAAACCTACTTTCATATTAGTGTGTCTAATCATATTAATAACATCTACTGGTCTTCTATGAGCTTCATAATGAAATGTTAAATATTCTACATTAGGTATTTTAGAAAAATCTTTGACATACTTATTTGGTGAACAAACCATAATATGCACATCTAAAGGTTTCTTAGTATCTTTAAACATTTTTTTAACATCTTGAGCATTAAAATTATATTCTCCACAGAATACGCCATCCATCATATCAACATGAATATAATCAGCACTAGATTCATCGATTTTTTTAATCATTGTTTCTCTATCTTCATTGCCTTTTAAAAATGATACCGATACTTTCATCTTACTTTTCCAACTCCTCTAAAAACTTTAAATAATTATCATATCTAGATTTAAGAATCTCTTTATTTTCAACCATTTCTTTGACTTTACAACCGATTTCCTTTTTATGAAGGCAATCTCTAAATTTGCATTCGCCATTATGAAATTCTACAAAGGTATATTTAAGATTTTCTTTATCTATTCCTTTAAGATCTAATGCTGAAAAACCAGGGGTATCAGCAATAAATCCATCTCCTATTTTATATAATTCAACATGTCTTGTAGTATGTTTACCACGACCCAACGCTTCACTTATTTCATTAGTTTCAATATCTAAGCTATCATCTAATCGATTAAGTAAACTACTCTTTCCAGCACCTGTCTGACCAGCTAAAACAACTATTTTATTTCTAACAAATTTTATAATTTCAGCTACGTCTGTATTGTAAAATACTTTAATACCAATCATCTCATAATAATTTTTTAATTCTTCAGTAATCTTTTTACTTTCATCACTTATTAAATCAGCTTTAGTTAGTACTATTGCTGGTTCAATATTATTATATGTAACGATACTTATTAATTTATCTAATAAATTTAAATCAAGATTTGGTTTCTTTAAACTAGTTACAATAATAGCTGCATCAACATTTGCTATTACTGGTCTTTCTAACTCGTTCTTTCTAGGTAATATATCAGTGATAATGTTCTCATCTATATCGATAAGAACATTATCACCAACCATCGGTGTTATATTATCTTTTCTAAATTTTCCACGAGCTCTACAGCCATATAATTGTTCATCAATTTTAACTGTATATAAATTACTAATAACTCTTATTATTTGGCCTTTCATATTTCACCATTAACTTAAACCATCATCTGGATCAGTATCACTAACTTCACTGCCATCTGGATTAATATTTGGGCCTGATTGTACATCAGGTTTTTTAGCAATCTTAATCGTTAACTCAGAATCAGCTACTACTGTTTTACCAGCTGCTCTACTTTGATAGAAGATACTTCCTTCATTATAAGAAGAATTGATATCTTCAATTATTTTTAAAGAAACTCCATACTTATCGCAGAATGCTTGTACCTTTGCAACTGTATAAGATCCATCAGTAAAGTCAGGATATATAACAACTACATTAGGTATATATAAAGTAATTGTATCTCCAGCTCTTAATTGCTCTCCAGCTGCTACATCTTGACCAATAATTACTTCACTATCGTAATTATCTGACTCAGAAACATCTCGTTTCTCAATATTAACAATTATCTTATAGGCTTCTAATTCACCTTTAACTTCTTTATAATTCTTACCCGAGTAATCTTCTATTTCATGTTTAACATCACCTGTTGAAACATATAAAGTTACAATCGTACCCTTTGTCCTCTTAGAACCTGCTTCTGGACTCGTTTTAACAACTTTACCAGCTGGTATCGAAGGATCACTAACTTCTTTTTGTTCATCATTAACATCGAATCCTTCGTCATTTAACTTAGCTATTGCTTCTTTTGTTGTTAAACCAGATACATCAGGTATATTACTTTGTTTCTTTTCTAATACTCCTGGTAATAGGAAGATTGCTGTTGTAACAATTACAATAAGACCAACAAATATAGCAGCTAGAACAATTAATATTCTATTTTCTTTCTTAACTTCATCTTCACTGATTTCTTTAATTTCTACAGTTGAAGTATCTTCTTTATCTGCTTCGTCTTCTAATGCAATTGCACCTTCAACTTGTTTAGTAAACTTTTTACCATCACTATCAAGTTCAGGATATTCATATTCATATCTAGGTTCATCTTTTCTAGATTCATCTAAACAAGTCTTTAAATCTTCATACATTTCACGTGCATCATTATATCTATTCTTAGGATTTTTAGCTGCACTTTTTAATATTACATTTTCTACAGCTTGTGGTAGATCAGGTAATTCATCTCTAATACTAGGTAGAGGTTCTTTTAAATGCTTTAATGCTATTTCTACAGCATTATCTCCTCTATAAGGTAATTCACCAACAAGTAATTCATACATTAAAATACCCATTGAATAAATATCACTCTTTAAAGTACTACCTTTACCACTAGCTTGCTCTGGTGGTAAATAATGAACACTACCCATTACTGAATTAGTTTGTGTAAGTTGTGTTGCATTCATTGCCATTGCAATACCAAAG
>JAEEGL011687937.1_pt1 | contig 10676 bp, 7 predicted proteins | sample 9134231 | NCBI WGS metagenome assembly JAEEGL01 (sample SAMN16246548, study PRJNA631951) | gut metagenome | biome: gut microbiome; feature: rumen; material: fiber-attached | host: Bos | place: Iran: Karaj | collected 2018-10 | reverse complement strand
TCGAGCGTCAACTCTGGATTGGGCATCGCCTCCCACGGGCTTTCAAACCCACGCCGCTCCTTCAGCATACGGTTGTACTCTTCCCTCTTCATCACCGTCGTTGAAGACTGTACCCGCTTGTAGGGACGGCCATCGTACACATACGGACGCTCATTCCCACGAAGAACCGTACAAACGATTGCTTGATGCGTTGCATCGACATCCACCCAATCCACGGCTATGTCCGCCGACGGCTCAAACTTGGCGAACACCTCGAACAGCTCGCGCTTCGTCTTGTCGGAAATGAGCTGCCCCGTCAGCTTGCCCTTCTTCGTGACGCCGAACACGACCGTTCCGCCATTCTTGTTCAGGAATGCACACAGCGTCTCGCAGGCATCGCGGCGCTGCCCAGTGGTCTCTTTCACCTCCACCGTCTCGCCCTCATCGGCGGCAATCAGTTTCTTAAGTTCTTCAAGTGTCATACCGCACCTCCGCAAGATATTTTACCACAAGACACACCATCGCAGGCATTAAAACAACCGATCACCCAACCATTGTCATTATTGTACCTGACCTTATGCAACTCATCATCCTTCATTCGCGACATCGATTGCCCGCTATCGCCATAATCAAATAAATTCGTTGGAGTTATTGTCATGCCTTAGCCTCCTTTTTACTCCAACTCTTACCGAACAAAGCACCTTGATCGTCAGAGAGATGGAGGACGGCATGTCGTTCAAGATCGGTACATGTCTGTGAATCGTATGAATCGGCCTCGCCCGACACGTAGAAGTTCCCGCCCTGCGCCACGGCGAAGTCAATCGCCGACGCCTCATACGGATCGAGCCTGCGCCTTTTCGAAGTCCATCGCATATGTATTAACCACCCACTTACACCCATTAGCCCTTCCATCCAATGCAACTAAGAAATGCACTTAAACGTTTCATAGTCGTATACCGCGCCCCTGTACCAACATATATTTGGCGGTAGCTATCCCAACACCTAAGAATCGCTTGTTTTAACTGCATAGCCGAACGCATACTTCCACACTGAATCGCAATTACACAATCCGACAGAATGAAGTGACACCCGGATGGCATGAAACACACTTTATTCCTATTTGGCATACCGACTCGCGGCAATAATACACCCGGGCCTGATACAATCCTATGGCTAGCCTTGGGCACATAAAATTCCGCATCACATATTTTACCGTTTCTCAAATCAGTTGTATGCACATATCTCAGCGCGTCATCCCTTTGACCATGGCAGCGGGCTGTCCCCGCATCAACAACATTCAAACATCCTCTACTAAGATACGATGGCGGCACAAATTTTTTAGCTGGCACAGATTTTACAATCTGCTGCATCATTGGCTTTTGCATATCCACAAACACTACGTTTGGCATCTTCCCACCAAACGATATTTGCGAAGACCGCCAATACGTTCGGAATCGATATACTCGTTTCAAATACCGAACCAACAACGCATCCCGTTCAGAAGATATTGTCCCCGATGGGAGTATGGCACGCAAAACGCCCCCTTTACGAACATAAGACATCGCTCGTGTGAGAAACAACAAGGCTTTGCCGCCAGAAAACACCTGACCATCAAATTCAATCTTATAACGATTTCCACGGCAGGTAAATGGTGGATTTAAAACAACGAGATCGCATGAGGACTTCGCCAATCCTGCCCGTGCCAAATCCTTATCATTCAAAAAATCCGCCAAAAACGTCCGCCACCCTTTATGCTTAGCGCGGATATTCTTAACCGCCCTTCTGGACTTATCAATTGCAATACATTGTACTTTTGGAAACAATGCTTCACAAGCTCGCAAAAGCTCTCCACCCCCAGCGCAAAAGTCCCCCACTATTTTCGGTGCAAATCCAAGCCCCGAAACCAACTTTTGCGCCGCATCTTTTGGAGTATAGAAAGAATCAAGCATTACTGTAATCAGCGATTAAGTCCGAAATACATGTAACAGAAACGCAGCCAACTCCTGTCGTTCTGGGCTTCTTCCGATTGGGATTGTCATAGACAATCTCTGTTCCAATAGGATTAAGAATGGCAAGCAGTAAAGCCGCTATTGTATGTGGTTTTGTTCCTATCGGAGCGATCTTCCAATGACGAACATCCTGATGTTCCTTCATAATTTGTACCAGCTCAAAAAACGCATCGACCACTGATCCTGCCATCGCATATTTTACATTGGCCCATGACTCCGTTTCCTCCAACGTACGTTTATTTCCAACATATGTAACAAATGGGTATTCAGGTCTATACCCCGCCACTCCAACAACAGGAATAATCACATCGTCTTCTGGCGACAACTGATTAATAATATGTGCAAAACGGCCTCCCTCAAACCCCAGCATCGGGACAAGAGCTGACTTTCCACGAGTCGGCATAATTGAACCAAACCCCGGCAATGGAGACAACCCGTTAAACCCTTCTGCAAGGTTATAAAATCGGCCACCTTCTTTAAATCTCTTAACGTCGTATAAACATGGCTCAACGTACACCACATAGACACGCGTTTTCTTTGATCGCGCCATTTTAGTCGCGCATTTCAACAACGGAGCAAGCGCTCGTACGGACAGTCCAGAGGAATCAACATAGACAGAAGAAGGCTCACCGCCCGCAAGCATCTGCATTACTTGGTTCTCTGACCGTAATGAAAATCTTTTGTGCGTAATAGAATCCTCTGCGATATCATTATCGACATCTACAACATCAACATCGACAAATCGCGCCCCAGTTGATTTTTCCCAACATGTATCACCTGCGGGTGTGCTACGCTCTTCTAGCCCCTTATGATACAGATATGCTGAGTTACAATCTATCCTTACTTCTTCAAGAGAAGCATAACGTTCCGTAAACATCCTATCACGATTAATCATTGTCTGACCCTCTACAATCCAAGAGACAACTGTTCCCGTCCTTCATCACAATTGTCGCGGTCCTTGTATCTGCGATACACGCGTTCAACATACTTACTAGGCGTTTCGATCAGTCCCTTCAACTCTGATAACAGCAATGGCATTTTGCGTTTTCGGCGATAACTATAGTTGAAAAAAGGAGCAAAGATAGGATGTACGCAATAGTCATATGCTTTTGTTTGCGCTCCGTCCAACTTATTTCCAGGGAAACGAATTAATGCCAAATTCTTCACAGCCACAACAAACAAATCCTCCATCTCTTTGTCACGGTCTCCTCCTTCAATGAAAAATTGAGCTACTTCTGGCGTCCCGGCCTCCTTGTCTTTTGCAAGCAGTTCAAACACTCGTCCAATCCCCCACAACAAACGCACAATTTTGGGGCCGTCCTTCTCAATACATTCCAACTGCGCGAGATTCTTTTCACCTATTTGACGAGCCGCTTCCGTCTGAACCTCTGCGGAAACCTGCTTGGCTAACGTCCCCTCCAATTCAATGTGTCGTTCAAAAGTCTTGTAAATTAACTCCATCATAAAACGAATATTGTTTGATGCCAACTTAACATATGTCTCAAAGCCACAATACAACATCTGGCGATGTCCACTCCTACCGCTTCCTCGGCCAGTCCGTATCTTAAACAAGAAATGATATTTGTAATTATCATATCGCGTAGCCCAAGATCGCTGATCGTCAACAGCATTCTGCACCTCATCCTCCAATGACGTCTTATGTGCCCTCGCCCAGAAAGCAATCGCGAACTTGTATAATGCTGAGACATCTCCCAACTTTCCAATTAACGAATGCGGCAATTCATCATACCCCTTCATAAGATCATTGTCTTCAACTCCTAAACGAATAGCCATTTCCTCTATCGTTAAATCCTCTAGCGCACCAACAACATCAAATGAAGCCCCTTCATTAAGCATCGCAAAACGTTTTTCGCAAACGCTTTTTGCAAACTCATAAAACTTATTGCCTTCACCCAATTTCTTATTTATATCTATCAAGGCATAATCCGCTGGATCATACAAATTCTCTTCTTCGTCCAGCGTACATTTCTTTCTCCATCCAGCCTCTTTTACTCCAATTTTAAATGTAAAATTCTTTGCAGCATGTTTAATCATCGTATTAATTACGACTTGCTGGTAATCCTCTAAATTCTCGTACTCATCAAGTAATATATAAAAGCATTTATTATTAAAACGATCCAAACGCCGAATCTTGGATAGGATAAAATCAATGGGCTCGCCAATTAACGAAAGCTTTGCCTGTGCTGGATCGTAACTCCCAATATTATTAATCACATTCTGGAAATCACACAAAGAATTATTAATAATTACATCTAATTCCTTATAGCTTGAGCAATCGACATCAATGTAAAGCCGTTTTAAAACCTGCCGCAAATCTTCTGCCGCAAGAATTATATCATCGTTACGCTTCTCAATGTGCCAGTTAAGAAATTCCACAATATCTGCAACGACCACCAAGTTAAAATAATGCCCGAAGAGTTTGCGCCATATCGCTTCGGTTACATTGCCCCCACTAAACGCACGAACATGATTTGTGTCCACCCTATGATACAATCCGACAAAAGGTATCTCCGAATCAAATCTCTTGATGTCTTTTCCATGTAATTCATATTGCCCCAAATATGTCAGACCTCTCAGGGCCGTAGTCTTTCCAGACCCTCGACCGCCTTGCAAAACACATGGCCTAAAGTTCATCAAATCAGAGAAATAAGCCGGCTCCGAGAAATGGCGAAACATGTCCTGTCGGCTCCATTCCGCTCGATAGCTGCCGAACAATTCACTAAGACGCTTAATAAGCGCATTCCGATCTGCATTAGTCTCGCTCATACGGTCTCCTCATCAAGGGTTTCCAGCCTTTATCAGAATAAAAAAAGAACGCAGGATCCGAATCTGGTATTCCATGCTCAAACCCAATAAACAATCCCTGTCGCCCAAATCCTTCAACACTCACCACGCCATTGGCATTGTCCACAATTTCCAGCTTAGCACTTGTCCGTCGGATGAGTTCAACGCCAGCGCGATACAAATCCGCATCACCTTCCCAACAAATGCATGTTGGTGAAAACAAATTATATTCAACCCCTAAGACATGCGCGGGAGTAAACACTACATTAGGCAATAAGGTGCGAACTCGTTTTGCGCCCATCCCATTAGCAATCAGCGGAGCAAATGCAATGGTATGTCCAAATTTCTGAGCAAAATCATAAATCGACATTTTAAACTTTTCCAACGAAACATCTGTCAAGGCCTTAACGCACTGGCATCCACTACCAACAAAATCATCACACAGCACAATCTGAAGCTCCGTCCTTTCTCCCTTATCCATGATCAACGTCTTTAATTGATCAAACATCAATGTCCTGCTTTCTGGTATATGCAACTCCTCTTTCAACTTACGCATGAACAGAAGACCGCTATCCGTGGCATTCGGGCGTTCGCCTGGGATGTAACTATAAACAACCCCTTTTTTATAATAATCCTTTGAGTGCAAACCAGTTTTCTGCGCAATTACCGAAATAGCACTCCCCACGGAATCATGAAGCAACTTTGCTACCATCGGTTTGGAATAATACAAAAAATTGTTTAATATTTTTGATGCCACATATCGATCATCTAATGTCTCAAAATTCGACAGCCAATCCGCATAAAAAACATCAGATGCTGGCCAGACGCCAATTTTCCGCAAGTACGAACCTCTTTCTAAGGCCTCGTTTACGAATTCTTCTTTGAATCCCTCATCTAATTCCGAGATGTTCATACCCTCACACTTTCTTGTCATTCAATACACTTCATCTACACACTCTCGATTTGTTCACTTCAAGTACTTGTCAAGAATTGCCGCCTTTTTCGCGGGTGCCTCTGCTATGATTTTATTTGCCGCGGCAATCTCCGCCTCAAGTTTCTCAATCTTCTCGGCAAGCTTATTCTGTACGGGCATTGGTGGGACAGGTATCTTATACTTGGCAAGGGTGCCACCACCGATGTTCGCCTGATTGATGCTCTTTGACATGACCGAGAAACCATACTCGCGCATTTCCCGACCATTCAAAATGTACGCCAAATAAACGGGATTGATGAGCTCCGGCTTGTACTTAATCCGAATCAAATAACCCGCGAAAATAGCCGGACGTTCACCACGATATAACCCCACCTTACCGACATGCTCTGGGCTATTCGTGCGATTGAACAAGACATCATTCTTCTTTAGGGCATACTTGGCAATGTCTTCCTCATTATTCGAATAGACAAGATCATTCCAATCAATAATTCCGTTTTGAATATTACCCATTCGGATTACAGGCGTCTTGCCAACATCAAGAGATTTAGCCGCTGTTCCATATTGTAACTCGGTTGACAAATAATCTATCTCTCTGAACTCGTATTTTGAGTCAAAGGCCTTTGCCACAATCTTTGCAATCTCAGCACGCACAGACTTAATGCGACATATTTGAGCATCCACCTCTGCCATGACGCTATTACACGCAGAAATTATCCTCTTCTGTACGGATTTTGCTGGGACTGGAATAGGATATTTGATGATCATATCCTTATCACCACGAGGCATTTTCATGCCATTCTTGCCTGCCATCATAAAATCAAAGAAATTGTCCTGGCTCAGACACAGATACAAGTACTCACTAATAATCAAATCCGTATTAGCATGAAACACGAGAACATCGGGCGAGCATCCGCCATCTCTGTCAGCCAGCCAGATTTTTCTTAAATACGGCCTAATATTAGAGACTAATACATCTCCTTTTCTATATTTAATGACACTATCAATTTGAGGTTCACCCTCATAAGGAATCACGCCTTTGCAATCCTTAAGCATATTATCAGTACTGATATAGCTTTCCAAATCAATCTTCGAATATGCCAGCCTATCGGTTCCATACGTGCACGCATCACCCAATTTTCTCGCATCGGAACGCCCTGCCCATTTAGAAGTAACACGATTAGCAACAGTCTTTATCGCCATGTCAAATTTAACCCCACAAAAATCTATGGCGTCTGTCAAACTGATTTTTGAGACATACCGTCTTAACTCCTCAGGAATATGAACATCCTTTGATTCAAAATTCTTTCTAATTAGAGAATTGATCTTTGCCGTATCCTCTAGATTCTGAGGATTGTACAGGGGGGTTTCTATGGCCTCAAGACCACTACTCCTTGACACGCCATCTCCATCGTTCTTCTTTGCACCAAGACGTTTAATTCCCTCGTCCCCCTTCTTCGTGGACCACTCATATCCCAAGAAGGTTTTCATAGCCTTAGTCTTCGTTGGTGACCGAATGATGACAACTGGTTGAGGATTGGCATCAACCAACATAAAAACGCGAAGCTTTTCTTTTTCTACTTCAACAATTCTAGAAAGAATATATTGCGCTAATTCCTCATCCCTCTTTGCCTCTGTATATTCTCCCTTTATTGCCTTAGCGTTTATCTTTCGCGCTTTTGTCTCTGCTTTAAAACTTCTTACATAATCTTGAAACAACTCAGAGGTCATCAAGCCTTTGCTTGGTTGATGATCGAGAAGCGATCGGTAATCACCGGGGTTTACACCTATCATCTCTGAATAGCGATTAATTACCTTAACATCATCAAATATACAATCTTTGGTGAAATCACCTTTAAACCATGCGGCTACACGATTTCTTGCATGAACGGCCAAATTTGGCTCCCCATCCTTCTTGCGCATGAAAAGCGTCGCTGTATTTGTGCCCGTTTTACCGAATGTGCCAGATCCCATTTCTGCAATTGCGACAATGTCAAACGTCTCAAGAATGATATTGCGGCATCGTGCAAAAATACCATCTTTTGTAAGAACCGTAGCAGGAAGAATAATCGCAGCAATCCCTCCATCGCCAAGCAGCTGAGCCGCTCGCTCAACAAAGAATGTTTCAATGTCATCATTCTTCGAAGGATCGCTTACCGCATCCGTCATTTGGTATTTTGCTCTATCGTCCTGATCCAACGTCTCCAAAAATCCTTTGACACTATAAGGCGGATTTGCAACAAGAAGATCATACGATCCATCTTTCTTAATGCCCTTGTCGGAAAGATCTGACAATGCATCGCCGTAGACCACGTTGATCTGATCCTGCCCATACATGAACGCCGCGACTTTGGTTACCTTTGAAAGCCGATACTCCTTCTCGATCCCGGTGACCGCGGCAAAATACTCTTCCGGTTTTTTCTTCAACGCCGTAACATAATTCTTGATCTGCCCAGCATACTCATTCAGAAAGTGTCCCGCTCCACACGCATAATCAATCACCTGTGGCGGCTCAGAACGCTTGTAAATAAGATCCCAAAGCGGCAGTGAAGAAATCATAAACTTCACATACGGGATAGGTGTAAAGAACTGGCCTTCACTCTGCTTGACGCCCTGATCAAGAAAGCCCTCGAACAGATCGCCAAGAAGCTGATGCTGCCCATGCATATCATCGTTCTTAAGCTTGATGTCTTTCAACATGTCCACGACGGATTTCAAGATTGCCGCGTTCTGATAAAACAGATGCTCATTGTGGACATCGATAAAGGCAAAATCATTATTCGTAAAGAACTTTAACGCCCGGATGTACTTCTGAACGGCATCCCGCGTTGCATCCTTGTCATTTTTAAACAAGCGGAAAGCATGATCGATCTTCTTGTCATCAATGTACGTCACGTCTTCGCCAAGGAAATTCTCCATGCCAACCTTGTAAAGTCTCTGAAGCCGATCCTGCAAGGCAAAATAATTGTCCCACGCAAGCCCCTTCCAATAGAACTGCAATTCCATTGGATTTTCTTTCTCATCTACGACCTTCGCCAAGATAAGATTCACCAACTTGTCAAAGGCGTTTTCATGTCCACTGACATTGTACTTCCGTAAGATGGTTGCAAACTCATTATACTTCTTTTTAATCGCACTGGCGTCAACCGGTTTCAGATCATCGGTCGTATATCGCTTCTTGCCAATATCCCATGTCTGAATGTCCTCTTCAAACAAGCCTCGCGTCGCAAACTCCTTTTGATAGGTCTTGGCCCAGACGCGGAACAGTTCTTTATTATTCCCCGCTTCTGCATAGGTCAAGGCCTTTCGCGCCGCCCCAAGGGTCTTTAAATACTCATCATTGTCCGTGACATTGATCAGCTTATATTCAAAGTCGATTACTTCCCCCTTTAGATCGCTTGTGTAAAGGCACAGAAACCTTGTCTTCGTCTCTTGGGCATAATAGCTGAAGAGCTGTGCGCCGTCCTCAAGCGTGTCTTCCCATGCTTCTTCAAATTCCCTTCCCGGCGTCTTGCATTCGATCAGAAGAGCTGAATCCGCAAGAATATCACCTTTCTTTTTGCGCCGCACCCAGATATCGGCCTTTCCACCCTTTCCTCCGTGTCCCAATGTCCATTTCGGCTCAAGCTCAATATCCTCCGCGGCATAGCCCTTATCCAACAATCGGACAACACATTCCAAAACCACAAAGTTCTCGTTATGAGAAAAATTACAGGTGGTCTTGTCATTCACAACCAATCCGTCAGGATATTTGATGTTATCCGCCGTAGCTGTAAAGTTCACGGACACCAAACAATCTATCGCATATTGTTTTACCCACAGATCTTCGGTGCGCTCCTCAAATTCAAGCGCCGCGAGCATCTCCTTCAGATTCTGTTTAGAAACCATAAATCCTCCGTACCTCTTTATCGTGCTTCATCTACATCGTCGAACAGGTTCTCCTGTACTTCAAACAAAGGAACTTCCTTGCGATGGACTCCGACCTCATACTCCAGCATGAGATTAATCAGCTCTTTGCCGTCGATGAGCGCAATAGGTGCCTTATCCATCTTGCGGGCCTCTTCTCGAGCGCCAGCGCTGAAATCGCTTGTCGTGACAATACATCCCTGCTCATGTGCACCAAGACTGCCGCGAACCTGCTGCACAATCGGCGCCTGAACATTACGCTTCCAGCGCTTAGCCTGAATCGCAAGCTCCGTGCGAATCACACCGCCTGTCACCATTGTGCCACGAACGTCTATACCACCATCGCCCGAGAGCCGAGTACGCGACACCTCACGAAACCCTATCTCGCGGAAAAGTCGCGAAATAAGCTCTTCGAACTCTTCCGGTTTGAGCGCCATCAGTTTTGCCTTCAGCTTCTTGCGGACATCTTCATGATGTTGCTGAACCTGAAAATCAACACCTGCCTTGTCCCAAACCGTCAGCGCCACAAGCCCCTTGCCACACTGAACAAATCGTGGCACTTCACCTCGTTTGCGCAACCGTTGGATCTCTTGTATGATCTGCGCATACATGGTGGCCTCTGGCGTCTGACCGGAGGTCTTCAACCATCCCTTAGACAATGCCGTTTGCGTAATATCAAGATAATGCATCGGCTTATGGCTACCCTGCGCCTTCAAGACTTTCTCGGCACAATCGGTGAACGAATACGTCTTGCCGCCAATCGCCACGGACCGTGCCCCAAAGCCAGGCAATGGTGCCTGTGCTGGCGACTCCTTAGCCTTCACCCCCGACAAGGCAAATCGCCCGTTCCCCACATTCACAAACCGAGACTTTGCACCTAACTTCTTTATATCCACATAAAGCCGCGCCCCCAATGTCTGTTCAGGTGTTTTGCCCTTCGTCGTCCACATTCCTGATTCAAGAACCGGGCGGATGATGTCAGCAGGGGACATCGGGCGCCCTGATTTCTTCAGCACTTCGTATGCAGCATCAAGCAAAGACATTTT
>JAEEGL011515680.1_pt1 | contig 10676 bp, 11 predicted proteins | sample 9134231 | NCBI WGS metagenome assembly JAEEGL01 (sample SAMN16246548, study PRJNA631951) | gut metagenome | biome: gut microbiome; feature: rumen; material: fiber-attached | host: Bos | place: Iran: Karaj | collected 2018-10 | reverse complement strand
TAGAACAAAATGGAAAATATGAACTAACATTAAACATTACGGTAAGCCATATTTTTGTAGATGGTTATCCACTTGCAAAAACATTTAATAAAATTCAAGAATTGTTGGATAATGCTGATGAAGTATTAAAAAAACATAAATAAGTTAAAATTACACTTATAGAATATTAAAACACTAACTATTTAGTTAGTGTTTTTTAAATACAAATATTATTGTACTTGGACAATTAACTGTTTTTTCTTTTCTCCAAAATGGGCTTTTATATCCGTTTACATCATCTTTCAATACTGTTTCTTCCTCATATAATTTATCTAAATAAAATCCATTATCAGTTGCTGTATTTATAATTGTTGATATCATCATATTATTCTGAGCAAGATTTACTTTATCTGGCCCTTTCATTATAATTTCAGATTCCTCATTAAAATAAGATTTATTTACAACTGCCTTATCATCTACTACTTCTAAACAATAATAGAATGGATGCGTCCAACTTATTATTAATGTACCTTCCTTTGATAAATACTTATAGGCGTTATTAAGTGTACTTTTTAAATCAGAAGTATATCCTATACTAAAAATAGAGATAATGTAATCAAAATAATTATTTGGTATATTAACTTCTTCTTCCATCGGTGATACTAAAAAATTATCCTTAAATTGTGGAAACCTCATTTGAGCCTTCTTTATTTGTTCCTTAGAAATATCCAATCCCCATATTTCTTTAGCCCCCTTATTAAATAAATATTCTAGTGATTTACCTTCACCACACCCTAAATCTAATACTTTAGCTCCTTTAATATTATTCATTATATTTATCTCATTTTCATTTCTTTTAAGAAATGGGCCATATTCTGGAAGTATAGTATTTGAAAATGGTTTATTATTCTTTATTAAAGTATTCCATCCGTTTTTATTAATTTCAATAAAATCTTTTTTATTCATAAGAAAGCCTCCACAAAAATTATATCATACTATTGTCATATTATTATAATTAATTATAATAAGTTTGAAACCCCTATGATTATCGTGCCATTTAGAATATTAAAACACTAACTTAATCGTTAGTGTTTTCTTATTGATTCCTTTTTAATTTCCAATTCAAATTCTTCCTTTATAATTGAAAATATTTGATTTGATTGCTCTGTTGTTAGTTCTATTCCATTTAAAGGATAGTTTATATCATATCTAGTAGTATCTTCCCCTTCCCTATATAAGTGGTTAAAACTTGGGAATCTAATTAACAATCTATGATGAAGTGACTCAATTAAATCTTTCCTACCGGTAAAGGAAAAATGTAAAGAATATGGAGGATCCGTATGAAACTCTCTAATCCCTGAGCAAGGACCACTAATAGTAATTCCATTATCCCAACAAAGTAAAATTAATTGTGCCATCTCTGTTGATCCCTCAGATATAATTCTAGCCAACATTTCTTTATCTTCCTCACTAGTTGTTTCATCTGGAACAGCATATTTTCCATTCTTCATAAAATATGGTCTGTTACCAGATACACTATAACTCCAGCCATTTCTTTCAGCCAATTTTCTGTATACTTCATCCATATTTAATCACCAATAAAATTATACCATATATTTACTTCTTTAATATTATATTTTGTTTTTTCAATTCATTGCAAATAAAAACAGGATTGCTCCTGCTATAAATAAACATTGCATTAAAATATTTTTATCTAATTCTTAATAAAGTTTTTGGTATTGTTTTATACTTTTTTAATGCTTGCGAATGTTCTATTACTTTTCCTAAATTTTTTCTATTGATAGAAAATTTATAACCACCAATTGCATCAGCTCCACCAATTTTAAGTAATTCTTCACTTGTCATATGACGAACTCCAATGCCCTCTGCATTTGCAACAGACTCTAATATATCAAAATTTCTTGCACAAGTCATATCAGGATGATCCGCATATTCATCACCATTGATTAACATTGAAAATTTTTCATGACCATTACTACATTTTATTCTTTTATAATAAGCATATATGTCAACGAATTCAGAATCTTCCTCAGGAACTTGATTAATGTAATCGTTTTCATATTTAATAACCATATTAGTAATAACTTCATCGACTATGTCATCAGCGACAAATTGGTCACTTCTCCTTATAGCCTCTAATCGCCCCTTTAATTGTACAAAACTATCTATTATAGATTCCAACATATTATAATCCCCTCCATGGGTTTATTATTATAACATAATGCTCCTATGATTTCAAGAAAAAATTAATTTGATAATAGAGAATTTATGGTATAATTGAATTGCTATTGAGGGAGAGATTTAAATATGAAGTTATTAAAAGAATTAGGAAAAATGATACACAATTTTATTTGCCCTCATCATATTGATGAACCAATATTAAAAATGCCTAAAAGCGTAAAAAAAATGGGTACAAAAATAGAAGTATTATCCCTATCATTAACAATTTTTTCACTTGCATTTGCTTTTGTGCTTAAACTTACCAATATGATGATAGAACAAAAACTATTTTTATTAGGTATTATTCTATATATGTTATATCGTGGTGAAGGTGTAATAAGAGATGCTTTTAGTCTATATACTGATAGTGAATATACTAAATATAATATGATATTCGATGATGAATTAGTGCTTAAAGGAACAAATATTATCGGAGCAACTAAAGATAAAGTATTAAAATATAATGAAGATAGTAAAATGTATCAAATAATGGATAATGAAACTATCCTAAATACTATAAAACAATATCTAAATAATTTATGGAAACATCAAATAAAACATCGATTTGATGTTATAGAAATAATAAGTATCTTACTTATGGTAGCAACAGCGATTGTTACAAACGATGCAATTCCAAATAGTATTTATATACCATTAATTTTAATATTTGGATCATTAGCATTTTTAAGTTCTGCTTTTATAAATATCAGTAGAGGTAATTATTACAAGAAAAATAGAGATTTCAATAATGAACAATCAGTTATTGTAAATGATTTATTAAGAGTACCAACGATTGTAAGTAAAGATTTAGATATGCGTATAGCTAGATTTAAAAATACCGTAATAAATAGTAACAAAAATATTAAAGATTTCCATAAAAAAATGAACTTTACTAGATTAATTATGACATTAATTGAAACATTTAGCCAATATGGAATCATTATATTCTATGTAATGAATATAAGATTAAATAATTTAACACTAGCAAGTATTGCCCAGCTTACCGCTACATTAGTAATTATAGACACTGCTATTGGATATACAAGACGCCTTGTCTATTGATTAGAAGATAATAATGACAGAATAATAGCCCTTGAAAAAGAATCTGTTGATATGAAATTAATTTTAGAAACATATCATACTGCAAGTAAATCAGAAAATAATAAAGTAATAAATAATATTAATATTAAACCATTTACTATTAAATATCTAAAAAGTTCAAACAACGATATACCATTTACCCTTAAATCAGATGAAACCATAAACTTAAATAAAGGTGAAGTAATTATATTATATGGACCATCAGGTAGTGGTAAAACAACATTTATGAATATGCTAACTGAAAGAATAAAACTTGAAAAAAATACTGATATACCATCAACATCTAGATTTTTAATGTATGATGATACATTAAAATTTGGTAGTTTAAGCATATTTGAAGAACTATTCTGTGATAATAATGATCCAGACTTAAATAAAATGAAAGATATATTAGAAAATCTACATCTATGGGAAGAAATAAAATCTAATTCTAAAGATGTATGGCAATATATGAAAGAAAAAAAATATGATTATTCACTATCTAATGGTCAAAAACAAAGATTAATTTTAGCAAAAATATTATACTTCTTAGATAATGATATAGATGCCCTAATATTAGATGAATGTACTTCAGGATTAGATGATGATGATAGATTTCATATAGATGCATGTGATGTACTAGAATATATTGTTAGATACTCTAACAAAGATAAAAAAAGAATAGTAATATTATCAACACATCAAAATATAGATAAGTTTAAAAAAGCTATTAACAATGAATATAAAATTAGAGATTTTATGTTTAATAAAAAAGATGATATTAACTATATTGAAGAATTAAATTAAAAACGATTTATCACTAAGATAAATCGTTTTAATATTGATTTATACGTTTCCAAAACATTAAAATTATTCCAGTACCAATTAATGACATACCACAAATAATATAATATATTATCACATTATCAAATGTCTTTGGATTAGAAGTCATATTATTATTTATAACGTTACTAATTGCTTCAATAATATTATCTTCCTTTACAGTAAATGTAGCCTTTGCACTTGTACCATTAGAATAATTAGCAACAATTGTATACTCCCCACTTGATAATTCTTTTAAATAATCATTTGATAAAGTAATTATAGTGCTACCCTTCTCTAATTTATAATTTTTAGGATCCACTAATTTCTTATTTATATATAAACCAGTAAATATTTCTAATGGCCCATTAATCTTAAATACCATGTCTTTATTAGAATATATAGTCTTATTACCTTCAGTAAATTCATACTGTTCAGCAGTAGTCTCTACAACAATATTTATATCTTCATTAACATTTTCTATTGTAATTTTATTATTCTTATAATTTTTAATGCTTTCTACCCCATTAATCTTTATAGAAACTATTTTATATCCTAATTTAGCACTTAATTCAAATTCATTATTAGAATTCTCTTCAACATTAATTGCATTATTAGAACCTAATACAATATTATCATTAGCATCTATTGTTACATTAAATGTCTCTGTTACCGTATCTTTATATTCAATAAAGAGTTCTCTTTCCTCATCATTTATATAAACGTTAATACGATAATCCGGAGGTCCAAATAACTCGCCCTCAACTGCCTCCTTGGCAGGAACATAACTACTATTAAGTAAATAATAGAATCCTTCATTTATATTACTTCCACTAACACTCTTACTATTAGTATAAATAACTTCATTACTTTCTACATCTATTACTTCAATTCTTGTTTCAAACGTTGAATTACTATCATAGTTTTCTCCTTTTAATTTAACTTTAAGAGGATTTTTTCTATTAAAGTATTCTTCACTAACAATATAATCAACTTGAGTATTTGGATAATTAACATATTCAAGTTCTAAAGCACCTAAATGTAGTTTAACTGGCGCTACATAATTACCTGTATTTAATATAAAAGTATCTACTTCTACCCCATCTTTAGTAATAACAACTTTATCTAAAGTAGATATCTTTCCATCATTATCTACATCATAATAAGTACAATCATAATTATTTAGTACTTTACTACATAAATTTGCTGCATTATTATCATTAACATCATAATTATATATTACATGATTAATAATATTTAAATTATTAATATCAGAAAATTCAAAAGTTGGTGTTTGAGTTAAAGTACCATCCGTTTCATAATGTCTAGCACGAAAATAATAATTAAAATCATAATAATTCTCCGCAGCATAATAAATATCATAATCATCATCTTCAAATGGATTCTTTAAAAAGTTTGCTTCAAATAATGTATCATCTAATATATATATTCCCTGATTCATTTGAGCAACATCAATCCCATACCAAACTCCGTCTATATTTACTATATTCCAGCCATGAGGTCTATAAAAATTATGATCTATAACATCGTTAAATTGATTACCAACACGTATATCAGTAAGATGCATTAATACCCCAGAAACAGCATATATATCATTTATTCCAGCAACTTTAGCTATTGTATACAAAGCAGAAGAATGATGATAACATACCCCAATATGTTGATTTATTAAAGTATTTAAAGCTGAAGGATTACCAACAGTTTCTGCAGTAATAGTAGCTTCATCAGCTTTAACATTTTCAATCATATATCTAACAATTTTCTCAAGTGCCACTTTTGAATCAATACTTTTATTTATACCTAATTCAGAAATAATACCATTAACCTGGGTTCTAATATTAGGATTATAATCATAATGATCAACATTATGACTATCTAAATAATCTACTAATTCTTGTGTTACAAATAATTCAGTATATGCTTCCCACCTTAAATAATTCAAATTAGACAAATTATATATTGGACTTAAATCAGTTACAGCCCAAGGTAAATATAATATTTCAAGATTAGGTAAATCATTAACAAAATCAATATCAGTTAAATATGTTTGATTCAAATTTAACTCTGTAAGATTTGTTAATCTACTTAAATATACTGTATCTTTATTCTGAATATTAGAACCAGCTAAACTTAGTGAATGAACATTAGGTATAGAATCTATTAGTTCTTCAAAATCAGGAACATAAGTACATAATGCTAAACTTTCCAAATTAGGAAATTTAGTATAATCTAATTTTTCATACCCATACATTTCACTAAAAGTAATAGTTTTTAAATTAGTTAAATTTTCTAGTGACTTAAAATGACTAACAACAGAATTACCCACATTTAATGATGTAATATATTCATTATTTAGATTTGCAAAATCAATCGTAGCTCTAGTAAAATATAATGAAATCTCAGAACTTGACTCGATATTATTAAGAAATGATAAATCATCAAGATCCAATTCTGTAATATATATTGCTTCCACATTAGTAGTCTTACTAAGTAAATCAAGTACAGAACTATCAGGCAAAGCTGTCCTAAAAGTTATCTCCTTAACTTTAGCATATTCTTCCTCAGATAAATCAGGTAAATCAGTAGCATATAAATTAATATATCCATCATCCCTATATTCAATATTTGCATATGTTTTAGTTAAAAAACTAAAACTAAATACAAAAACTATAATTAAAGTTATCATTAAACTGCTAAGTAGTATTTTCTTTACTTTTTTATTCTTCATAATAAAACACCTTCCAGTAGCATATATTATCTACTATTATCATCCTCATAGTATCATATTTCATAGTCTAAAACAACAAATATGCTATCTAAAACAGTAATTTTACAATTTACTATACATTCTATTTTAAAATATGTTATAATATATAGCCAACAGGGAGGAAATGAAATGAAAAAAGCAATAATAATACCTAAAACAATGCCTGATCTTAAAGGAAAAAGACTACTTCCACCAATGGAAGATTATACAAAGGTAAAAAAGAATTATGAAATAACGAAAAAAAGTGAAAATCAAAGAGGAGTTAATCAACAATCACAACCCAGAATCTATTCAAATATAAAAGGAAAAGATAGAGTACTAGTAAGGACATTAAAAAGATACGGAGGGAAATATGAAAAAAACAATATATAAAAAAGATATATATTTATCCAAAGATGCTATCTTAAGATTAAAAGCCGCTGAAACCGATTTCGCAAAGGAAAAATATAAAACTTATGGAACAGTTATTTACTCTGATGGAAAAAAATTTGAACTTCTACCAGTAGTTTCTAGTGATGGAGAATGTTATACATGGCACGATGGAAAAATATATAGACACAAAAAAAATAATAATTTTGATCATAGAGTATTTAATATAAAAGATAGAAAAATGGAAGAAATTTTACTTAGAGGTAATAAGATAGTAGAAATAATAAATAATGAAACTCATGATAACACAAGCGCAAAAATTGAAGAAATTACAGAATTGGAAAATGGAAACAGATTAATATCAAATAGCTATTGGGGTTATAATGATAGTCTAAATGAAGAATATTATTTATTAAATTCCGATGAAGAAATACATTATATATCATCACGCACACTATGTTCTCCAGATGAAAATGATGTAATGGAAGGAATCATTTGTTACAAAAACTACATTGTTTTCTATTACTTTTTAGATGAACAAAGAACACTACCCCATATAACAAGAATATATGATATATCCAATAATAGCCCCAAAGTGTACTTCTTTGGTAGTAGATTTTTTGGAACAATCGATGAAGATATTAACACAAACATAAAAAGATTAATAAGGGAAAAAGAAAAGACTAACTAATCAGTTAGTCTTTTTTTTAAACCATTCCCCTCTTTTTCTTCATTATATAACCTATATCTATCACCAATTAAATATATCATAGATTAAAACTTATGTTATAATAAATACATAAGGAGCGTCTTATGTATAAATGTTTTAGATTAACAAAAGGAATGGATTTAAAAAAAGAAATTGAAAATTATGCTATTATTAACAAAGTATCAGGTGTTATTCTATCTTGTGTTGGTAGTTTATCTAAATTAGTAATACGCCTAGCCGATGGCGAAAGCATCTTAGAAAAAGAAGATAGCTTCGAAATTGTCAGTATCACTGGTACCCTATCACAAGATGGTGTCCATATTCATATTTCAGTTTCTGATAACAAAGGAAATACTATTGGTGGTCACCTAAAAGATGGTTGCATCATTAACACAACAGCTGAAGTATGTATCCAATTATTTAATGATATTGAATTCAAAAGAGAATATGATAAATCTACTGGATATAAAGAATTAGTTATTATTGAAAAAGATAATATTTGACATATATAATAATATATGCTAATATTATGGCAACAGAGAATTCTGTATAAAAGAAAGGAAGTTATTTATATGAAAAATAATATTTTTAATCTTAGCTGGCATCATATAGGTAACACTTATACACATCGGAAATAAATTCGATTATAGGTATAAGTGTGTTTTGCATTGCTTATACCTGTATGAAAATTATTATAAAATATTAAGAATACAGGTTCATTTATAACCTGTATTCTTTTTCTATTCAAGGTAAGCAATGTAAGAAGGAAACGTTATTTATATTAATAAAGGAGGTATTTATGAAAAATATAATTTTAACGGCTGATAGACCAACTGGAAGACTACATCTTGGCCACTACGTTGGTTCCCTAAGAGAAAGAATAAGATTACAAAAAGAAGGAAATTATGAAGAATTTATTATCATGATAGCTGATGCACAAGCATTAACAGACAATGCTGAAAATCCACAAAAAGTAAGAGAGAATATTATAGAAGTTATGCTAGATTATCTAGCAATAGGCCTAGATCCTAAAAAAATAACTTTTTGTATTCAATCCATGATCCCTGCCCTACCAGAATTAACCGCATACTACATGAATTTAGTGACAGTACAAAGACTATTTAGAAATCCAACTGTAAAAAGTGAAATTAATCAAAAAGGATTCGATAATGAAAAAACAGGTATTCCTGTAGGCTTTGTAAATTATCCAATAAGCCAAGCTGCAGACATAACTGCTTTTAAAGCTAATATCGTCCCTGTTGGTGAAGATCAAGAACCAATGTTAGAGCAAACAAGAGAAATAGTACGTAGCTTTAATCACATTTATAAAACGGATACGCTAATAGAATGTAAAGCAATATTACCAGAAAATCCCACTTGTTATAGACTACCAGGAACTAATGGTTCGAACAAAATGAGTAAATCAATAGGTAACTGCATATATTTAGCAGATGAACCAGAAACAATAAAGAAAAAAATTAATTCTATAAGTAGTATGCCAAGAAATATTGACGAACCAGGTATCCTTGAAAATAATATAGCTTTTATCTATTTAGAAGCCTTTGTAACAGATGAACACTTTAAAAAGTATTACCCAGAATACAAAAATCTAAATGAATTAAAAAAGGCATATACAAAAGGTGGCATTGGAGATGGCACAATTAAAAAGTTTTTAAATAATGTCATTCAAGATACCCTAAAACCAATTAGAGAAAGAAGACATATATTTGAAAATCAAATTCCAGAAATTATTAAAATTCTTAAAAAGGGAACAAATAAAGCCATAAAACTTTCAAATGAAACATTAAAAGAAGTAAAAAAAGCAATGGCAATAGATTACTTTAATGATGACTCATTCGAAAAAAATCAAATAAAAAAATATAATTAATTGGCAAGATAAATTCTTGCCTTCTTATTTGACATAAATATCAAAACATGTCAATAAATTATTTCAATATAAAAAGTAGTTAATTTATTAACTACTTTTAATTATAAATCAATATTCCATAATCCTAATTTACCATTTATTGATTTATCAATATAAACTTTCTTAACATTAGAAAGTTTCCATGCATATCCTGTTCTAAATTTATTACCATATACAATTGAATTTTCACTAATAATTTTCCTATTTAATGCATCATCTAGTTCTAAACAATCTGTAATTAAAACTTCAGCAATAATCTTTTTTGAAGGATAAACTAAATTTAAATCTTTAAATTTTTCCATTGCTTTTTTATCAATACCAGCCCCAGCATGAATTAGTATTTTTCCTCTATAATTAGTTTTCCATGTTCTAAATTCATATTTTTTTAATCCTTCAGCCACTAATGTTGCCCATGGTTGTTTAAGTGTTAATACTTTCATTTTATCACCAACCTATTTTTCTAAAAATTTGACCACCTTTTCATAAACAGCATCACCATCATTTATTTTAATCGTATTTATACCAAGTCTTTTAGCACTATCAACATTCATTTGACTATCATCTATAAATAATAATTCATGAGGTTCTAAATTATATTTACTTAAAATATATTCATAAAATGATGCATATGGTTTACTGGTATTCATCTCTGCTGAAATAAATATATCATCTAAATACTCTGTATTGAAGGTATCTTCAATAAAATTTCTAATCAAAGAATAATTATTCGTAGCAATAACTATTTTTACATTATCACATAC
>JAEEGL011454063.1_pt1 | contig 10676 bp, 8 predicted proteins | sample 9134231 | NCBI WGS metagenome assembly JAEEGL01 (sample SAMN16246548, study PRJNA631951) | gut metagenome | biome: gut microbiome; feature: rumen; material: fiber-attached | host: Bos | place: Iran: Karaj | collected 2018-10 | reverse complement strand
TAACTTCCTTCTGATTAGTCAGACGAACACGGGCTACCTTACGCATAGCCGAATTAGGCTTCTTCGGGGTCGTTGTGTAGACACGAACACAAACACCACGACGCTGAGGACATGAGTCCAGCGCAGGTGACTTGCTCTTGTCAACGAGCACCTTTCTGCCTTTTCTTACCAATTGTGAAATTGTAGGCATAATTGTGTGTTTGTTAATTAATTATATATTATATATGTGTATTCGAAATGACATAATGCACCCACGCTCTGGGCGCTTTTGGGGTGCAAAGGTACGACTTTTCCTTGAAACAGCCTAAACTATAGGACATAAAAAGACGCTTACTTAATGCTTTTTAACATTAAATAAGCGTTTTAGTAATTATTAACGTGGGAATATTACATTCTCCGTCAATAAACTGGTATTACTTTACTCTGTTGGAGTTACGCGCTCATTGACAAAATCAGACACTTTCTGAGCATACTTCTGGGCAGCCTCAGACTCCTTCATGGAAGCTTCCAAAGCCTTGATGCGTGCACGGCTGGCAGCATTCTCATAGACGAGATAGAAGGCCTGAACGGAGATGCGACCATCGGGATCGGTTTTCTTCACGCTGAAGCTGGGTTTCAAGGCACCACGGATTTCCTGCTGTACCTTACCCTCATAAGTAGCATAGAACTTGTCGAACTCAGTCTCCGCATTGGAAACGTCAGAAGCCATATCAGAGAGTACACGACCCTTTACCTGCTGACTGGCCTGTGTGGCATAGCGGTTAGCGGCACTGTTCTGGGCGGCAGCGGCAGCCAGATTAGCAGACTTGGCAGTGCTGAAACCAACGACCTCGATGACATTGTCACCATCTTTCTCAAGAGCGGTATAGTGCTTGGTGAGAGCAACCTCCAGCGTACGAGAAGAGCCGAAAATCTCATAACCACCCTTCTTGAGGTCCTTCAGTTTCTTACTGACTTCCTTCTTTACAGCCTTTTCCTGTTGTTTGCTCAGCTCCTGAGCACTTGCTGAGGTCACCATCATCGTGAGAGCCATCAGCATCATTGCAAATTTCTTCATAATCATTTTAGTTTTAAGTAATACATTCATTTCTCATTTAATCAAAGTTTCCTCCGTATATTAAGCCGTAATACGGATCGTCTCTTTCAAAGTTACCATTGATATTCGGATCGCGGTTGGGTTGCCACGTACGAACTTTAATAACAGGTGCATCGATGTCGTTAAGATCGACCATCAGGAACAGGTAACCCGTATCGCTATAGCTGGACGAGTAATAGTCCTGATGAATTTGTATACCAAAAGTATCACCACCCTTTCCCATACGTTTTACCTCGTTGTCAGTAAAACGAATGTTGATGAACTGATTACTACCGAAGCTCTTCTCCAGATTCTTCAGATAGGTATTCTTATCCTGACGGGTGTATTTCACCATCTCATTGTCGATGTACTTCTGACCATCCCCACCCTTGTTGGCTTTCTTCACGACGTGACCTACAATGATAATTGCGTCGTCGTCGAAGATGCTGCGGATATAATCCAAGCGTTTCAAGGCGAAGGCCGTCTTGTAGTTCTCCAAGAAGGTGGCAATGACCATGCGTACAGAATCGTTCCAAGCAGCAGCATCGCGGTTAAAGATGTCGTCACGGGCCTGTTTGTCAAGACCAAAGGCCATAGACTCTATCTTATGATCCTTGTTGAAAGTGAAGGTAACATCTTCTACGAAGGCACGGTTGTTGTTCTTGAACGTAAAACGCATGGGAACAGAACGGCAGATGGTACGGTCGCCCAACTGGTAGAATTTCAACTGAGGATTGCCCAACACGGTGGCATTGCCGTAATGCAGCAGCTTGTCGAACATCTCAAAACCTTCAGGAGTGAAATGGTCTTTCACCGTTTCATAGTTCTTGGCCTTGACGGCACTGACAATCTGATTGACGGTCTTCGCAAAGTCCTTGGGCTGTGCAACAGCCACAGCATGAGTAGCCATACTCATATTAGTGACCGCAGCCTGATAGGCATTCATGGCCTGCTTCTGCTCAGACTTCTTACCTGCTACCACTGTGGACGTAGCCTCCTTATAGTTAACGGTATTGAAGATGTGCATCACCTGCTCCAGTTCGGGGTCTTGGCGCATCTGACTCTTGAACTCGTACTCGTACATGATATTGAACTTGTCAGTAGGAGCACCCGGACGCATCTCCACCTGCATCATACCATCCTTGGCAGAGAAGATGTTTGAATAGTTCTGTCCGTCCCAATAATGGAAGTCGAGACTGGTGACAGGTTTGCCCTTATAAGTAAAGAGCAGGCTAACCTCCTGACCGTCTACATTGGTCACCTCGGCCTTGAGCTGACTGAGAATGGTACGAATCTGTTCGGGTATCCACATCGTAAGCGGATACTTAACACCGTCAACAGCGAACTTCACCTGACTGGCATTTTGCAGACTCTTCAGCAGACACGAGGCCCAATAGTAGTAACGCAGGGCAGCATCGATGCGTCCCGCCTTCTCAGCATTGATGGCACTATAGACATAGCTGAGCACATTCTCCTCGCGGTCCTTGAAGACCTTTTCAATTTCCGCAAGCTTGATATAGCGCATGACCTCAGCTTTTGGAGCGTTCTTGAGAATAATGCTACGCGTATTCTTCAAAGTACCTTGAGAGTAGGTACGCACCACGTTCTGGATAGTAGATTGTGCATCATTACCAGCTGCTGTATTGACCTCGCGCTCGTCGATGACAAAGTCGCTTTCAATCTGCACGGAAATCTTACTCATCAAGTCTGCCAAGGCCTCACGGTCTGCTTCCTTCACAGTACTGCCATAGCCCTGTCCCCACAAATATGCAGGGTCGGACTTGATGGCTTCAGCATCCTTGGCCGACTGTGCCACGGTCATGAGAGGCACAAGCAACAAGAGCAGGAAAAACAATTTCTTAATCATCATGGTCTGTTAGGATCGTATTGTTGATCGGGATTGACGGGATCACTGGAAGAACTGCTTGGCTCATCATAATGAGATGGTTCCACATACTGTGATGCTGTCTGCTGCACAAAGATGTCCTGCATAATAGGATTCTCAGTACCAGCCACCACGAAGAACATGGTATAACGTGTCTTTCCATATTCAGCGTACGGCGGACATGTCACCTTGAGTGTTGCATTTCCAGCTCCCTCCATCGGGTCAACCTTCAGCCATGACTGAGCGCTAGACGGAACGATGACACGCCAATAGGCGTTAGAGGTAACACCCACTTCCTGCGTTTCGTAAGTAGGTTCGTACTGTCTTTCTCCAGATGCCCAGTTGGTATAGTAGCTCAATTCCTTGGGGCTGACGCTCAGATTGATGGTACCGACACCATCTTGTCTGATTGTCACATAGTACGGTGTACCACTGCCAAAACTAATAATCAGACGTGCCGTACGGGCAGCATCAGTCTGCAACGGATCAACAGAAACATTGATGGTGGAAGCAATACTGGGCGAGCCAGCAGGAACAACCAACGACGTCTTATCCAGATGCACCCAATTAACACCAGTAGGTATCGTGATATTCCAAGAGATGTTACTCGTAATGTTAAAGAACGACTGTGAAGACAGCTGTGGTGTGCCACTGGCCTGGAAATTGAGAGAACTCTCAGAGATTTCCATGTTCTCGTTACCACTACGTTGGCGAATCTTGATTCTTCTCTTCAGTCCACCGTCAGAAATAACAGTGACGTAAGAGGCACGCACCTGGGCTCCGGGGTTCTTCGTTGCCTTAATGGACAGGGTGGCACTACCGCTACCACTCATAGGACGTATGGCCAGATCGTCGAAATTGCTATTTGTTAAGTCTTGCTCAACGCGCCATCCGCAGTCGGCAGTAATATTCATAACAGCACTTTCCTCTTGTCCCAGCATGACGATTTCGCTTCCTTCTTCTACGATTAGTTGCTCTTTGGCTGCTGAGGCTTCCGACTCGGTATCCGAGGAACAGGCCGTGAATGCTGCCATCAGGGGCAGAGCAGCCAGGAGGGTTATAATATTCTTCGTTTTCATTGTCATTTGCATTGAATGGGTATTATAATATATAATAGGTATAGCGATTAGAAGTTGAAGATGGCTCCCAAAGTCATCATAAATCCACCAGCCTTGATATTGCTGGCATCTTCGATGTTCTTGAAGTTGTCATCCTTGGTCACTGCCAACGAATAAGCGGGGTTCATAAAGAGATAGAAACGCTCGATAGGAGCCCACATCACTTTGGCACCAAGGCTGAGGCAATTGGCGTAAGCTCCATCTCCATAAGTATTGGTTCCTCTTTCCACGGTAGCAGACAGGCGCTCCATTTCGTAACCCAACTGAGGAGTAATACCTATTCTGTCGATGAGTTCGAACAGATAACCCACCTTGACGGCCAATGTGGAGCGCTTATAGGATATACTGCTGAGGAAAGTTCCCTCATTGACTTCCTTGTTGCTGCTGTTAGCATACCAGTTAACATCATCAGACTTGCCCAGTCCGAAAGTATAGCTGACCTGCAAGTCGAATCGCTTGTAGGTAGCTCCCAACAAAGCGGTGATACCGCCCATTTGACGGATGCTATAGCCTGCACCAAAGTAGAACGAGTTGGGCTTGATATACTTGATTTTCTCAAGTTCTACCGTATCACGCGTTGTTTCATTATGACGAACCTTGAACTCCTGCGTCTTCCCAACATAACCCTTGCGGCTGAATGACAGCTGGTAGGTACCAATAGGCAGGGTATGCACTTCCATCAGGTCGAAATCCTCAGTACCGTTCAGCTTGGCCTGTGCATTACGCGGACGAGTATAGATGCCCAAACGACCTGTATAAGGTGTCGGAACGGCAGCCTTGACCGTGTTCTTCTGCTTGGCCACAACCGTGAATGATGTCTTCTCGTTATCGCAGTCGGCTTTGCGGGTCTCTACCACGTAGCTTCCCTCGCGCAACTGTGTCTGCCAGGAACCGTTACCAACGTTCTTGCCCTCAAACCAGATGTCGGCATTGTTACCAACAGTCACCAGCACATCACCAAAGTGGTCGCTCATGTCGCGCTGCGTCACATTGATCATCTTGTTCTTCTTCGAGTCGTCATCAGTGGTCACCCACACTTCCATCTCACCCTCGTAACGGTCTTTCTTGGCTTCAATCTTGTGTTTTCCGAAGCTTAAGTACTTATTATAGACAGGGGCATTGCCGACATTCTCGCCATCAATATAGATTTTTGAGCCAGCCACCTGCGAGGTTATGGTAGAATAACGACCCGTACCGATATCTATCAGCATCTCATAAGTACGACCACCAGAGACGGGTATTGGATAGTAATAGTCACGCATGACACCGAAGGCGGGATGCTGAATAATCAGTTTCTGTGCACGACGCGGAACATAGAGCCACAGCTCACCGGCATGTTCCTCTGTAGCCACGATACCCAGCGAACCACCGTCAAAGGTGAATCCGCGTTCAGGCGTCTGAATTTTAATAAGAGCAGCCGTCTCACCATTCTGGTCAAGTTTGGACGTTCCGCGGGTGTTAGCCGTCAGGTCAGTCTCCAGCAGTTTGAACTCTACTACTTTCATGCCCTGTGCCATAGCCTGAGTGGCCAAGACCAGGCAAAGGAGCGATAGTGTTAATAGTCTTTTTTTCATATTACTAATGGATATTTGTTATCTGATAAATTATGATTTCTGCAACAGGATAACGGTAGCGTCACTATTATTCATGCCAGGCATTGTCTGACCGATGCGAGCTCCCAAATAAGTAGGATCGCAAACGATGAACTTGCGACCATCCACCATGATGTAATCGCCATCGACATTCTCATTGAAACATACTGCCATAGCAAGGTGACCGGGATAGTACACCAAAACGACATCCAGTCCTACCAGGTCGCGCACCAGATGGGACAACATGATAGAGCGGTCCTCACAGTCGCAATAGGGATAGAAGAGGGTTTCCTCACCAAAGAAAGCACGGTCTTCTCCCCAACAGTCTTCATCAAAACGGTAGAGGAAGGTATTGGAATCCTTGATGACTCCCTCCAAATCAAGGTTGCCATGCATCCACCACAGCAACTCCTGTACAGCCTGAGCCTCAGACAGTCCCTTCAGTTTAGCCTTCATCTGCGGATACAACTGATCGCAGATGCCTTTCTCCAAGGGAGTATTGGCATACATGGACCATCGGGTCATGAAGTTATTGTCGACATTGGATGACGGATAAGTGCCATAGAAGTCGATATAATTCTTATTGGAATGGATGGTAAACGTGAAATCAGGATTCTTGATAGACGTAATGGTACGCTCACCCGTAGGATTCATATCCAACAACTGCGCAGCCGTCATCTGGAGCGAGAGTGAACTCTCCTTGGGGAAGGAGGCCTGACAGATGGACAGCTTATCACTTTGCTTCTCGTCCAGCATGAAATAGCTTTCGCCATCCATATAGAAGAACACTTTGTTGTAAATGAAGTGCTGCGAGGCGGCCAACATATAGAGTCGCGTGTCATCATGAGCCAGACGCATCTTATAACCTGACTGAGAATAGAGGAAAGCCTGTACAAGGACTGCCTCGTTGGTATTTTCGCCATAGAACTTCCTGGTCAGTGCTAACAGCATCTGATAGTAGGCCCAGTCGGACATCTCGTGTTTCTTGCGCTCCTGCAGGCAGTCAAACAAAAGGTTATCGAACTGAGGCTTCGTAAACTCATCACTAATCACATCAGCTATGGCATCAGAAGACACATCCTTCAGCTTAAAACGACAGTTATCACCAATACGGACCTTATAGGTCGTACCAAAAACCTTGAAGGGCATATAGTCATTGGCCAGAAAGGTTTCTTCCTTTACCTCAGAAATAGGTTCGGGCTGCTTGGTAACCGGCTGGGGCTTAATCACCTCTTTGACAGTCATCTGAACAGGTTTCTGGGGTTTGGGCTTCTCTTCCTTAGGCTTTTTGTCCTTTGGCTTAGCCTTATTCTCCTTTTTTGCCTGAGCCTGCTGTTGCTCCTGCTTCATGATTTCATTCAACTGCTCTTCCTGCTTGGGCGACTTCTTTTTATTACGCTTGAACAGCTTCTTCATCTGGTCGCCGAACCAAGATGCCGTCTCCTGGTCAGCACCAGGTGCCAGCATGGGAAGCACCTCCTCCTCTTGTGGCACAGGAACAGCGGGCTCCGCATTAAACTTTTTCCATGCCTGACGCACAAACTCACTATATTCCATCAGTGCCTGTTTACGGAAGTCATCAAACTCCTTATGGGCACCCTTACGGTATTTCTCAAAATCACCACGGAGATCTTCGTCTTGAGCCTGTGCCACCACGCCACAAAGCATGGTCATCAACAGTACAGCAATCAATCTTATATTTCTCATCAGATTCGTTTTTTGGTTTCTTTAATTATTGTTTTTATGCGCCTACGCACACGTTTTGATTTGCAAATGTAGCAATTAGTCCTATAAACAGCATCCCTTTTTTGCAATTTCTGTTCCCAATTTTGCAAAACATGGCTTTTATAGCGCCTTATTAGTGCACAAGAGGCTTCGTCAAGTGGAGTGATTTTTTAGGTTTCGGTAGAATGCAGAAAGAGAATTATAGCCCGAGCGTGCGGCCACATCCGACTTGAGAATACCAGGATTGCTTTTCATCAGTTGCTTGGCGTGAGCTATTCGTTTACGATTGACATACTCATTGAACGTAAGACCCGTTTCCTGCCTCAACGCTGCCAGAAGATAAGTGCGATTGGTACCTAACCGTTGCACCACAGCATCAAGACGCAGATCGTGCTCCAGATAGACTTGTTCGATATTCATCAGTTGTTCAAACTGTGTTGCCAACACTTTGTAGCCTGAGTTTGTGCCGTCACTGCTGCCGTCGGCGAGAGGAGGAGCTTGCGGCTCCTGCTGCATCTCCGTAATACAGGAACGGATTGAGAGCCCCGTCCATCCAATACAGAAAAGCAGCGCAGAAAACAATACCGACGGAAATGCCAGCAATAGAGAGTCCTCAAAACTATATCGTCCTATGGCATTTGCCAACATAGAGAACAAGGATGTCGCAACTAACAGCCACAGAATAATCGTGATAGTTCCCAAATGCTTGTCGTCAGTGTCGGCATAGAAGTATTTCAAATGCTGATTATAACGCTTGATTTTACGTATTCCAGCTACCATGACCCAAACTACTTGCAAGCCAAAAATGCCACGGGCCACATCATGAACAATAGCCTGAGCCAGCAGCAGACCTGTCAGGCCCGTATGAGAGCCATTATAAAGATAGGTTCTGACAAAGCGCTCTACATCAGCCGTCGACATCGAAGCATAGAGTCCCCACACCACCAGTGCTATAAGCAGGGGAAGTCCCAGTAGTATAGCTAAACTGTTCAGACGGGTTGACAGCGGAGTTGCCTCCGTCAGTTCGCTGATATAGATAAGGTATAGCGGATAGACTGCAAGATTGCAAAACACATATACCGTATCGCTGAGCGGCAACAGGTAGTAAACATGATGGAAGAACACATAGTGACCACCATAGAGGAAAGTGGCAACAAGTGCCCAAAGGGCAAGCCATCCCTGGGCGACATCGTGCTTCTGATGCCAGCTGAGGAATAGTTCAAGTGCCAATATGGCACACACCATCATGGGCAGTGCGACTGTCAGCGTTATCATCTTCCTGCTTTTTTATAAAAGAGAATACTATGCCTCACCCTTGCCTACAGGAAAGGGAGCGATGGTTCGGGCTTCCTGCTGAGGAATCCTGATGGCACCAAACTCACGTTCGTAACGCATGATATTCTCCTGCAAAGCTCCCAGCAAACGCTTGGCATGTTCCGGAGCGAGAATAACACGACTCTTTACCTGAGCTTTGGGAACACCGGGCAAAACACGGGCGAAATCAATAATGAAATCACTGGAAGAGTGCGTAATAATGGCAAAATTAGCATACTCTCCCTGTGCAACCTCAGGTGTCAGTTCTATCTGCAATTGGTCCTTCTGTTTGTTGTCGTTGTTGTTCATAATCGTTTTATTATTGTTGGATATTGACTGCAAAGGTATAAAAAAGAATTGAAATAAGCAAAAAAAAATGATTTTCAATACAAGAATGATGGTTATTTCCAGAAAAATGAGTACTTTTGCACATTATTTATAAAAAGCAACTATCTGAAGTATGATTAAGATTCCCGTCGTCAATCGCGGTCACCAACAATTGCCCGCATATGCTACTACTCAAAGTGCAGGAATGGACCTGAGAGCCAACCTTGATGCTCCCGTTACCCTGCATCCCATGGAGCGCCGCCTGATTCCCACAGGTCTGCACATTGCCCTTCCAGAGGGTTATGAGGCTCAAGTGCGTCCACGCAGCGGATTGGCATTAAAGCACGGACTGACTGTACTCAATGCACCAGGAACCATCGATGCCGACTATCGTGGTGACATTGGAGTCGTACTCATCAACCTTTCTACGGAAGACTTTGTCGTTAACGACGGGGAACGCATCGCACAATTGGTGATTGCCCGCTACGAGCAGGCTGAACTGCAACTGGTAGAAGAACTGGATGAGACAGAACGTGGCGAAGGTGGCTACGGACATACTGGAGTGAAATGAGGCATATCCTGTTTACCATATTGACTATGATAGGGCTGACCTGCTTTGCACAAGCAGGGGCATACGATGCTATGTTCATGGAAGCCATCTGTCAGCGACAGAAAGGCAACAATGACGCAGCATTCGACCTGTTACGTCATTGTTTAGACATCGACTCAACACGCTCAGAAGCCTATTTCTACCTGGCACAATACTATGGCGCCATGAGGCAGAAGGAAAAGGCCATAGCCTATTTCAAAAAGGCCGTTGACCTTGAGCCAGGCAACAGCACCTATCTGGAGATACTGTCCAATGCCTATATCAATAAGAAGATGTATAAAGAGGCTGCCAGTACGCTACAGCTGCTCTACGATAAGAATCCTGAGCGAGAGGATGTACTGGGTATGCTCATACAGCTTTATGAACAGCAAGGAGACTACGACAACGCCATTAAAACCTTAAGTCAGTTAGAAACCATCGAAGGAAAAAGCGAACGCCTCTCCTATGCCAAAAGTGGCCTATACACTCAGAAAGGCGACAAAAAGGCTGCCATTGCCGAGATTAAGACGCTAGCAGACCAGTATCCTAACGACAACAACTATCTCTGTCTGTATGCCAACACGCTCTATATCAACGGACAGAAGAAAAAAGCCGTTGACATCTATCAGAAGATTCTCCGTGAAGAACCTGAGAACCGCAATGCGCAACTGGCATTGTTGGCATACTACAGCGACTGCAAGGACACGTTGAAAGTCAACGAATATACGGAGCGAGTGTTGCTAAACAAAAATGCCACGACGGAAGACCGTATCGGACTGATGCGACAAGTCATAGCAGACAGCGAACAAAGTGGCGGTGACTCGACAAAGGTGTTACAGCTCTTCCATCGTATGCTCGACATGCCACAAAGCGACACGGAGATAGCGATACTCTGTGCTGCCTATATGAACATGAAGAAGATGCCCAATGACAGCATTCGTCAAGTATTGGAGCGCATCTTGGAAATGGCCCCTGACCATGCTGCGGCACGCCTTCAACTGGTCAGCTATGCCTGGCAGGCACAAGACCGCGACCGTGTCATAGAACTGTG
>JAEEGL010985637.1_pt1 | contig 10676 bp, 11 predicted proteins | sample 9134231 | NCBI WGS metagenome assembly JAEEGL01 (sample SAMN16246548, study PRJNA631951) | gut metagenome | biome: gut microbiome; feature: rumen; material: fiber-attached | host: Bos | place: Iran: Karaj | collected 2018-10 | reverse complement strand
GAGAACTACAAGCTGCCGTATTACACGATGAGCCCGACGTATTCGGTCTGCAAGGACCACGGCTACATCACCGGCGAGCACTATACCTGCCCGATCTGCGGCAACAAGACCGAGGTCTATTCCCGCATCACCGGCTACTATCGTCCGGTGCAGAACTGGAACGACGGCAAGGCGCAGGAATTCAAGGATCGCAAGGTCTACAACATCGGCCGTTCCACGCTGCGGCATGTTGGCCCGAACCCCGCGCCCAACGACGAAGTCCTGTCCTCCACGATGGACGCCGCGCTTGAAGCGGTGGCCGAGCCCGCGTGCTGCGCACCGACGGAGCCGGTTATCGCGCCGGAGGAGCCGAAGGACGGCGTGACGGCGATGCTGTTCAAGACCCCGACCTGTCCGAACTGCAAGCTCGCAGGGGCGCTGCTCGATAAGGCCGGCGTCCACTATATCGCGTTGAACGCGAACGAGGAAAAGGAGCTGGTCGAGAAGTACGGCATCAAGCAGGCGCCGACGCTCGTGCTTGTGGACGGCGACGAATTCGAGAAGTATCGTGGCGTGTCCGATATCAAGGGCTGGCTCATGCATAAGGGCGCATAAGCGCGCATACCCGCGGGGAGGGGCAAGGCCCCTGCCCGCGTTTTTGTACGGTCTGCTTACCGTATAGAAAAGCGCGGGGCTGCGGATGTGCAGTTGATTAACAGCTTGCGCTTTGGGAAAAAATCTCTGCTTTCTTTTTCTTGGTTATTCCTTTTTCTTTCTCATGAAAGAAAAAGAAGAACGACAGAATCATTTCATAGGAGAATCACCATGTACGATATGATCGTGGTCGGCGGCGGTCCCGCCGGTATGACGGCGGCGCTGTATGCGCTGCGCAACGGCAAGAGCGCGCTTGTGATCGAAAAAGCCGGGTTCGGCGGGCAGATCACGCACTCCCCGAAGGTCGAAAACTACCCCGGCACGCTGCAGATGAGCGGCAACGAGTTTGCCGACCGGTTCTTGGAGCAGATCTTGGCGCAGGGCGCGGAGGTCGAGCTGGAGAACGTCGTTTCCGTGCGCGACGAAGGCGGCGTCAAGATCGTCGAAACCGAGGAGGGCAGCCGCTATGAAGCGTTGACCGTCGTGCTTGCGACGGGCGTGAAGCACCGTATGCTCGGCTTGCCCGGTGAAAACGAGCTTGTCGGCGAGGGCATTTCGTTCTGCGCCGTGTGCGACGGCGACTTCTACGCAGGCCAGACCGTGTGCGTCGCGGGCGGCGGCAACTCCGCCTTGCAGGAAGCCATTTTGCTGGCCGAAAAATGCAAGGAGGTCATTATCCTGCAGGATCTTCCGACGCTGACCGGCGAACAGCGCTTGCAGGACGTGCTGTTGTCCCGTCCCAATGTACGCGCGATCACGAATTTGAAGATCAACGCGCTCGTCACCGAGGGCGGCGCGCTCAAGGGCGTGGCGGTCGAGGATCGCATCACCGGCGCACAGCAGACCGTAGCGTGCGACGGGCTGTTCGTTGCCATCGGCCTGATCCCCGAAAATGAGCCGTTTGCGGCACTTGCCAAGCTCAATAAGTGGGGCTACTTCGACACCGACGAACAGTGCACGACCGAAACCCCCGGCGTCTATGTCGCGGGCGACTGCCGCTCTAAGTTTGTGCGCCAGCTCACCACCGCTGTGGCCGACGGTGCAACCGCCGCGCTGGCCGCGTGCCGGTATATCAACGAACGGAAATAAACACAGCTAAATCGCTTCGCGGCGAAATCCGCCTGACGGCGGGCTATATAGGTAATCATGGGATTCCTCCAAGCGGCGGGGGAATCCTTTGTTTTTGGGGATCTGCGGACGGTTGCCAAGCGGCGATTTTTGCGGTATACTGGGAAAAAAGCAGGAGAAAATGCCATGATCACCGAAACCTTTGATACCGACAGGACCGCTGTGATCGAGCCGAGCATGATCGTACAGCCGATCCCCGGCTTTCCGAAGGTCGCCGTCACGTGCTTTTCCAAGGTGACGTTCGACCGGCTCTGCGCGGACCTTGCCGCGGAGCCGATGCAGGATGCTTTGACCGGCAACGCGAACGGCAAACAGCCGGTCTTTAAGGCGTCGTGGCACGGGCGGGACTATGCGCTGTTTCTGTCCGCGGTCGGCGCGCCGTCGTGCATCGGGCTGCTGGAGGATATCGCGGTGTTCGGCGCCGAAACGTTCGTGATCTTCGGCACCTGCGGCGTGCTGGATCGTACGATTGCGGATTGCGGCGTTATGCTGCCGACCGCTGCTGTGCGCGACGAGGGGACAAGCTATCATTACGCGCCGCCGTCCGACAAGATCGCGGTCAATGTCGGCACGCTGCCCGCCGCGCGGGCGGTGCTCGATGCGCTCGGCGTCCTTTACACGGCAGGCAAGGTCTGGACGACCGATGGATTCTACCGCGAAACGCGCGGCCTTGTCGAGCGCCGCAAAGCCGAAGGCTGTCTTTGCGTGGACATGGAATGTTCGGCAGTCGCGGCGTGGGCGACGTTTCGGCAGAAGCGCGTACTGCAATATTTCTATGCGGGCGACAACCTCGACGCCGAGGTATGGGAGCCGCGCAGCCTTGGCAACGACAAGCGCCTTGCGGACAAGGATCGCATCGCGTATCTGGCTATGGCGATGGCCGAAAAGCTGTATGAAACGGAGGAACAGGCATGACCGAAACTGAAAAGATGCTGTCCGGCAGGCTCTATGACCCCGCCGATGCGGAACTGGCCGCCATGCGGAAAAATGCGCGGCGGCTCTGCAAGGCGTACAACGACTGCGATCCGGACGACGAGGATCGGCAGGACGAGCTGCTGCACCGGCTTTTGCCGCAGCTTGGCGAAAATTCGTGGGTCAATGCGCCGCTGCAGTTCGATTACGGCTGCTTTATCGAGATCGGGCAACGGTGCTTTGTGAACTATAACTTCACCGTACTCGACTGTGCGCCGGTCAAAATCGGCGACGATGTGTTCATCGGGCCGAATGTGTCGCTGATGCCGCCGGTGCATCCGCTTTTGCACGAGGAACGCAAGCTCTATGCGCGCGCGGACGGCGTGCTGACCGACCGGGAATACGCGCTGCCGGTCACGATCGGGGACGGCTGCTGGATCGCGGCGAACGTCGTCGCCTGCGGCGGCGTCACCATCGGCGCGGGCAGCGTGATCGGCGCGGGCAGCGTTGTCACGCACGATATACCGGCGGGCGTGCTGGCAGCGGGCAATCCGTGCCGCGTGCTTCGCCCCTTGACCGAGGCCGACAGCGTTTTGCATAAGCCGTCGTTATTCGAATAATCCCAAGGAGGGCGACCATGGAAAAGCCCAAATCCACCAAAAAGAAGCTGGCGGCGGGCGCGGCAGCGACCGTGACGGCGGCAAGCCTTCTGGTGCATACGGCGGTGACGGACCCCGGCGCGCTGCTGCAAACCCCCGACCCGACAACGCCGGAGGCAAAGCATATCCGGACCGTGGACGGCACGCCGCACCGCAGCTATATTCTCGAAACCGATCAGTACGAACCGTTCACGTGGCAGGAGCAGGCGACGCTGTGGATGCAGCAGCTCCCGTGGGCGGTGCGCGCCTTGGTGCTGCTGCCGCTGTGGGGGATCGGGGAGACGCTGACCGTGCTCGTTTCGGCGTTCTTTGCGTCGCCGCTCGTCCGGGCGCTTGTGCATTTTCTGCTTGCCGCGGCGGTGCTTGCGGGACTGTTTGCGCTCGTTTGGAAGCTGCTGTTTCCCGATGTGCCGCTGTCCAAAATCTTCAATAAAAAGACGCTCCCGTGGCTGATCGGCGCGGCGGCGCTGTTGACCGCGGCGGACTTCCTTTTGGGGCGCGTGTGGGACGAATGGCATATCGTCCGCATCGTGATCATGGCGGTGCTCGGGTTCGGCGTGATCGCCCTTTTATGGTATCGCATCTGTCAAAAACTGCCCGAGCCGACACGCAGAAAGAAGAAGGTCGAGCTGTACGTGGCGTGACGTGCCAAAAGATGCAACAAAGTTGTAATATTTTGGCATTCGGGCGTTTGAAACCGTGTCTGTTCCTTGACCGCCAACCGCGAAAATGGTATACTGCAAACGAAGGAAGCCGCAGACAAGGCGGCTTTTCCGTTCAGGAGTAGCGCCATGCCGGATAAACAAGGTCTTTTGCTGTATCTGCCCGCCATCGACGAGCTGGATTTCCGCCGCCGCCTGCTGGCCGACCCGGAAACGATGTCCTATAACCACGCCTGGGGCGGCACGATCGACTTCCCGGAATCGGATTGGGCGGGCTGGTATGCGCATTGGGTGCTGCAGCACCGCGATAAACGCTTCTATCGCTATCTCAAAACCGAGGACGGCACGTTCGTCGGGGAGGTCGCCTATCATTTCGACCCGAAGTGGGGCGGCTTTATGGCCGACGTGATCGTGAAGAGCGAGTTTCGCGGGCGCGGCTACGGCAAGGCGGGCTTGGAGTTGCTTTGCGCAGCGGCCAAAATGCGCGGCATTACGGTGCTCTACGACGATATCGCCATCGACAATCCGGCGATTGAAATGTTCCTTGCGGCGGGCTTTTTCGAGGTCGCCCGAACCGATGAGATCATCCTTTTGAAGAAAGACCTATGATCCGAAAATCCACCCCCGAAGATTATCAAACGCTTTTGCGCCTTTACGCCGTTGCGCGCGAAGCAATGAAGCAAAGCGGCAACCCGACCCAATGGGGCGAGGACAGGCCGTATCCCGCCCGCATCGAGGCCGATATTCAAACCGGCATCGGCTATGTGATCGAGCGTGACGAGCGTGTTTGCGGCGCGTTCGCGCTGCTGCAGGAGCCGGAGCCGACCTACGCGCATATCGACGGCGCATGGCAAAGCGACAGTCCGTATATCACGCTGCATCGCGTGGCAAGCGACGGCACGGCGCGCGGCGTGATGCACGAGATGCTCGCCTTTGCCGACAGCGTATGCCCGTGCATCCGGATCGACACGCACGAAAACAACCGCATCATGCAGCATATCCTGCAAAAAGAGGGGTTCACGTACTGCGGCGTCATCACGCTGGCGGACGGCGCGCCGCGTCTGGCGTATCAGCGGTGCAGAACGAGCGAAAGGAACATCGAATGATTACCGTATCATCCATTCAGATCCCGGCGCTGCCGACCGAAAGGCCGCGCCGCCTGTATGTGTACACCCCGGACGGGTACGAAACCGACGAGCGCCGCTATCCGGTGCTGTATATGTTCGACGGACACAACGTGTTTTTCGATGCGGACGCGACCTACGGCAAAAGCTGGGGCATGAAGGAATATCTCGAAGCGCATCGAACACCGCTGATCCTCGTTGCGGTCGAGTGCAATCCGGAGGGGGTCCGGCGTCTGTTTGAATACAGCCCGTGGGACTTTTCGGTGCCGCGCCGGTTTTATGCGGATGGCCTTGTCAAGGGGCTCGGCAAGGTGACGATGGACTGGCTTGTCAACGAATTGAAGCCGATGATCGACCGGACCTACCGCACGCGGCCGGATCGTGAGCACACGCTGATCGCGGGCAGCTCGATGGGCGGTTTGATGACAATTTACGCCCTGACCGCGTACAACGACACGTTTGCCAAGGGCGCGGCGCTGTCGCCGTGCTTGTGGGACAATCCGAGCAAGCTGGCAAAGCTGCTGAAAACGCCGCTGCTTTCGCCCACGATGCTCTACATGGATTACGGCGAAGCGGAGGACGACGGCGACCGGCGGCCCCATGCCGCGATGTTCCGCACGGCTGCCGCGTTCACGAAGGCGGGCGGCTCGGTGGCGGCGCGAAGCGTGCCGAACGCACAGCACAGCGAAGCGTATTGGGAACAGCGCATCCCGATCTTTATGGACTACCTTTTGGGGTGATCGCCATGTTCGGACGCAAAAAACCGACGGCGCCGCGCTACGACGCCGAAAAGCAAAAGCCGATCCTGCATAAAAGCATCTGCACCGGCGAAACGACCGCGGGCTTTATGGATCTGCACGGCGGCAAGTACCACGAAATCACGCTGATCCAGAGCGACCGCGATCTGAAGCGGTTCATGGAGGATTACGGCATCGACGACGTGCCGGAAACGAAATATTGAGACATGAAAAAGGAGAGGATGCTGCATCCCCTCCTTTTGGTTTACGGTGCCTTACGCGTTCAGCAGGAACGCATAGTAGGCCTTGACCGCTTCATACAGGTCGGCCTTGCTGATGATTTCCCACGGCGCGTGCATCGACAGCACGGGCACGCCGCTGTCGATCACGTTCATGCCGTACAGCGCGCAGATATAGGCGATCGTGCCGCCGCCGCCCACGTCGATGCGGCCGAGCTCGGCGGTCTGGAAATTGACCTTGTTGTCGTCCATGATCGCGCGCAGACGCCCCATATATTCGGCGTTTGCGTCATTGCTGCCGCTCTTGCCGCGCGAGCCGGTGTATTTGTTGAAGCACACGCCCCGGCCGAGGTACGCCGCGTTCTTCTTCTCGAACACGGACGCATACATCGGGTCGTAGCCCGCGCTGACGTCACAGGACAGCATACGGCTGTTTGCGAGCGCGCGGCGGAGCTTCAGCTCGGAATATTCGCCGGTGCGATCCATCAGCTCGGCGACGGCGTTTTCAAAGTAATGCGCCTGCATACCGGTCGCGCCGACGCTGCCGATCTCCTCCTTGTCTGCGAGCAGGCAGCAGCAGGTATAGGCGGGAATCTCGGTCAGCTTCAGCATCGCCTCGACCTCGGCAAACGCGCAGACGCGGTCGTCGTGGCCATAGCCGAGCACCATGCTGCGATCCAAGCCGAAATCGCGGCTCTTGCCCGCGGGCACAACCTCGATCTCCGCAGAGAGGAAGTCCTCCTCGTCCATATCGTACTTTTCCTTCAAAATCGCAAGGATCGCCGCCTTGACCGGCTCCTTTTCCGCGCCCGCAAGCGGCTTGCCGCCCACGATCACATCCAGGTCTTCACCCTCGACGACGGTGCTGCCCTTCTTTTCCATCTGCTGCTGCGAGAGGTGGATCAAAAGATCGGAGATACCGACGACGGGATCGTTCTCGTCCTCGCCGATCACGACCGGGACGACCGTGCCGTCCTTCTTGGCGACGACGCCGTGCAGCGCGAGCGGCAGCGTGACCCATTGATACTTTTTGATGCCGCCGTAGTAGTGCGTATCGAGGTACGCGAGGTCGGTGTCCTCATACAGCGGGTTCTGCTTCAGATCCATGCGCGGGCTGTCGATGTGCGCGCCGATGATGTTGATGCCCTTTTCCATCGGCTCGCGGCCGATCACGTAGAGCTGCACGGCCTTGCCCATCGTGTTGACATAGACCTTGTCGCCGGGCTTTAACGCGCCCGCGTCGTTCAGATTCACATAGCCTGCGGCCTCGGCGCGGCGGATCGTCTCCGCGGCACATTCCCGCTCGGTCTTGCTTTGATCCAGATAGCTGCGATACGCGCTGCCGAGTGCCATGACCTCGGCTTCGGTCTCGGCGGAATAGGTTGTCCAAGCGTTGACTCGTTCCATAGTTGCCTCCTGTTTTCCTTCGTTATCCCAAAGTATATACGATACGGCGCGGAAAGTCAAAGCGCAATCTGGCCTATTTTGCGGCTGCCGGTCGATTTGACACGATTTTTGCGCAAAAAAAGCACACCCGAAGGTGTGCTTGAAGAACTGGATTATCCGCAAACGATCTTTGCTTACGCTTTGCCGTTGCAGCCGAGAACATCGACGATCTTGTGCTGGACCATCTTCTTGATCGCTTCGCGGCCGGGCTTGAGGTACTGGCGCGGGTCGAAGTGATCCGGATGCTCCGCAAAGTGCTGACGGATCGAAGCCGTGAGCGCAAGGCGCAGGTCGGAGTCGATGTTGATCTTGCAGACCGCCATACGGGCAGCTTCTCTCAGCTGAGACTCGGGGATGCCGACCGCGTCGGGCATCTTGCCGCCGTACTGGTTGATCATCTTGACGAACTCCTGCGGGACGGAGGAAGAGCCGTGCAGAACGATCGGGAAGCCCGGGAGACGCTTTTCGACTTCCTTGAGGATGTCGAAGCGGAGGGGCGGGGGAACGAGCAGACCGTTCTCGTCGCGCGTGCACTGCTTGGCGGTGAACTTATACGCGCCGTGGCTCGTGCCGATGGCAATGGCGAGGGAGTCGCAGCCCGTGCGCTCGACAAATTCCTGCACGTCCTCGGGGCGCGTGTAGGACGAATCCTCGGCGGAAACGTTGACTTCGTCTTCGACGCCTGCGAGGGTGCCGAGCTCGGCCTCGACGACGACGCCGTGGTCATGCGCATATTCGACGACCTGCTTGGTGATCTTGATGTTCTCCTCGAACGGGAGGCCGCTCTTGTCGATCATGACGGAAGAGAAGCCGCCGTCGATGCAGCTCTTGCACAGCTCGAACGAATCGCCGTGGTCGAGGTGGACAACGATCGGCAGATCAAAGCCGGCGGTCTGCTCCGCATCCTGAATCGCCGCTTCGATCAGCTTCATCAGATAGACGTGTTTCGCATACGCGCGGGCGCCCTTGGAAACCTGCAGGATCAGCGGAGCATGCTCCTCGATCGCGGCTTCGGTAATGCCCTGGATGATCTCCATGTTGTTGACGTTGAAGGCGCCGATGGCATAGCCGCCGTTATAAGCCTTCTTGAACATTTCGGTACTGGTTACAATGGCCATAGATAACTCCTTTACCCATTAAACTTTGACAATATTATAAACGTTCTCCGGAAGAATTGCAATACCGACTTTTTCGGGGTATAATACTTTCCGTGAGGTGTATCCGAGAAAGGAGCCTATATGCAGCCTAAAATGTTATCTCTGATCGTTCCGGTCTACTTTGAGGAGGAGGTATTGCCCGCTTCCTACGCCCGCATGGACGGCGTGATGCGCTCTATCGGCCTGCCGTATGAGATCATCTACGTCAACGACGGCAGCCGCGACGGAACGATGAAAATACTGCGCGACCTTGCCAAGGCGCATCCGGAGGTCAAGGTCTATTCGTTCTCGCGCAACTTCGGGCATCAGCTCGCCGTGACCTGCGGCATGGATCACGCCAAGGGCGACGCGCTGATCATCATCGACGCGGATCTGCAGGATCCGCCCGAGCTGATCCCCAAGATGGTCGAGATGTGGCAGGACGGCGCGGACATCGTCTACGGCAAGCGCACCCGGCGCAAGGGCGAAACGCTGTTCAAAAAGCTGACCGCCGCGGCCTACTACCGCGTGCTGTCCTCCATGAGCGCCTACCCGATCCCGCTCGATACCGGCGATTTCCGCCTGCTCGACCGCAAGGTGGCCGACGTGTTCCTAAAGATGCGCGAATCCGCGCGGTTCCTGCGCGGCATGTCCGCATGGATGGGCTTTGAAGCCGTGCCGATCGAATACGTGCGCGAGGAGCGCGCCGCGGGCAAGACGAAATATTCGCTCAAAAAGATGCTCTCGCTGGCCGCGGACGGGATTTTGAACTTTTCCGCGACGCCGCTGGAGCTGCCGCTGTATTTCGGCGTGCTGCTCGGCATTCTTGGCGTATTCGGTCTGATCGCCATGATCGCCTGCACCGCGGCGCTCGGCAGCGCGTGCCCGCAATGGCTGTGGCTTGCGGTCGGGTTCACGCTTGTGCTCGCCGTGCTGTTTGGGTTTCAAGGCATACAGGGCTTCTACCTCGGCCGCATGTACGACGAGCTGAAGGACCGCCCGCTGTATATCGTTGCGGAAACGCTGAACGCCGAGAACGAGGGCGAATGAAATTCGCGGCGCGCATGAAATATGGCTGCGCCAAATGAATTGTATGCCGACGGCATACATGCAGGATGATCCTCCTTGCGGAGAATCGGACGGAAGGACAGGGCCGCAGATCCGTCACGCGTATTGTATAGCGATATTTCCGGCGCGAAGCGTTTTTCGCGGCAAATGCAAAAAAGAATTTGCGCGGTTTTGCAAAGAAAACACTTGCAGTTTGACGCAATTCATTGTAAAATAAATCGACTAAATATGAAGGAGGCATTTTGCCATGTCTATTAAAGTTGCCATTAACGGTTTCGGTCGCATCGGTCGTCTGGCGTTCCGTCAGATGTTCGGCGCAGAGGGCTATGAGGTTGTTGCCATCAACGATCTGACCAGCCCCGCGATGCTCGCTCACCTGCTCAAGTACGATACCGCTCAGAAGGGTTATTGCGGCGTGATCGGCGAGAACAAGCACACCGTTGCTTCCAAGGAACCCGTTTTTGAAGAAGACGGCAAGACCGTGAAGGTCCCCGGCTCCATCACTGTGGACGGCAAGGAAATCACCATCTATGCCGAGCCGAAGGCCCAGAACCTGCCCTGGGGCGAGCTGGGTGTTGACGTTGTGCTCGAGTGCACCGGTTTCTACACCAGCAAGGCCAAGTCGCAGGCGCACATCGACGCAGGCGCCAAGAAGGTCCTGATCTCCGCTCCCGCGGGCAACGACCTGCCCACGATCGTTTACGGCACGAACCACGATACGCTGAAGAAGGACGACAACATCGTTTCCGGCGCGAGCTGCACGACGAACTGCCTGGCCCCGATGGCGAAGGCGCTGAACGAATACAGAGAACTGCGCACGGGCTTTATGACCACGATCCACGCCTATACCGGCGACCAGAGGATCCTGGACGGTCCCCATAGAAAGGGCGACTTCAGAAGAGCAAGAGCCGGCGCTCTGAATATCGTTCCCG
>JAEEGL010689183.1_pt1 | contig 10676 bp, 8 predicted proteins | sample 9134231 | NCBI WGS metagenome assembly JAEEGL01 (sample SAMN16246548, study PRJNA631951) | gut metagenome | biome: gut microbiome; feature: rumen; material: fiber-attached | host: Bos | place: Iran: Karaj | collected 2018-10 | reverse complement strand
TCCATGATGGTGCAGAAGCGCGGCTTGAAGAAGGACACTTACTTCTATGACAGCCAGGCTGTGAACATGACTTCGTTCATCACCGACTTCCAGGTCAATCTGGAAAAGGCTCGTGCCATCTCTCCCGCCAAGCGCTTGGAAATCATCAAAATTTATACAGATGCCAGCAAGTTCAACCCCATGTTCAAGGACACAGACAAGGAAAGAGCCAATGCCTATGTGAACGACAAGACCACGATGACTCCTTTCTGCCTTGACACTGATTGGGAAAAAGCTTACGACCAAGCCACCACACTCACCAAGGCTGCGCTGAAGTAGTCGGAGAGTTGAGTTGCTAATTCATCTGCAATGAAAACAATCAAGATCAACCCTGCCGACAATGTGGCGGTTGCCATCGAGCCTCTCAAAAAGGGCGAAAGCATCCACATTGACGGACAAAACATCACGCTGAACGACGACGTTCCAGCTGGACATAAGATTCTCCTCTCCGACCTTGTCGAAGGGGAGAATGTCATCAAATATGGTTACCCCATCGGACATCTGAAGGAAAACCACAAACAAGGTGACTGGATTTGCCATGAACATATCCAGACGAATCTTGCCGGTTTGCTGGATTATGAGTACAAGCCTGTTGACAAGAAGGAACTGACCAATCCCGCCTATGAGGAATGGTTCACCAAAGAGCAACTCACCTTCCAAGGGTATCGCCGCAAGAATGGCGAGGTGGGCATCCGCAACGAAGTGTGGATTGTGCCGACTGTAGGATGCGTGAACGGCATTGTCAACCAATTGGCTGAAAAGCTCAAGCAGGAAGTCAACTCTCAACTGTCAACTGTCAATTGTCAACTGTCAACTCTCAACTCTCAACTCCCCACCCCTCTCCGCATCGTGGCTTTTCCGCACAATTACGGTTGTTCGCAGCTCTCTGATGACCACGAGAACACCCGCAAGGTGTTGCGCGACTTGGTGTTGCACCCCAATGCTGGTGCTGTGCTTGTGGTGGGTTTGGGATGTGAAAACAACCAACCCGACCAGTTCGAGCAACTGTTAGGCGACTACGACAAGGAGCGCATCCGTTTCATGGTCAGCCAGAAAGTGGAGGGTGACGAAGTGGAGGAAGGCATGAAGATTCTGCGTGAACTCTATGCCATCGCTTCGAAAGACCAACGTGAGGCGATTCCACTCTCAGAGCTCCGTGTGGGCTTGAAATGTGGCGGTTCTGACGGTTTTTCGGGCATCACAGCCAACCCGCTCTTGGGCGTGTTCAGCGACTTCATCGTGAGTCAAGGTGGCACGACTGTGCTCACCGAGGTGCCTGAGATGTTCGGTGCAGAAACCATCCTGATGAACCGTTGCGAGAATCGTGCATTGTTCGATGAAACCGTGCATCTCGTCAACGATTTCAAGCAATATTTCCTGTCGCATGGTGAACCAGTGGGTGAAAACCCGTCACCGGGCAACAAGGCTGGCGGCATCTCCACACTGGAAGAGAAAGCGCTGGGTTGCACACAGAAATGTGGCAAGAGTGCCGTGAAGGGTGTGTTGCCCTATGGCGAGCGTCTTTCCGTGAAGGGGCTGAACCTGCTTTCCGCACCCGGCAATGACCTTGTGGCATCCACCGCTTTGGCTTCATCTGGATGTCATATCGTGCTCTTCACAACGGGACGAGGCACACCATTCGGCACCTTCGTTCCCACGCTGAAAGTGAGCACCAACTCCACACTCGCCAAGAACAAACCCACATGGATTGACTTCAATGCAGGTACCATCGTGGAAGGTGAACCAATGGTTGAGGTATTTAAGCGTTTCTGTCAGAAAGTCATAGCGATAGCAAGTGGAGAACTGACATGGAACGAGAAGAAGAACTATCAAGAAATCGCCATCTTCAAGAATGGCGTGACACTATAGTATGAAAGCTTTAAGTCCGCTCATCGTATTCCTTGTGCTCTATCTGGTCACCAGTATCATTGCGCAGGATTTCTACAAGGTGCCCATCGCCGTGGCATTCTTGGTCAGTGCCACTTATGCCCTATTGACCGTGAGAGGCACGATGAACGAACGCATCAAGATCTTTGCCAAGGGCGCAGGAAACTCGACGATGGTGCTGATGCTTGCCATCTTCGTCCTCGCCGGTGCTTTTGCCGCTTCTGCCAAGACGATGGGTGCAGTGGATGCGACGGTGAATCTCGCCTTGAAATACTTGCCTGAACAAGCCATCTTGCCGGGCATCTTCCTGGCTTCATGCTTCATCTCGCTGAGCATAGGCACCAGTTGTGGCACCATTGCCGCACTCACCCCTTTGGCAGTGGGCATCGCTCAGCAGTCGGGCATCTCCACCCCGATGATGATTGGTCTTGTGGTGGGTGGCACATACTTTGGCGACAATCTCTCCTTCATCAGCGACACCACCATCGTGGCAACACAGACACAGGGTTGTAGCATGAAGGACAAATTCCGTGTGAATATCTGCATTGTGGCGCCTGTGGCTTTGGCGATGCTCATCGTCTATTTCTTCTTGGGCGAAAGTGTCAGCACCCCTGCAGAGGTGGGCGAGGCGAATTTCTGGCTGGTGCTCCCCTATCTGGCAGTCGTCATTCTTGCCATCTGTGGCGTGAATGTCTTGCTGAGTTTGGGCATCGGCATTTTCCTCACAGGCATCATCGGCATGGTGATGGGCACGTATGACGTGTTTGGCTGGTTTGCCGCCATGAACGAGGGCATGATGGGCATGTCTGAACTTATTATCGTCACAATTCTTGCTGGCGGCATGCTCGAAATCATTCGCCACAACGGGGGCATCGAACTTATCATCAAGGCTTTGACGCGCAACATCCAGAGCAAACGGGCTGGCGAGATGAGCATTGCAGCACTCACCTGTCTGGTCAATGTATGTACTGCCAACAACACGGTAGCCATCATCACGACGGGTCCCATTTCGAAAGACATTGCCCAGCGTTTTCGCATTGACCCTCGCAAGTCAGCCTCCATCCTCGACACGGCTTCCTGCTTCACGCAAGGACTCCTCCCTTATGGTGCACAGGTGCTGATTGCAGCGGGATTGTCAGAAGTGAACCCCATCGCCATCATCCCCAATCTCTACTACCCCATGCTCATCGGTGTGGCGCTCATCTTGGCGATTCTCTTCCGATATCCGAGGAAATATTCTTGAAGTGCGCTGCGCTAAATGAGAAATGAAAAATGAGAAATGAAAAGTGAAAAATCTAAGTAACCTGGGAAAAGGGAATTTTAATTCATAATTCAAAATTCATAATTCATAATTAACAAAAAGGAAACTCATATCAAGGACAGCAATGACATTCGTCCCTTTAACTTCCAAGCGGTCAAGACCGCGATAACTTCCCTTCAAATCCTTTTAACTTCCAAAAAAGTTGAGCAACGCGAAAACTTTAGAAAGAAATGAAAAAGTTAGGTATATTCATTGTATTTGCATTGACGCTTCTGGTCATCACCTCGTGTGAACAGGAAACAGCATATAAAACTTACGAGAACGGACGTCTTCCATACATCCTTGACGTGCCTGAGACATGGGAGATGGATGAGTCTAACCCACTTTTCATCAAGTTCCTCAATGCCGACCACACCCTTTCCATCAGTTGTGAAATCGGTGAATTCACGTTGATTCCCGAAGAGCATTTCGAGGCATTCTACGATTTCCTCTACGAGGAGCATGAAGACTCCATCTTCAACAAGGCGAGCATCCAGAAGACTAACAGCCTCTACATCCTCAATTGGAAGGGTAAAGAGGGCGTCTATGTGTTTGACGGCTCCAAAACCATGAACGGTTATCTGTGTGGCATCCAAGTAGCCGCCACCGCTGAAAGGCTCGAAGAGGGACAAGCCATCTTCCAACACGTGTTTGAAAGCATACGTCCCAACCCCTACTTCATGGCACCTTCCCACCACCAAGAAGACAACAACGACGATTTCTAAGAAAAAGTGGTCTATATCACTACGAAAACAGCCAAACGAGAAAAAATTATTGTTTTTCGATAATTTTTTCTCGTTTTTATTTGGAAGTTATTAAAAGATGTTTTACCTTTGCACCGAAAATAATTATCGAAAGACGATAAATAGGTCAAATAAAACGATAAAATTCATAGTAATACATTAATAATAATAATAATAATAATAATAACAACCAAAACAAAGAAATTTATGAAAAAGAAATTTAACTTGTATTGCGGGTTGCTGATTGCAGCTATCGTGTTTGGCATCGGTATTTCTATGTTCCAAACTTGTTACTCCATGTACACAGGAGGTAAGGCTGGCATAGAATTAGCAAAGAGTGATAGGGAAACGGGTGTAAAGAGAGACCCCTTCTGGGCTTTCAACATGATGAATCAGATGGTGCCTGTGGAGATGATGCGGAAAAATCCATTGGAGATGTCCAGTGACAGTATCGTGAATCTGAAAACTGGTGAGAAAATGCCTATTCAAACCGTTGTGGGCATCGTCTGGACAAAGGATGCGGGAAACAGAATGATGATTTTATCTAGCATCGGCCATTTCAATTGGATCTTCCTCGTCGTATTTTTTGTGGCATTCATCAAGTTTGTCATCGGAGTGAACAAGGGACGCCTCTTTGAGAAGAGTATGGAGAAGCAATTGACTTGGGGAGGTTGGGCTGTACTCGGCATGTATATTCTCGGTTGGGTGACTGTGCTCATCAACCATTTCATGAATGTACAGACTTTTGAGTTTGCTGACTACAACCAACTCATCATGCAGACACCTGACACTGCCCTGCTCTATTCTGCTTTCGGCATGCTGTTGATGGGACAGATTTTCAAGATTGGACGAACCATGAAGGAGGAGCAGGAGTTGACGATTTGAGAATTAATAATTGACGGTTGAGAATTGATAATTGATAATTAAAAACATTGCAGATTATGAAAAAGAATCATATTTTATGGGCTTGCTTCATTCTGATAGCAATGGTGGTTGTTGCTGTATTGGGAGTGGTCCTTTATAGACTTCTGACAGGTGACGAAGTGACTACCAACACATGGTGCTTCATAACCATAGCTGCTTGCAGCCTTGTGAACACCTATTTTATTCTTTCTCACAATCAAAGAACACCGGAACTATGATTATAGTGAATTTAGATGTAATGATGGCTCGACGCAAGATGTCGTCGGGTGAATTGGCTGAAAAGATTGGCATCACGCAAGCAAACTTGTCGGTGCTGAAAACAGGAAAGGCGAAGGCTGTGCGTTTCTCCACTCTGGAGGCTATCTGCAAGGTGCTGGATTGCCAGCCAGGAGATATTTTAGAGTTTAGAGATTAGAGATTAGAGTTTGAGATATGAAGAAAGTATTATATCCTATTTTAGCTGTGATTGTATTCTTTACGATACAAGTTATCGCAGGAGTGGGTATGGCAGTCATAACCATCGCCAAGACCCCCTCCATGTTTAAGACGATTGCACAGTCAGGAGACATCAATGCGATAACGAACAATATGCTCACAGGTGATACACTTCCCTGGACACTCATTCTAAGTGGCATTGCAACAGTCGGTGTCATCGCCGCATTGAACATGATTCATTGGAAAAGTGTGCTGAACGTCAAGATGATTGACTGGAAAATCTGCTGGTTAGCGATACTCGGAGCTGTGATGCTCATCTTCTACACAGATTTATTGTCTGAGTTCATGGAGTTTCCGGACGAAATGGGGAAAATCTTCAACAGCATGGCTTGCTCTGTGGTGGGTGCGTTGTCCATTGGCATTATTGGTCCGATAGTGGAAGAATTCATCTTCCGCGAGGCGATTCTCGGATGGATGCTTAGAGGGGGTGTGAACAAATGGGTGGCTATCACTGCGAGCGCGATAGTGTTTGGCCTTATCCATGCAAACCCTGCACAGATTCCTTTTGCCACGGTGATTGGTTTTATCTTCGGCATCATATACTATAAAACGGGAAATATCGTTATTACAAGTATCCTGCATATCCTGAACAACAGCACGGCTGTGTTGCTGATGGTTCTGCAAGGAGAAGAGACGGAAGACACAAAGTTAGGAGACTTGCTGGGTGGTCCCGTGATGTCTCTTGCTATCTGCATACCGTTACTTGCCGTTGGCGTTAACTGCCTCAGGGTGTTCTGGAAGGAATCTCGCACGGAGCATTTTCCAACACCCCAACCTGAACAGACTGAAACAATTCTTATCACTCAAGAAACTGAAACTACAAATCAAAACCTCATAAACGATGAAACAGTTCTTTAAGTATGTATGCGCCACTGTAGTGGGCATCTTATTGGTGGTTGCCATCATTACCATTCTCTCCATCATGAGTTTAGTGGGCATGGCATCCATGGGCAGTGTGACTGCCAACGTGAAAGACAACAGCGTGCTGGTCATCCGGTTGGAGGGCAGCATCAGCGAACGTAGCGAAGAGAACCCGCTGAGCGACCTGTTGGGCAATTCTGCACTGACCGAACAGGGACTTGATGACATTCTGAAAGCCATCGAACATGCCAAGACGGATTCGAAGGTGAATGGCATCTATCTGGAAGCTGGCGCTTTTGCCGGTGCAATGCCTGCCTCGTTGCAGAGCATCCGCAAGGCTTTGCTCGACTTCAAAAAAGAGGGTAAATTCATCGTAGCCTATGGCGATGAATATACACAGGGTGCTTACTACCTCTGTTCTGCAGCCGACTCTGTGATTATCAATCCTCAAGGCATGATAGACTGGAGCGGTATGAGCAGCACCGTGGTGTACTATAAAGATTTGCTTCAAAAGGTGGGCGTGGATATGCAGGTGGTGAAAGTGGGCACGTACAAGAGTGCTGTGGAGCCTTTCCTGCTCAATGAGATGAGCGATGCCAACCGTGAGCAGATAGAGACTTATGACAATGAAATCTGGAGTGAAATCACCAAGGCGGTGAGCAAGAGTCGCGGCATCAGTGAGGCAAAACTAAATGAGCTGGCAGACTCCATGATGCTGCTGCGTGAGGCAACCGTCTATAAGAAGGAGAAACTGGTGGACAAGATTGCTTACAGCGATGCCGTGAAGCAGACAATTGCTAACATGATGAAGGTGAACAGTCCTGACGACTACAACACCATCTCGGTGAAAGACCTTGCAGGTGTAGCAAACAATGAACCAAAGGGTATCAGCGGTGATGTGGTGGCTGTGTATTATGCAGTGGGCGACATTGTGGAGGAAGCAACATCTGACTGGAATTACGAACCTGAAATTGTTGGAAGGAAAGTGTGCAAGGACTTGCAGAAACTGGCTGACGACGATGACGTGAAGGCTGTGGTGCTGCGTGTCAATTCAGGTGGCGGTTCAGCTTATGCAAGTGAACAGATTTGGCATCAAGTGATGAACATCAAGACCAACAAGCCCATCGTGGTGAGCATGGGTGATATGGCTGCATCGGGCGGTTACTACATCAGTTGTGCTGCTGACTACATCTATGCAGAACCCACAACCATCACAGGCTCCATCGGTATCTTCGGCATGTTCCCCAATGCTGGCGAACTGCTGAACAACACGCTGGGTGTGCATTTCAGCACGGTGAAAACAAACCAGTTCTCAGATTTTGGCGATGTGTCACGCCCATTCACCGAACAGGAACGTGCGCTTGCTCAAAGGTACATCAACAACGGTTATGAACTCTTCACGAAGCGTTGTGCAGACGGCAGAAAGATGAAGCAAGACGACATCAAGAAGATTGGTGAAGGTCGTGTGTGGACAGGTGTTCATGCCAAGCAGATTGGATTGGTGGATGAGTTGGGGGGACTCGACGCTGCCATTGCCAAGGCGAAGAAATTGGCAAAACTCGACGAGGCTTCCATCATGAACTATCCTGCTAAGAGCAACGTGTTTGATCAACTCATGGAGGAGATGCAGGGCAACAGTTATGCTGACAAGCAACTCAAACAAACTCTCGGTGACTACTACCCTATCTTCACCGATTTGAAGAACATTGGTCAAAAGACAGGCATCCAAGCAAGCATGCCCTACTTCTTGAAGTTCAGACTTTAAGCCCCCTCCGACTCCCCCAAGGGGGAGGGAGAGCCATTCGGGATGTAAGTTTGAAATGAAAAGGGAAAAGTGAAAAATTTGCTACCGCACATGTACGTCAACTATTGGCGAACTGGTGCGGTAGCAAATTTTTTTACTTTTCAATTATCACTTGTACCTTCTTTTACCTCACTGGTGAGATGATATAAGTATAGGTGTAATCTTTGTATGGCATCTGATACTCTTGACGTGGCCATGCACCCCATGAGTTCACACAACCCACACCCATGCTGCGGGCAGCAATGTGAAGGTCGGTGAAAGGACGTTCTATGAGGTCACCGCTATGCCATTGTGCCTTGTTGCGGGAAGGCTGGAGGTCATCTTCTGTGTAGTTGAGGGCTTGCATTTCGAGAGGCTCAACACCTTCGAAACGGAGTCCCTTACCGGTCTTGTTAGTGATGTTCCAATAGCGCACCTGCGTCTTTGTACCTGTCTCCTGTGGACGAACGTAACCCCAGAACTGCTCTGCCACCGTCTGTTTCCAGACACCAAGATTCTGGCTGTTGTTGCGGTCAATGTAGTTCTCATGAGGTCCCTTTCCGTAATATTCAATCTGTGAGAATTCTTTTGGCATCTGCATCTGCATACCAAAGCGCAACAACTGAGGCATGTTCTTGGCTTCAGGATTGGTGGTAAGCTCTTGCTTCACCACGAGCTGTCCTGCAGGAGTCATTGTGTAAGTGAGTTTTACGTTTGCCTCCACTGCCTGTATGTTGTACTCAGCAGTCACCACATAGTTAGCACCATCTTGCTGGATGTTGAAGCCTTTACGCTCCAAACGAGGATGTTGCCAAGCCGCCAAACGATTCTGCATGCCAGCACCAAAGTCATTATCGGTGCATGCACGCCAGAAGTCAGGAATCAATTCAGCATCGTCTGTCATCATTGACGTGCCATCCACATCAATGTATGCCACATATCCTGTGCGCTTGTTAAAGGTCACCTTCACACCATTGGCTGAAAGCACGGCAAATACAGCACGGTCATCGAGCGTCACACCAGCAGGAGTTGTCTTGGCTTTCTTATCAGCCACTGGTTGTGCTGTGATAGCCTCAACAGTTGGGAAGGTGTAAGGAGTCAGTTCGAACTGCTGATGAGCAATGACGGTGCCTGCCTTCAGAAGTGGGTCATTCGTGTTCTGCTTGAACTCTAAGTTCACGAGGATTTCCTTGCCTTTGTACGCTTCATTGGTGAAGGCATTCTTGATAGCAGCAATGTCAATGGTCGCTTTTTGCTGGGGAGCAATGACTGGGAATGGGGCGTCTTGTGCCTCAGCAATCTTCTTGCCATCAACAACGATGTCATAACTCAGTTTTGCGTAATCGAGTGGACGGAAGAAGTTTTCGTTGTAGATTTCCACTTTACCAGCCTTAGCATCAACAAGTGTTGCCCAAATATTCTGGTAGTAGTACTGAATCTCATAGGCATGAGGGTTAGGCTCACGATCAGGATTGATGACACCATTACAGTTGAAGTTGTTGTCCGAAGCAGGGAAACGTCCGTAGTCACCACCATAGGTCCAGATGGGCTTGCCAGTAATCTTGCTCTTGCCACGAAGACCCTGGTCGATGAAGTCCCAAATATAACCACCCTGATAGTTAGGAAGACGACGAATCAAATCCCAATACTCCTTGAAACCACCTGCTGAGTTACCCATCGTATGGGAATATTCACACTGAATCAATGGACGGGCATTACCTTCCTTGCAATATCTTTCGCAGTGTCCATAATCAGCATACATTGGGCAGTAGATGTCAGTCTTGCCCCAGTTTCCCGCTTGCTCATACTGACAAGGGCGAGACGAATCATATGCCTTCACAAAGTCATAGGAATCCTCGAAATTCTTTCCATAACCTGCCTCATTACCAAGACTCCACACAATGATACTGGGGTGATTCTTCAGCACATAAATGTTATGGCGCTGACGCTCGATGTGCATATCGTGGAAACGAGGATCCTTACCCAGCGATTTCTCGCCATAACCCATTCCGTGGCTCTCAATGTTTGCTTCTGCAGTCACATAAATGCCATACTCATCACAGAGTTCATACCAACGTGGGTCGTCGGGATAGTGGCAGGTGCGCACAGCGTTCACGTTGAGCTGCTTCATCATCTGAATGTCCTGAATCATGCGGTCAACACTCACTACATAGCCACCATCAGGGTCAAGCTCATGACGATCCACACCCTTGATGAGGATGGGCTGACCATTCACGAGCAGCTGCTGGTTCTTGATTTCCACCTTGCGGAAACCCACACGCTGCGGAATACATTCGAGGAGCTTGTCGCCATCGTAGAGAGAAATGTAGAGCGTGTAAAGATTAGGCGTCTCAGCTGTCCACTTTTGGGGATTGTAAGTCAGAATCTCGGATGTCCCCACCCCTCTCTCGGAAATCTTCATCCCAGTCACCTGGCTGGAAGCCACAGTGTGGCCTGACGGGTCATTGAGCAGCAACTTGCAAGTCTTGCCCGCAGCTGCAGGAGCCGTGACCTTGATGCTCAGTTTGCCATCGGTGTAGTTGTTTGTCAAGTCGGGTGTGATGAACACATCCTCGATGTGCACCTTCGGACGTGCATAGAGATAACATTCACGGGCAATGCCACAGAAACGCCAGAAGTCCTG
>JAEEGL010172355.1_pt1 | contig 10676 bp, 9 predicted proteins | sample 9134231 | NCBI WGS metagenome assembly JAEEGL01 (sample SAMN16246548, study PRJNA631951) | gut metagenome | biome: gut microbiome; feature: rumen; material: fiber-attached | host: Bos | place: Iran: Karaj | collected 2018-10 | reverse complement strand
ATAAAATATACCATAACCAAACAACGTTTTTTATTGAACAACAACTCAGAAAGCATGAAAATGTTGCAACTATATTGGTACCTTATTTTTACAGCAGACCTAAATCAAAAAACAAAAAATAAAAAATATATTTTTATATATAATAGGAGGATATAAAATTAAGTGAAAAATTTTTTAAAATGCATAGCGGCTGTTTGTTTAGTGTGTTTTGGCTGTTTTATTGGCGCTTTTGCTAAAGATAGTAGTCTTGAAGACATTAAGTCAAGAGGATACATAAAAGTTTCCACAAATGCGGAATTTGAACCTTTTGAATACAAGGACGCAGATAAAATAAAAGGAATAGACATAGACATAGTAAAAAAAATAGCAGAACACCTTAATTTGGGTATTCAAATTAACGATGTTTCTTTTGATGCCGTTACGCTTGAAATAAAGAATAAAAAATGCGACCTTGCAATTTCTGCAATGAGTTACAGTGAAGAAAGGTCGCAAAATGTAAGCTTTTCTGATTCTTATTATCTTTCTAAACAGGTAATTATAATTCCAAATGAAAGCCAAATAAAATCCGAAAAAGACCTTCACGGAAAAAACATAGGAGTTGCAATGGGTTTTACAGGCGATATTTATTGTACGCAGAATTATTCAGATTCTAAAATAGAAAGATATAGCAAATCATCAGATGCTGTTTTTGACCTTTTAAACGGTAGGTTAGACGCTGTGGTGGTAGATGAAGTTCCCGCACGTAGCCTTGTAAACTTATCTAATAATCGTTGCAAAATATTAGAGGATTACCTTTTTGAAGAAGAGTACAGAATAGCTGTGTCAAAAGATGCAGAAGAGCTTTTAAACGCAGTGAATGAAACGCTTCAAAAAATGAAAGAAACCGGAGAAATAGATAAAATAATAAATTCTTATGTGGAAAGCTCACAAACTCCGAGTGTGGATTTTGTTGGGCAAATTTATAATAATTTAGTTTATAAAGATAGATATAAAATGATTTTTAATGGCTTTTTGACTACTTTGGAAATAACTTCTGCAGCTCTTTTAATAGGTATTACTTTGGGTCTTGCAGTTTCGCTTATAAAGATAAGCAAAAGCAGCAGTATTTTATTTAAATTTTTAAAAGCTATTGCTAATGTTTATTTAACTATTATAAGAGGGACCCCATTGGTTGTACAGCTTTTTGCAATATATTATTTAATACTTTCGGCAACAGGACTGAATAAAATAACAATCGCTATGATAGCTTTTGGAATAAATTCTGGAGCATATGTGGCAGAGGTTATAAGGTCAGGAATACTTTCTGTGGACGCAGGACAATATGAAGCCGGTCGTTCTTTGGGGCTAAATTCTTTTATAACTATGAAAAAAATCGTTCTTCCGCAAGCATTTAAAAATGTTTTGCCAACACTTGTAAATGAATTTATTCAGTTAATAAAAGAAACAGCTGTTGCGGGTTTTATAGGTATAACGGATTTATCCAGAGCTGGAGACATAATAAGGAGCCAAACATACGAACCTTTTGTGCCGCTTGCAACTGTTGCTGTGGTATATTTAGCGGTGGTTATACTTACCACTTTCTTAATGTCGTTTATGGAAAGGAGACTTCGTGCAAGTGATAAGCGTTAAAAATCTTTATAAAGACTTTAAGCATGATGGAAAAACACAAAGGATTCTAAACGGCATAAATATAGATTTTAAAAAAGGCGAAAGAGTTGCCATAATAGGGCCGTCGGGATCCGGGAAAAGCACTTTCTTAAGGTGTTTAAACAGATTAGAAATTCCCACAAGCGGTGAAATTTTGTTTGAAGGAAAAAGTATTACTGACTCAAAATGCAATATTGATGAGATAAGACAAAATATTGGTATGGTGTTTCAGCATTTTAATTTATTTCCGCACCTTACAATACTTCAGAATATAACTTTGGCGCCTGTTGCGCTTAAGCTTTATACTAAAAAAAATGCCGAAGAATGCGCTCTAGCGTTGCTTGAAAAAGTGGGGCTAAAAGATAAAGCGTATACATATCCAGTAAAGCTTTCTGGCGGACAAAAACAGCGTGTTGCAATAATTCGTGCGCTTATTATGAATCCTAAAGTGATTCTTTTTGATGAACCCACGTCAGCGCTTGATCCAGAAATGATAAAAGAAGTAATAAACGTTATGAATGATATTGCAAAACAAGGTATGACGATGATAGTTGTAACTCATGAGATGAGTTTTGTTCGTGATGCTGCAACCAGAGTTGTTTTTATGGATAATGGAAAAATTTTGGCCGATGAAACTCCGGAAGAACTTTTTAATAATTGTCAAAATGTTCGTGTGAGCAGGTTTTTACAAAAAATTATATAAGAGGTAAAAAACAAAAAAATGAAAATAGTAACGAAATCTGAGCAAGAAACCGAAAACTTTGCAAAAGAAATAGGAACAAGATTAAAGGGCAATGAAATAATTGCCCTTTATGGCGATTTGGGCGTTGGTAAAACGGCATTTACGCGGGGTATAGCAAGCTATTTTGGAATAAAAAATGTAGTAACAAGCCCTACTTTTACGCTTGTAAATGAATATTCTGCTTCCGAGTTTAAAATATACCATTTTGATATGTACAGGATAAAAAACCTGGAAGATTTAGAATCTACAGGTTTTTTTGACTATATGTATAAAGGTGTTTTTATAATAGAATGGAGCGAAAACATAGAGAATTATTTGCCGGAAGGAACTATTAAAGTTTATATTAAAAAAAATGAAAACAAAAGCGAAAGGACTATAATTTTAAAAGGGTGGAATAATGAATGAAAATATTAGCGGTTGATTCTTCTTCGGTGACTGTTTCGGTTGCAATTTTGGAGGATAAAGAAATTATAGCGCAATATTTTTTAAATGTTGGGCTTACTCATAGCCAAACATTAGCGCCTATGATAGAGTCCGTTTTAAAAAATTCTAAAATATCGTCTTCTGAAATAGATTTATATGCTGCGACTAATGGCCCGGGGTCTTTTACTGGTATTAGAATTGGTTTATCGACGGTAAAAGCGATGGCATTGGCAAATTCCAAGCCATGTTTAGGTGTTTCGTCGCTTTATTCTTTGGCATATAATCTTAAAGATAAAAATAATATTTTATGTGCTTGTATGGATGCGAGAAATAATCAAGTGTATAATGCACTTTTTAAAGTGGAAAATAATAAAATAATAAGGCTTACAGAAGATAGAGCGATTAATATTAACGATTTAAAAGAGAAATTGGGAGAATTTCAAGAAAAAATAGAAATTGTTGGAGATGGCGCTGAAATATGCTATAATAGTTTTAAAGAAAGTAATGAAAATTTTGCAAAAAAAGTATTGCTTTACAGAGAAAGCAGGTATATAAGTGCGGCAAATTTAGGGTTTGCTGCAGCTGAAATTTATGAAAATCAAGAGGATAAAAGCAAAATTAGTTCAGAAATAAATTATATAAGAATTCCTCAGGCGCAAAGGCTTTTAGAAGAAAACAAAAAGTTGTAGGTGATTTTAAATGATAGCCATAGGCTCTGATCATGCAGGGTATGAATTGAAAGAAAAACTTAAAAAATATTTTGAAGAAAACAATATAAAATTTACCGATTTTGGAACTTTTAGTTCAGATTCATGTGATTATCCAATAATGGCAGAAAAAGTTGGGAAAGCTGTTTCAAATAAAGAAAGCGAAAAAGGGATTTTGATATGTGGAGCGGGAATCGGCATGTCTATTGCCGCAAACAAAATAAAAGATGTGCGTGCAGCGCTATGTTATGAGCCTGAACTTGCGGTATTGGCCAGAAAACATAATAATGCAAATGTGCTTTGTATGGGCGGTAGGTTTACAGATTTCGAAAAAGCAAAAGAAATAGTAAAAATATTTTTAAATACAGATTTTGAAGGGGAAAGGCATCAAAAGAGAATAGATCTGATAACAAAATTAGAGAATAATTAAAAATTAGGAGGTTTTTTAAAATGTCAGATAATGTATTGGTTATGGATCATCCGCTAATTCAGCATAAAATATCACTTTTAAGGGATAAAAACACAGGAGCAAAAGAATTTAGAGAGCTAATTAGTGAAGTTACAATGCTTATGTGCTATGAGTCTTTGCGTGATTTGCCGCTTAAAGAAGTGGAAATAGAGACTCCAATCGCTGTTGCAAAAACTAAAGTTTTAGCGGAACGTCATTTGGCGTTTATACCTATTTTAAGGGCAGGCCTTGGTATGGTGGAAGGTGTGGTTAACATGGTCCCTACCGCTAGGGTGGGACACATTGGTCTTTACCGTGATCCTGAAACGTTGCAGCCTGTTGAATATTACTGCAAGTTGCCGGCCGAAATAAATGATGGTGATGTTATAGTTTTAGACCCTATGTTGGCAACAGGGGGTACGGCAATTGATGCTATTAATTATGTTAAAAGCCGTAATCCAAGAACGGTAAAATTCATGTGTATAATAGCTTCTAAGCAGGGAATAGAAGCCCTTACGAAAGCGCATCCGGATGTTAAAATTTACTGTGCAGTCAAGGACGCTAAGCTTAATGAAAATTCTTACATTGTTCCGGGCCTTGGAGACGCCGGAGATAGAATTTTTGGCACGAAATAAAATTTTTTAAAAAGGAATATAATTTATGGAAAAAATAAAAGACGCCATATGGCGTTTTGTTAAAAGATATAGAAAATATGCATTGTTTTTCTGTGATTTTATTATATGGAATCTTTCTTTTTATGTATCTTTTGCAATAAATAAAAATAGTTTAACGTTTATCCCCCTTGACGAACGGTTTTTTGAGTATTTGTTAATGGTAAATGTTTGTTTTGTTGCCATGTTTTTGATGTTTAAATTATATGATAAAATTTGGCGATATGCAGATGTGGAAGATTTTTTTTATGCAGCGTTAGCTACATTTTGTGCTAATATACTCTTTTTTATTACAACCCGAATATTTATGATGAAAATGAGTCCTAGAATGCATGTTTTGTTTCTTTTGGCTTCGCTTGTTGCAATAATTGTGTTTAGACTTCTTTATAGAGTAAATCGTCTTATTGATAATGTTTCAAATGAAGATATATTAAACAAAAAAAGAATGCTTATAGTTGGCGCAGGAGATTCTACGGCGCTTGTGTTAAGAGAAATGTTTAAATATTCGGCAAATCAGTATATTCCTGTGGCGATAGTTGATGATGATCGTGAAAAAATTGGCAGGAAAATCCTTGGTGTAAAAGTTGAGGGAACAACCGAACAAATACCGGAGTATTGCGAAAAATTTAAAGTAGAAGTAATATTATTTTCAATTACATCTATTTCAACTAAAAATAGAAGAAGAATACTTGATATCTGTGCAAAAACAAATTTGGAAGTAAGAATTATTCCAAATATGTATGAGACACTTACTTCTGGTAGTTCGGTTACTGCATCTATTAGAAAAATAAGAGTTGAAGATCTTTTAGGCAGAGATCCAATTATTTTTGATAAAAATAAATATGGGCAGTATATAACCGGGAAAGCAGTTTTGGTCACAGGTGGCGGTGGTTCTATTGGATCGGAGCTTTGTCGCCAAATAGCCGCGCTTGGTTGTAAGAGGCTTGTTATTCTTGATGTTTACGAAAATAGTGCTTATGAAATTCAGCAAGAACTAAAAATGAAATATGGAAATAATCTTGATTTATCGGTAGAAATTGCTACAATTTGTGATAAAAAAGAACTTGAAGATATATTTAAAAAAGAAAACATAGATGTAGTTTTTCATGCGGCAGCTCACAAACATGTTCCGCTGATGGAAAAAAATACTGAAGAAGCTGTAAAAAATAACGTTTTTGGTACGATAAATTTAATTAATTGTGCGGATAAATATAAAGTAAAGAAATTTGTGCAAATATCCACGGATAAAGCGGTTAACCCAACAAATGTAATGGGTGCAACAAAGAGAATTTGTGAAATGCTTATTCAAATGAAAAATCGTGAAAGCGATACAGAATTTGTAGCGGTTAGATTTGGTAATGTTTTGGGATCAAATGGTTCTGTTATACCGCTTTTTGAAGAACAAATTAAAAAAATGGGTCCTGTAACAGTTACGCATCCTGATATAATACGTTATTTTATGACTATACCGGAAGCAGTGTCACTAGTTATGACAGCTGGAAGTATTGCAAACGGCGGAGAAATTTTCGTTCTTGATATGGGTGATCCTGTTAAAATTAAAGATTTAGCAGAAAACTTAATAAGACTTTCGGGATTTATTCCACATGAAGATATAGAAATCGTGTATACAGGTTTAAGGCCTGGAGAAAAACTTTTTGAAGAACTTCTTATGGATGAAGAGGGTATACAAAAAACGAAAAGTAAAAAAATTTATATTGGTCATCCAATTGAGCTAGATGTAGAAAAATTTAAGAGTCAGCTTGTTGAGCTTAAAGAAATTTGTAGAGAAGGCGATAAAGGAGACATAGAAAATATGCTTCTTAAAATTGTACCAACATTTAAGCGTGAAAATAAAACAAATTAAAATTAAAGCATACCAAAAATTTATGGTATGCTGTTTATTTTTTTTATTTCATCTGTTGCTAGTTTGTCACAAAGTTCATTTTCTGCGTGCCCTGCATGGCCTTTTACCCAGTTTATTTTATATTCGTGGTTTTGCAGTAAATTAAGTAATTTTTCCCATAAATCTGGGTTTATAGCTGGTTTGTTATCGGATTTTTTCCAACCTTTTTTTTGCCAATTTTCTGCCCAACCTTTATTTATTCCGTCACAAAGATACTTGGAATCTGTGAATATATTTATTTTGCATTTTTGATTTACAATTTCCAAAGCTTTAATTAAAGCGGTTAATTCCATGCGGTTATTTGTAGTTGATTTTTCGTTTCCGGAAATTTCTTTTTTATGCGAGTTATAAATAAGCACTGCACCCCAACCGCCTGGGCCGGGATTCCCGCTGCATGCGCCGTCGGTATAGATTGTAATTTCTTTCATTTTTTATACCTCGTTTATAAAAATTTTGAAAAAATGTATTTATTTGGAATTTTTATTGACATACTATAATTATTTATGATATAATAAACGTAACATTTGTTGTACGGATTTATTTTTTAATTTTATACTCGGAAATTTAATATGATAGTTTTAAAAAATTTAATCAGTTAATTTTTATTTTCTGATTTTATATCTGTTTTTTATTTAATCATATGGTTATACGTAATTTAAAGGAGAATGATAATGGAAGAAAAATTAATTAAAAAAATTCAAAAGCCAAGTAAACCAATTAAAAAAATAATATCAAATAGTAAAAATAAAAAAACCACTATAACAAATTATAACACAGATAAAGACGTAAATAAAACCGTAAGCTCAAATGTAAACTATCGCAAAGAAGAAAGCTCTAAAAAAACTGGTAATACTAAAATTTCTAGAAATTATTCTAAGTCTTCAAAAATTGGTGCAAAAAGGCAGTATAATAAGTCTGCTAAAGCAGTAAAAGTGGTTTTTTTAGGTGGGCTTAATCAAATTGGTAAAAACATAACGGCTTTTGAATGCAATAACGAAATAATTATAGTTGATTGTGGAATGTCGTTCCCTGATGGCGAGATGCTTGGGGTGGATTTGGTTATACCGGATTTTTCATATTTAGAGGCCAACAGAGAAAAAATTAAAGGTTTGGTAATAACTCATGGGCATGAGGATCATATTGGATCTATACCATATCTTTTAAATAAGATTAATGTGCCGATTTATGCAACGCCGCTTACGGTGGGCTTAATAACAAATAAGCTTAAGGAACACAGACTTTTTAATAGTACAAAGTTAAACACTGTAACTGAGGGTCAGACAATCAAATTAGGTTGCATGAGCGTTGAATTTATTAGGGTGAATCATTCTATACCTGATGCGGTAGCTCTTGCTATAAGGACTCCTGCAGGAATGATAGTTCATACTGGAGATTTTAAAATAGACTGTATGCCGTCAAGAGGTGAAATGATAGATTTAGCTCGATTTGCTGAGCTTGGCAAAGAAGGGGTTTTGGCGCTTATGGCGGATTCCACAAACGCTGAAAGACCGGGCTATACTATGACTGAAAAAAAGATAGATCAGTCTTTTGAAAGGTTATTCCAAAAAGCCGGAAACAAGAGGATTATAATCGCAACTTTTGCGTCAAATATAGGCAGAATACAGCAAATTATCAATTGTGCGGCCAATTACGGTAAAAAAGTGGCGTTTTCAGGGCGCAGTATGATAAATAATGTTGCAATTGCAAAGCAAATGAATTATTTGGATGACCCCGAAAATGTTATAATTGACTTGGACTTAATAACAAGATATCCAAAAAATGAAATTGTTTTAGTTACAACGGGTAGTCAAGGTGAACCCATGTCTGCTCTTCATAGAATGGCTTCTTCTGAGCATAAAAAAGTGGAAGTTGGGCCGGAGGACTTTATAATAATTTCTGCAACGCCTATTCCGGGAAATGAAAAAATGGTTGGCAATGTGGTAAATGAACTTATGGGCCTTGGCTGCGAAGTTGTTTACGAGTCAATGTACGAAGTCCATGTTTCTGGTCATGCCTGCCAAGAAGAGCTTAAAATAATTCAAGGGATAGTAAAACCACAGTATTTTATACCTGTTCATGGTGAACGCAGGCATTTAATGAAGCATGCTCAATTGGCAATTTCAATGGGTATGCCGGAAAGTAATGTTTTTGTGGGTGATACTGGAGATGTTTTGGAAATAAGCAAGAGTGGTATGAAAAAAACCGGTCAAATTCCGCTAGAATTAGTACTTGTTGACGGTATTGGTGTTGGAGATGTTGGAAGTATAGTCCTGCGTGACCGTAAACACCTTGGTGAAGATGGACTTATTGTCCTTGTTGCAACGTTAGATTCTTCTGATAAACACGTTATTGCTGGGCCGGATATTGTTTCGCGTGGATTTGTTTATGTAAGGGAGTCTGAGCATTTAATTGAAGAGGCCAAAAATGTTGCTCTTAATGTTTTAGAAAGTTGCGCTGATAAAAAAATGCGTGATTGGGGTATGATGAAGACAAAAGTAAAAGACGAGCTTTATAAACTTTTTCATAATAAAACCCGTAGAAATCCTGTGATATTGCCAATTATTATGGAAGTATAATTTTTTTATTATTATTTTCAAAAAAGGCTGGAGAAAAACTTATTTTATAGGTATAATAGTATTATCTGTAAATGTTTTCTCTAGCTTTTATTTTTAAGAGGTGATACTAATTTGAAAAATAGCAATACTTTGATATACAGAATTTTTATATTTATGATTTCTATATTTATGATTATTAGTTTGCCATTTGCGCTTTATAATTGCGTGATATTTATCATTAGTATTTGCATTGGCTTTGTGGGCGCGTTGACGCTTTTTATGTTTTTAAAAAGCTATGGTGGGTGTAAATTTAAAACGGTAAATGTTATTAAGGAGTATATTGATTCTAATTACAAAGATTTAATTGATTCTATAAAAACACCTCTTATTTTAACATCAGTTAAAAATCCAGATAAAATTATTTTTTATAATAAAGAATTTAAAAAAGAATTTCTTCAAGATGGTTACTGTGTAAATGATTCGGTAGCTACATATGTTTCTGGTCAAACTGCTGAAAATTTGCTTGATAAAGAAAAAGTAGCGATATGCTATAAAGAAAAAAAATTTAATGTAAGCGCGGAGAAAATAGGCGATTTTATTGTTGTTTGTTTTCAAAATGATACAAAATATAAAGATTTAAAAAAGAAATATATAGATTCCAGAGCTTGTGTAGGGCTTGTAATGTTTGACAATAAAGAAGAACTTTCTGAAAGTTTAGAAGATGAAAAAATGTCCATAATAAGGGTGGCTGTGGATAATATATTAAGCAGTTGGGCAAAGGAAATTAACGGCATTTTGAAAAAATTAAATGATGGAAAATATATAATTATATTTGAAGAAAAGTATTTAAAAAACTTTATAGCTGAAAAATTTAAAATTTTAAATAAAATTCACGAAGCTAAAATAGATGACCATAAATATGCTACGATTTCTATTGGTATAAGCAGGGGAGCAGAAAATTTTTTAGAAGCAAAAATATGGGCAGAAAAATCACTCAATATGGCTTTAGGGCGTGGTGGAGACCAGGTTGCAATAAAAAATAAATCTAAATATGAATTTTTTGGCGGTGCATCAAAAGGACTTGAAAAGCGTAGTAAAGTTCGTACTCGTGTGGCAGCGATGGCTATTTTGGAAAAAATTGAGCTGAGTGACAGTGTGTTTATTATGGGGCATAAGTATTCTGATTTTGACGTAGTAGGAGCGGCTGCAGGGTTTTACGGAGTATGTTCAAAAATAAAAAAGAAAAAAACATATGTTGTTATTAATAAAAACCATTCACTTGCGAGTTTGGCTATTAGTCATTTAGAAAAATCGGGTGCAGAAAATATTTTTATAAATCCTGAAGATGTAGGTCCTTTAATAACTGAAAATTCGTTGCTTATAGTAGTAGACACGCATTCGATTAAATTCTTGGAAAGCTTTGATGTTTATCAAAAAATTAATAATGTTATTGTTGTTGATCACCACAGGCTTAGTGTGGACAAGATAAAGAACGCGACTATATTTTTTCACGAACCGTTTGCTTCGTCTACTTGTGAAATGGTCGCTGAATTAGTTCAGTATATGGGAGATAAATATTT
>JAEEGL016828436.1_pt1 | contig 10677 bp, 10 predicted proteins | sample 9134231 | NCBI WGS metagenome assembly JAEEGL01 (sample SAMN16246548, study PRJNA631951) | gut metagenome | biome: gut microbiome; feature: rumen; material: fiber-attached | host: Bos | place: Iran: Karaj | collected 2018-10 | reverse complement strand
GAGCTGGCCCATCACCGGCCGCTCCTCTGCGGAGAGCCTGCCCATCTGGCGCAGGATCGCCGTCATTTCGCCTTTCTTGCCCAGATACTTGACGCGCAGGCTTTCCAGACTGTCCACGTCGTGCGCATCAAGAACCGCCTTCAGCGCGGCTTGCTGCAGAGCAAGCATCAACTCTTTCATTGCGTACTCCTTTCCGATCTCACCCAAGCGGTGGGGATCCAGGGCCTTCCGGCCGAATTAGACAAAAAAATAAAGCTCCCGTCCCTACACAGGGACGAAAGCAAAGCTCCCGCGGTACCACCCAGGTTCGGCCCACGGGCCGCACTCGCAGTGCAATAACGCGCACAACACGCCGGGGATTGGCCGGAGCTCCCGGGCGAACCAAGCACCGATGGCGAAGGAGGCTCACAGCCGACGGCCCCCACTCTCTGCTCGTCACGAAAAGCGCTATTTTCCCGTTCACAGCAGGCATAGCGTATCACACATCGCACAGTTTTTCAAGAGGATTTTTGGCTTTTTTACCGAAGAAAGGTTTGACGGAAAGACCGCAGGTGATTATAATAAAAGAAAACGCATAGGCATGGGTTACCACATTCTTTTGGAGGGACCCATGAAAAAAACGTTGATCCTGCTGATCCTTGCCGTCTGTCTGGTGCTTCCCGCCTGCGGGAACGAAGCGGAGGATCGCTACCTGGCCTTCACTCAGGAGCTTTCCGGACGGGACGCGCTCACCTTTGTCGCGGACCTGACCGCCTCCTACCCCGACCGCAGCGCGGTCTTTACCCTCCGCTACAGCCTGGAAAACGGCATACAGCGCGTCACCATCCTGTCTCCCGGCAGCATCTCCGGCATCAGCGCCAGGGTGGAAGGCGGCGGCACGGCATTGGATTACGACGGCATGATCCTGGATACCGGCGACCTGGACGACTATGGGCTGTGCCCCATGTCCGCCCTGCCCCTGCTGGTGGATGCCCTCAGCCATGCCCACGCAGACGCTTTCTGGACCGAGGAGGACACGCAGGTCGTCAAGCTGCTGTACGACGACCATACCAACGTGCAGGTCTGGTTTACCGGGGAGATGATCCCCACCCATGCGGAGCTGATCTGCGAGGGCGCCGTGACCGTGGCCTGTGATATCAAAAACTGGAGCTAATATCATGAACGATCTGCAAAAGAGGACCTGGGCCGAGATCTCCCTGCCCAATCTCCGACACAATTATGAGGCGATCCGAAAAGCGCTGCCGGAAGGCTGCCGCTTTCTGGGCGTGGTCAAGGCCGACGCCTACGGCCACGGGGCTCTCCCCGTCTCCCTGCTGCTGCAGGAGGCCGGGGCGGATTATCTCGCCGTCTCCTGCCTGGACGAGGCGCTGGAGCTGCGCCAGGGCGGCATCACCATGCCGATCCTAATCCTGGGGCACACACCGCCGGAGTACACGGAGACCCTGATCGACCAGGGCTTCACTCAGACCGTCAGCGCCCTGGCCAAGGCGCGGGAGTATTCCGCCGCAGCCGCGGCTCTGGGAAAGACGCTTCGAGTCCACATCAAGCTGGACACCGGCATGTCGCGGCTGGGCTTCCTCTGCGCGGGGGACTGCTTCGACCTGGGGGTGGGGAACGTGATCACCTCCTGCCGGCTGCCTAATCTGGAGCCGGAAGGGATCTATACCCACTTTGCCGTCTCCGATATGCCGGATGAGGAGAGCGAGGCCTATACCCGGAGCCAGTTCAAGCTCTTCTGCCGGGTGATCGATACGGTGCGGGAGCGGGGCGGGATCAGCTTCGCCATCCGCCATTGCGCCAACAGCGGAGCGGTAGTGCACTACCCCGAAATGGCCCTGGACATGGTCCGACCGGGGCTGCTGCTCTACGGCTACGGCGACGACAGCGGCCGCCTGGGGCTCAAGCCCTGCATGCGTCTGGTCACCACCGTCAGCACCATCAAGCATTATGAGACCGGCACCAGCGTCAGCTACGGGCGGCGCTTCGTGACCGAGCGGCACACCCGCATGGGCGTACTGGCCATCGGCTATGCCGACGGGCTGCCACGTGCTCTGTCGAATCAGTGCAGCTTTGCCGCCAACGGCGGATTTGCCCCTCAGCGGGGCACTATCTGCATGGACATGTGCATGGTGGATCTGACGGAGCTGCCCCAGGCGGACGTTGGCAGCGAGGTGGAGATCTTCGGCGAAAAGAACGACCTGAACACACTCTCCGCTGCCGCCGGGACTATCCCCTACGAGATCCTCTGCGCGGTGTCCAAGCGGGTCCCGAGAGTTTATATCGAGGAATAAAAAAAGAGCCCGAGGGAGGCACTTCGTAAGGAAGTGCCTCCCTCAGGCGTATTATATTCGAAGTTGAAGCTGGTCCACCTTGACTTTTAATAAAATGAACGATATTTAATTATATCGATATTCAATTATGTAGTACCAGCCGTATTATCGATGCTCTTGCTTGAACTGGTTAATCCAGAGGGGGAAAATACTTTATGGATATTCAAAAGACCATCCGGGATTTTTTGCTTGGAAATCTTGATATCGTTTCATTTCGATCTATATATGACAATGATCCGTCAATTGAGCATTTTCTGCAATCTGTTATCGACGAAATAAAGGCCAACGGGCGTCCGCTGAAAAAATACCGCTGCACAGTTGCAGGTCGTGAGCTTGAGAGCACCGGCCAAATTGAATATCTCCTGTCGCCTGAAACATCTCCGGGACTTATCTATGGAAACCATGAATTTGATTCCGTTCATACTTTTTTGACCTACGAGTGGAGAATGACCACGCATGATGTTGAGACAGCCGCGGGCGCCTCTGCGTTTTATAGCGGCGTATACTCGATTTATTATCAGATTGATCAAAGCATTCCATGGTCCGACTATTACATTCTTGCATATGGATTTGCGCTGGATGTTATCCCGGAATACCTTTCTGGCGGCGAGGCGGAAAAATATATTCAAAAAAGCATTCTCCCAATGTTTCCTGAAAGCATGAAAAAGACCGAGCGGAAAAAAGCGATAAAGGCGAGGATTCGGGAAGAATTTAAAAGTGAAAAGGGCTATCCTTGCTGGGCGCAGAGCTCCGATTGGCCGCTCGGAAAGGACGGCCGACCGACAACTTACATTGGAAAGGGTAAAAGTGAGGGCGATTTAAGGCGTTGGCGCTTTCGGGATGAATCAACGGGAGAGATTCTTGTCGTAGAGCAGTATTTGTAAGAATGCTTTTGTCCACATCCATAACGAGCATCGGATTGTGCACCCCAAATTTCAGGGGGAGAGACAAAACCGGCGTGACCGCAATGGTCACGCCGGTTTCATATCCTTTTGAGCTGGCAAAAGACTGCCTCAGAGCAACTTCTTTACGGAGCATACCCCGATGGGCTCTTTTTTTATTCCTCGATTTTCCAGGGCAGGTCCACAAAGATGGGCTCGCGGTCCAGGGCGGGCAGGATGGTATCGAACAGATCCCGGGTCCGGAAGCGCAGGCTGGAGGTATTGATGCAGGGGTGGCAGCCGAAATTCTCCTCCTGCAGAAGGTCCCGGTCCACCAGCAGGCGCACGGCTTTGTCCTTGTCGTTCATCAGCCCCAGCACGCTTACAGAGCCGGGGGTGATGTCCAGGAGCCGCTCCATATGCTCCGGCCCCGCAAAGCTCAAGCGGGCGGAGCCGATCTGCCTGGAGAGGAGCTTGGTCTTGAAGGGCTTTTCTCCCGGCATGATGAGCAGGTAGAAATCCGTCTGCTGGCGGTTGGTAAGAAACAGATTCTTGCAGATCCTGCAGCCCAGCAGCTCTTCTACCAGCTCGCAGTCCGGGATCGTATCCGCGCGCTCATGGTCTATGCGGAAGTACTCGACCCCCAGTCGGTCCAGCAGATCGTAGCAGCGCGTCTCCTTGGGGATGCGCTCCCCTTCCGGACGGCCGCGGTACAGGGTGTTGTCAATGTACATGGCTTACCTCTTGTTGGAGGGCAGCCAGATCCGCTGCTCCTCCGCGTGCCGGATCAGCTCTTCCCGGAAGTCGGGATGGGCGATGGCGATGAGCCGCTCGGCCCGCTCCCAGGTGCTGCGTCCGGTCAGATCCGCCGCGCCGAACTCCGTCACGATGGTGGGCGCCTGGCTGCGGGGCGTGGTGATGATATCGCCGCCCATCTGGGGCAGGATACGGGAGTGCAGCACGCCCTTCTTGTCCACAAACGTAGACGGCAGACACAGGAAGGCCCGTCCGCCCCTGGACATGGAGGCGCCGGTCACGAAGTCCAACTGGCCGCCTGTGCCGCTGATCTGGCGGGTCCCGGCGCTCTCGGAGGCGACCTGGCCGTAAAGGTCCACGTTCAGGCAGCCGTTGATGGAGATCATCTTCTCATTCTGGGCGATGACCCAGGGATTATTCACATAGCTCAGCGCCGCGCCCATGACGGCGTCATTCTCATTGACCCAATCGAAGAGCTCCTGGGAGCCGATGGCGAGGCCCAGCACGCCCTTCCCGGGATGCAGAGTCTTCTTCGCGTTGGTGAGCTTTCCGGCCTTGAAGAGGGCAAGATAGCCGTCAGAACAAAGCTCGGTATGCATTCCCAGATCCTTCAGGTCAGACTCTGCCAGCAGTTCGCCCAGGGCGTTGGGCATACCGCCGATGCCAAGCTGGATCACCGCGCCGTCGGGGATCAGAGGCAGAACATGACTCGCGATCTGACGGTCGATATCAGAAGGCTCCGGAGACTTCATCTCCCAGAGGGGCAGCTTACCGGCCTCCACGATAGCGTCCACCCGTTCAAGCGGAACGGACACCTCCGCACCGCCGCGAATGCGGGGCAGATTCTCATTTATCTCCACGATGATCTTCTTCGCCACGTCCACGATCCCCTTCTCCGCGCCCAGGGCACCGGAGAGGTTGAAGCAGCCGTTTTCGTCCATGGGGGCCACCGAGAGCATGGCAACGTCCACCGTCAGGTACTGGTGATAATAGCGGTCCAGGTCCCTGAAAAGCATGGGGGTAAAGAAAGCCCGGCCCGCGTCGCAGAGCTTGCGCTCATAGCCCGAGCAGTGCCAGGTGTTGTAGACAAAATGCTCCTTGGTAGGGTCGCATTCCACCACAGCCAGGGGGCCGCGCAGCAGATTGCCGCGGACCTTGACGTGCAGCAGTTCATCACGGCGAGCGGCCAGCGCCGTGTCCAGAGTGAGCGGGTAGCCGTTGTTGGAGCCGTAGTCAACCCAGTCGCCGTTTTTCACCAGCCGAACCGCCTCTTCGGCGCTGCAGAGCTTGCTGCGATATTCGTTCATCCGATTCATGTGATCACCTCTGGAAGATTATAACATAGATCCCCCTCTTTCAACAAGAGGGAGATCCTATTTTCCCTATGGCTTCTGCACAGCAAAAAGGGCTGCCGAAGCAGCCCTTCTTGTTGAGGAATCTTTTAAGTATTGTTTACAGGAAGCGATCAGGCCTTCTCGACCTTCTTGCCCTGCTTGCCCAGGGTCTGGATGCCCTCGATGACGAGGATGACAGCCAGAACGATCAGGCCCAGAGACCAGATGGTCTGGAACCAGTCGCCCCAGACAGCGGCGCCGCCGGCGATCTTGCCGAAGCCGGCGATGACGGTCATGGTCAGAGAGGTCAGAGTAGCGCAGAGCATGAACGCCATGGGGAAGTAGAACATCTTGTTGTTGCGACCGATCTTGCCCAGCCAGGTGCAGACAGCCAGCATGGCGATACCGGCAAGCAGCTGGTTGGCAGCGCCGAACACGCCCCAGATCTGGTTCAGCTTCAGGAAGCCGATGCCGCAGCCGATGATGACCATGATCAGCGTGGACACCAGAGGATTGGCAAAGAAGGCACGGATACCGGTCAGATCCTCGCGGGTCTTTCCTTCGGGAACAAACAGCTCGCCGAACATGTAACGAGACAGACGGCAGGCGGAGTCCAGAGAGGTCAGAGCGAAGACGGAGACGGCCAGGGTGAACAGCGTGTAGATCACGCCGTAGCTGGCCTCACCGGCGAAGGACTTGAACAGGGTAGCAATACCACCGGCGAAGATGGTGGGAGGAGCGTTCAGGCTGAACTTGGCGCCCTCGCCCTGAGTCTGGCTGAACACAACAGCAACAGCGATCAGGGAGATGATGCCCAGAGCAGACTCGATGATCATGGAGCCGTAGCCGATGATCTGCGCGTCCTTCTCAGAATTCAGCTGCTTGGAGGTGGTGCCGGAGCCGATCAGGGCATGGAAGCCGGAGACGGCGCCGCAGGCCACGGTGATGAACAGGGTCGGGAAGAGGTACTTGCCGGCGGAGTTCTGCCAAGTAGCAACGGGCATGGTGGGATCCACGAAGGCAGCCTTGGTGAAGGTGCCGCCGATGATGGCAACGATGGCCAGGATCATCATGCCGTAGAGCAGGAAGGAGCTCAGGTAGTCACGGGGCTGGAGCAGGATCCAGACGGGCAGCAGGGAAGCCAGGGTGACGTACACAGCGATGAACAGGACCCAGAAGGTGCGGTTCATGTTGAAGCCCAGGTTCAGGCCGGCGAACACGATGGCGATGATGCCAACGATGCCGATGATGGTGGCGGGGCCGACCTTCACGTTCTTGCGGTACACGAAGAAACCGAAGATGATGGCGATCAGGATGAACAGCAGAGAGGTGGTCGCGGTGGCAGCGTGGTCAGACACATTGCCCATACCGGTGGTGAACACGGGAGCGGTACGCACACCCTCGGCATCGAAGCCAGACTCGAAGGTACCGGCAACGACGGAGGTGAAGGAGGCGATGACCAGGATCAGAACCAGCAGAGCAAAGATGGTGAACAGCCGCTGAGCGCGAACGCCCATGGAGTCCTTGATGACCTCGCCGATGGAGCCGCCGTTGTGGCGAATGGAGGCAAACAGGGCGCCGAAGTCATGCATTGCGCCGAAGAAGATGCCGCCAAGCACACACCACAGGAACACGGGGACCCAGCCGAAAACAGCGGCCTGGATAGGTCCGTTGATGGGGCCGGCACCGGCGATGGAAGAGAAGTGGTGGCCCATCAGCACGGCGGGGTTGGCAGGAACGAAGTCCTTGCCGTCGTAGCTGGTGTGAGCCGGGGTCTCGCGATTGGGGTCCACGCCCCACTGCTTGGCGAGCCAGCTACCGTAGAAGACGTAGCCCAGAGCCAGCAGTACGATCGCGATCACGAGGATCAATAATGCGCTCATACTTTTCACTCCTTAAATGAAAAAGTTTATATCACCATTTGACCTCAGCCTTCCTCTTTTCTGACGTCAAACAGCTTACGGAAGTAAGCGGCCAGATCGTGTCCGACCTTGTTGGGGTATGCCCTTCTCTCTCCCAGATCTACCGCAGCGGTAAGGAGATTGGTAAAGCCCCAGAGCGAAAAATGATAGTTCTTGGTGAAGCTCTTCTTTTGTACCAGTTCCCGGGTCGCCTCATCAAAATGATCGGCGATCAGAATGACCTTGATATCCGTATGGTGGTGTTCCTTATGGGGCTTGACCCGCGGGAGCCCGTCTTCCAGCGCCCAGTCAATGCATTTCTCCGCAAGCGCGGGATCAAAGGATTCCGCAGAAAAGACATAGGCGAACTCGCCCGTCTCGTTGCCCCAGATGGGGATACTCTTGGTCAGCCAGTAGCGTTCCTCCCGTTTCCGGTAATCGCCCCGGAACGCAAGAGGCAAAAACTCGTTCTCTGCAGGGAAGATGTCATAGTAGGCGCTGAAGGAGTCTTTCAGGATCTCCAAAAACAGTTCTCGCTCCATCGACGCGATTGACCTCCCCCGCAAAAATGAACAATTTATGACTACGCTTTACTATACCGCGAAATACATAAAATATCAATAGCTTTTTCAGCGTTTTTTTATATCAGTATTGCATTGTCGTGAAAAAACTTTTACACTCCCGGGCTTTCTCCCGTTTACACCTTCAATTATTTGTAGTATAGTAAATAAAAAGAGAAAAGCACAACATCTGCTACAGGAGCGATTTATGGATCATAGGTTTTGTGTCCCCTGCCTTTTCGGGCTGGAGGGGCTTGCTGCCGACGAGCTTCGCCGGCTGAACATGGAGCAGGTTTCCGCCGAGAATGGGCGGGTCTATTTTTCCGGAGACGACGCCGCGGCGGCCCGGGCCAATCTCTGTCTGCGTACCGGCGAACGGGTGCTGCTGGAGTTGGGCAGTTTCGAAGCTCTCAGCTTCGAAGAATTGTTTGAAAAGACGAAAGCCCTGCCCTGGGAACGCTGGATCCCGAAGGACGCCGCCTTTCCGGTCACCGGGCACAGCCTCAATTCCAAGCTCTTCTCCGTATCCGACTGCCAGAAGATCATTAAAAAAGCCGTGGTAGAGCGGCTCAAGAGCCGCTATCACCTCTCCTGGTTCGACGAGAGCGCCGAGACCGTGCAGATCCGCTTTTCCATCATGAAGGACCAGGTCTCCCTGTGTCTGGACACCAGCGGAGAGGGGCTGCACAAGCGGGGTTACCGTCCGGCGCACAACGCCGCTCCCCTGCGGGAGACCCTGGCCGCAGCCATGGTGATCCTCTCCCGCTACCGGGGTCGGGACGTTTTTGCCGACCCCTTCTGCGGCAGCGGCACCATCCCCATCGAGGCGGCCCTCATCGCCCGCAACATCGCCCCCGGACGGGACCGGCATTTCACCGCCATGGAATGGCGCACGCTGGATTCGAGGATCTGGCGGGCCGAGCGGGAAGCCGCCCGCGAAAGAGAGTTCCGCGGAGAATACCGGATCTTCGGCTCGGATTTGGATCCGAAAGCCGTCGCCATGGCGAAGGCCAACGCGGAACGGGCCGGTGTGGCCGATCTGATCCGCTTTGAGACGGCGGACGCCGAACGCTTCGATCGAAAGACCCAGCGGGGCGTGATCGTCACCAATCCCCCTTACGGCGAACGGATCGGGGAAAAGCAGGAGGCGGAGGAGCTGTACCGCCGCTTCGGCGTGACCTGGCGGGGTCTTGAAAACTGGCAGCTCTATCTGCTCTCCTCTCACACGGAGTTCGAACGCTGCTTCGGCCGGGAGGCGGACAAAAAGCGTAAGCTCTACAACGGGATGATCAAATGCGACCTGTTCATGTATTTTCATAAATAGAGAGACGAGGATAAGGATATGAAGCATTTATTCATTGTCAACCCCACTGCCGGCGGGAGCGATAAGACCGAGGACGTGCGCGCCAAGGTCCGCGCCGCGTTTGCCGGACGGGCAAACGAAGAGACCGAGATCTACGTGACCCGGGGACCCCTGGACGCCACCCGGAAGATCGAGGAAGAGGCCGCCAAAGGCGAGCATCTGCGTGTTTACGCCTGCGGAGGCGACGGCACCTTCAACGAGTGCGTCTGCGGTGCGGCGCTGAAGCCCAACGTGGCCGTCTGCCCCTTCCCTACCGGCACCGGCAACGATTTCTGCCGCATGTTCGGAGACGAGAAAGAGCTGTTTCGGGATCTGAACGCTCTTCTTGACGGTGAAGAGCACGCCATTGACCTGCTGGACTGCAACGGCCGGTACAGCGCCAACATCTGCTCCGTGGGCGTGGACGCACGGATCGGTACCGACGTGCACAAGTACAGCTCCATTCCCCTGGTCGGCGGCGCGACGGGCTACGTGGTCTCCGCCGCGGTCAATATGTTCAAGGGAATCGCAACGGAAATGGAGATCTCCTGCGACGGGCAGCAGTTCAGCGGGAAGCACACCCTGGTCTGCGCCTGCAACGGACGCTACTACGGAGGCGGCTTCAACCCCAGTCTGGACGCCCGGCCCGACGACGGGATCATGGACGTCTACATAGCAAAGAAGGTCAATTTGGTTCAGTTTGCCGCGCTGATCGGCAAATACGCCAAGGGCCATGCCGACGATATGCCCAAGCTCATCACCCATCTCCGTTCCTCCGGAGAACTGACGATCCGCTGCAGGAAAGAAGACGTGGCCCAGCTGGATGGCGAAGCCCTTCGCGCGGAGGAATTCCGCATCCGCATGGTCCCCCGTGCTCTGAATCTCATCGTACCCAAAGGGCTTCGCTTCTTCGAATAAGCCGCGGAACAGGGTATGTAACAAAAAGTTTATAAACTTCTTTCCCTCAGGGTCTTGCAAAAAGAGAAAAACGTGGTATAGTAAGCATCGTTAGCACTCATGGGTTTTGAGTGCTAACGATGCTGATTTTTGTTGAATAACAAATTGGAGGTATAGAAGCATGAAACTGAAACCATTGGCTGACAGAGTTGTTCTCAAGCAGCGTGCCGCTGAAGAGCGTACCGCTTCCGGCCTGTTCCTGGCCTCTTCCGCTCAGGAGAAGCCCGAAATCTACGACGTGATCGAGGTCGGCCCCGGCGGACTGGTGGAAGGCAATCAGGTCGATATGATCGTGAAAGCCGGTCAGCAGGTCCTGGTGGGCAAGTACAGCGGCAGCAAGGTCAAGCTGGACGACGAGGAGTACACCATCGTGCGTCAGTCGGACATTCTGGCAGTTATCGAATAAGGAGGCATTGGAATCATGGCAAAGAAGATCGTTTACGGCGAGGAAGCAAGAAAGGCTATTGAGCGCGGCGTCAACCAACTGGCGGACACCGTGAAGATCACCCTCGGCCCCAAGGGCCGCAATGTGGTCCTGGACAAGAAGTTCGGCACCCCCCTGATCACCAACGACGGCGTGACCATCGCCAAGGAGATCGAGCTGGAGGACGCTTTT
>JAEEGL016186803.1_pt1 | contig 10677 bp, 11 predicted proteins | sample 9134231 | NCBI WGS metagenome assembly JAEEGL01 (sample SAMN16246548, study PRJNA631951) | gut metagenome | biome: gut microbiome; feature: rumen; material: fiber-attached | host: Bos | place: Iran: Karaj | collected 2018-10 | reverse complement strand
GAAGACCTTCAGCGAGAATCACCTGACAAAAAGGAAAATGACGAACGACGGGCAGCTCCCCCGATTCCATGTTGAGGCTGCGCATGAGGCGATCGTCAGCCTGGAGGACTTCAATGCCGTGCAGACGGAGATCCGCAGACGCGCGGAATCGAACGGCCATCGGGATGTAAGAGATTCCCGGACCTATCCCTTCACAGGTATGATCGTCTGCGCCCAGTGCGGAAAGCATTACCGCAGAAAAGCGATGAAGCGCAACACCGTCTGGATCTGTCCGACCTTCAACCAAAAAGGAAAGGCCTTCTGCCAGTCTAAACAGATCCCGGAGGAAACGCTGCTGCGGACTGCGGAGGAGGTCGCCGGGGATATCGCAATGCTGAGAGAGAAGGTCTCGCATATCGTGGCGGACAACGGCAATATTCTTACTTTTTTCATGAAGGACGGAAGCATAACGACTAAGCACTGGGAAGACAGATCCAGGGCGGAAAGCTGGACTCCGGCGATGCGGGAGGCAGCAAGAACAAGAACAAAGGAGCAGAGAAATGCCAACTGTAACGATGATCCCGGCGACACGGGATCTGCGGACCAGGATGCCGCTGCACACGGCAAAAAGGCGGAGAGTGGCCGCTTACGCGAGAGTCTCAACTGATTCCGATGAGCAATACACCAGCTACGAAGCACAGATCGACTACTACACGCACTATATTCAGAATCATGACGGCTGGGAGTTTGCCGGCATCTATGCCGACGAGGGGATCTCGGGCACAAGTACGAAACGCAGAGACGGTTTCAACTCCATGATCCGCGACGCGCTCGACGGGAAGATCGACCTGATCATATCCAAATCGGTGAGCCGCTTTGCCCGGAACACCGTCGACAGCCTCACCATCATCCGGCAGTTGAAGGATGCGGGCGTAGAGTGCTTTGTCGAGAAGGAGAACATCTACACCTTCGACGGAAAGGGCGAACTGCTCCTGACGATCATGTCCTCGCTCGCCCAGGAGGAGTCCAGATCGCTCTCGGAGAACGTGACCTGGGGCAAGAGAAAGAGTTTTGCCGACGGCAAGGTCTCCATGCCCTATAAGAATTTCCTCGGCTATGAAAAGGGTCCTGACGGGAAGCCGGCCGTCAACGCTGAGGAAGCCCGTCTGGTCCTGCGGATCTACGAGACCTACCTTTCGGGAAAAACCGCCCATGCCATAGCGAAGGAGCTGACCGCGGAAAGGATACCGACGCCGGCTGGAAAGACGGTGTGGCGCGTCTCCACGATCGAGAGCATCCTTACAAACGAGAAATACCGGGGCGACGCACTGCTCCAGAAGAAGATTACCGTGGACTTCCTTTCGAAAAAGACTAAATCCAATGAGGGAGAAGTGCCCCAGTACTATGTGCACGAGAGCCATCCCGCCATTGTTCCGGCGCAGGTTTTCGAATCCGTTCAGCTCGAAATGGCGCGCAGGAAGAAGATCGGCAGCCGGTACAGCGGCAAGAGCATCTTTTCCTGCCGTATCATCTGCGGAGACTGCGGAAGCTATTACGGCGCCAAGGTTTGGAACAGCACGGACGAGTACAGAAAAACCGTATGGCGCTGCAACAGGAAGTACAGCGGAGAGACGAAATGCCGTACTCAGCGGCTAACGGAGGATGAGATCCGCGGGAAATTCCTGACCGCGTACAACCGGATGCTGAAAAACAGAAAGAAGACGATCAGAGACTGCCTTGCAAAGCAGCGCGAACTGACGGAATGTCCGGATCTGAGCAAAGAAGCGGAGGCGCTCTGTGAGGAAATGAGGGAAACTGCCGACCTCTTAAAACAACATTTGGAAAGTAATACAAAGAAGGCACAGAGTCAGACGGAATGGAACGAGACCTACCAGATGCTGACAGCGCGCCTGGACGAAGCGAAAAGGCGCTACGGAGAGGTCCAGGAGGAACTTGCTGAAAACAACGCCAGGGCGGATGCGCTCGGAGAGTTCATCTTCGACCTGCGGGAGCATGAAGGCGAACTGACATATTTCGATCCCAGACTCTGGTCCGACGCAATCGAGAACGTTATCATATACCATGACGGGAAGCTGAAGTTCCTGTTCATATCCGGCACGGAGATCACAGTGTGAACAAAAAAGCCCCCGGCAGGAGCACAGTTAAGCACTCCGGCCGGGGGCCGTTTTCATTATATGCTTTTTTCATGCGGTCAGCAGCGCGGACCAGGTCTCAGCACCGATCACACCGTCTGCCTGCAGCTTCCGAAGGCTCTGGTAGCTTCTGACGGAACGCTCCGTCACCGGGCCGAACTCCCCGTCGGGAGTCTCACGTCCGGAAATGCTGTAACCACCGCACGGATAGCCTTTCGCTATGAGAAGAGTCTGCGCGTTCTTCACTGCACTGCCGGCATCACCGTCCTTCAACAGGGGAAGTGTGACCTCGCAGGTGGCGGAAGCCGGCTGTTCGACAGGATTCGACACGGGTTCGGGAGCGCTGGCGGCAGCGCCGTCCGTCTCACTGTAGAGCGGATGCCCGTAGCCGGCGATATAGCCGCTGCTCCGGCTGTAGGTGTTTTTCCTTACCTGGTCGGAAGCGTTTCCTTCGACCGTCACGACAGAGTTATCCGTCACCTCGACAACAATGCCGGTGTGCCCGATATCTCCTCCGGACTGGAAGAAGATCTGGTCGCCGACGAGGGGAGTTTTATCGAAGCGGCCCTGCTGGCGATAGTACTGCGCGGAATACACACAGCCTGCTCCGAGCGGACCTGTCTGACACTGGATGCGCTGCCCTTCAACGGCTCCGTATGCTTTAAAAAAACACCAGTCCACGAAGACGTCACACCAGGCGTAGCCGTTCTTGTTCCCGTTATAATAGCCCGCGGCAGCAAGGTCACGGGCATACTTCGTCCAGTTGTTTGAGCCGGAATTGGCGGTCTTGTCGTCCAGCGCGCTGTTAGAGGCCTTCTCGTGATACCCGACCTCAGCCAGAGCGATGGCGACTATGTCACTTGCTCTGCTCATTGTCCTCACCGTCCTTGCCGGCGCGGTCATGCAGCTGTTCAAGGACCGCTTTCAGCTTTTCAGGAATCGGCAGACCGAGGTGCGCGGCATTCTCCACCAGAGACACGCCCTCATTGGAGAGGTAGAAAAAGATGACCGCAGTGCGGAGCACACCGACGCTGCCGAGCACCTGCACATCGAGAAGATGCCCGACACCGACCAGAGCAAAGATAAGGATCTTGCGGAAGATTCCTTTGAAGCCTATAGCCGAGGAGAGCTTGTGGTCTGCTATAGCACACATAACGCCGGTGATGTAGTCCAGAACTACGAAGGCAAGCAGGGTGTAGAGCAGACCATCGCAGCCGCCGAGAAAGTAGCCCAGCCAGCCGCCCACAGCGGTGAAGATGAGCTGAATACTGTTCCAGAATTCCTTCATTGTTTTCCTCCTGTTTTGTATTTGAGAGCAGCCTAACTGTACAGTTCCCAGGCGCTCCCGGTGTCTATGTACGGCGCGTACTGATTCCAGCCCGAACCGTTGTCTATGTAGATCAGATACGTATCGAAGGAAGAGCCGTTATCAATGCGAACAGACCCATTTAATTTCCAGACGGCGTAGAGTGTGATCGCCGCCGTCGGGGTGTAGCTTGCGCCGGGAGCCCAGGTAGCTCCGGTGGCCGTGGAAGAAGTGGAAAAGCCCAGCAGCGTGTAACCGCTTCTTGTGCACTGCGCAACGGTGGGCAGGCTGATCGTTGAATAGCTTCCGCTGCCCGAACTGTAATGGGCGTACACTGTTTCATCAGCGCCGACTGTGGAAGTCGAGGTTCGCTTTGTGCCGCCTGTCGCCGCCGTATACCAGCCGTCGAACACCATCGCCCTTGACGCTGCCGTCGAAGCTTTCGTCGTAGTCCCGCCGTTGGCATTAAACGTCACGGTGACGCTCTCGTTCTTCGACGGCGTTCCGGTCGGGAGTGAATAGGTGAAATTGTTGTATGTGGACGAGGACCATATGGCATAGAGATACAGCGAGGCGTTTCCGGAGAAAGTCGCGCCGGAAGCAAAACTGGAGCCCGTTCCGGATGAACTTGTATTCCAGTCCGTCTGACTGTAAGTCACGAGGACTCTCCTTGACGCGGAGCCGTTGCTGCCGCTCCATGTCCCTCCGTTTGCGTTGCCCGTGATCGTATAAGTATAGAGCGCAACCTGTTCGGTCTGATTTGAGAGATAGTTCCAGAGGGTAATATCCGTGCCGTAATACTTCGTCTGTGAAGACGGAGAGGTCCCGTGCCCGTTCGCGTCATACATGATACTGTACGAAAGCGGCGTACGTTTGGTGAGGGAGACGCTCTTGGACTGCGCTTTCACGCCGAAAGACGCCTTACTGCTGTAGTACGCGCCGATGACGGCCATGCTGCCGTACTGGACCGTAGAAAACGTTGCGCTTGCCGCACCGGACGCATTGTGGGAGACAGCGATGCTGCCGGAACTGAAGCCGCTGACGGAGCAGTAACCGCTGCCCGACAGGCTGATTGTGACTGATGCGGAGCCACCGCCGAAACTGACCAGATTCGTACCGTTGCAGGCAATATATCCGCGAAGCGTCATGCTGCCCCAGTTCGTACCGTTGTTGACCTTTTGGATCTCAACTTTGGTGATCTTGACAGTGGTCTTTCTTGTTGAGGAGTTCCACGTCTCGGAATAGGTGATTCTCATATTGCAGGTCATGGACCCGGTCATTGAAGTGGAATAGGTCGACGAAAGAACAACACTGCCCATGTCTTACACCTTCAGAAAAAAGATCCTTCCGGCCGTTCCGGCAGCCGGAAGAGTCGTTCCGTACTGGTCTGTCGTAAGTACGGTCGGCCCTTTAGCGAAAACCTGCGTAGAGGTCACGCTATGCGGGTTCGCTTTACTTGACGCATGGCTCTTAGGCGCATAGGCGGTGTCCGTCAGAGCCTTTATATCCGCAGTCAGCGTGGTCACGCCACTGCTATCCAGAAATGCCATATCCGCTCCTTTCTCAGGTCCAGCCTGCGTTCACGGCGGTCTGGATCTCAGACGCCGTCATGGCAACCGGCGGAACATAGCTGCCGCTCATCCAGGCTCCGTTTTTTCCATATGCGCCATAGCCGGTCTGAATCTTGTCCGCAGTAGCCGTCGTTCCGGTCAGATCCACAAGCACTGTCGTTCCGTATATCACTTTGTTTACACATGTATTCGGCATTTCGTCTCACTCCATTTACGGGGCGACGGTTCCAATCGTCACGGTTTTGCCTCCGGCAGAGTTGTCCGTCTCGGCATAGGCAATGGCCGCTACGGTCACCTGCGTGATATAGTCCAGGCTTAGCCCTGCTGCTGTGATAGTCTGCTCAGTGGTATACGGTGTTGCGGAAACAGGGCCGACCGTCAGGGTATCCTCCGCGCTCAGCGTGCCGGTGACGCCCAGGATCGATACGCCGTTGCGGATGTTCGAGGCTACCAGGTTCGTCGCTGAGGTGGCGTCGATGACAGCCTTGCCGCTGCCGTCATAGTAGCCGTTAGAGATCGTTGTGCCGCTCTTGGAAGTGATAGTGACATTGCTTCCGCCGCGGTTCGGCATCGAACCGGTCACCTTTGATCCGTTCACATAGCCTGTCTTACCGGACAGGATCTCGGACGCAACTGCATCCGCATCGCCTGTGTCAGCGTCGAAGGTACAGGAACCGGTGATGGACGCTCCGCTTCTGTCATGAGCCGTATAGCCGCTCATCAGTTTTTCGGCAGTGACGGTATCCTGCGTCAGATCTATCAGCGTATCGCCGCCGTATACCACTTTATTAACGTACTGGTTTGGCATGTTCATTCTCCTGTCATTGCTATCGTGGCGGTGTACCCGCCGGACTGGTTGCTGGTCTTATAGAAAGGGATTGCCTGAACGGTGACATCCCGGGCCATGAGTTTGTCCGCGGTCTCTAACGTTTGCCCCTCCGTTTTCGGTACGACCTCGTAAGGACCTGTATAGGATTCTGCAGTAACAATCGGTGTAATCGTTTCCGAGAAGCTTACAGGAACAGGGCTTTCTCCGGAAAAGACGAGCTCGAAAGAGAAGTTCTTTTCCTGTATTTCGAACTGATTCTTCATATCTCTCCATCCTTCAGCACCTCCAGCGCGACGGCGGAGAGAACATCGGAGGCAACGGCCGTACCGTCCCGCATCCTGGCGCGGAGCTGGATCTGTACCGGTCCGGTCGAAAAACACAGTGTATCCGCCTGGGACAAAGAAAAACGGAAGCCCTCCTCTGTGGCTTCCAGTGCTTCGAGCGTTATTTCTAGAATGATGTGCCCGTTCTGTGCGAAGGTAAGATACGCTGCTGAGAAATCCCGCAGATGCATTCCGTCGGGCAGTGAAAAAGAATATGCCGGAGTCGTGCCCCGTCTCATGAAGCCTCACCGCCTTACAGGAAAAATCCGGGCGTCAGCGGAATCCGGGATGTATCTGTGCTGTCGATCCACAGCGGCCGTGCCGGCGGAGATCGCGTCTCCGTCACGTTCAGCCAGGCCAGATACCAGGACCGGAGGTCCCGCCACTGGCTGAGCGTCAGTGTGGAGTACCAGATCCAGCCGCGATTCACGACAGAAAAGCATTCCGTCTCCCGGCGCTGCCGGAGCACGGTATCCTCCGCCGTCCGCCTGTCAGCGTTTTCCTTTTCCATGTCCCGAACGAGTCTTCCATCAAGAACCCTGAAGCAGGAAAAGCCGTTCATAAAAGCGTCGAAGTCCTCAGGCGGGTCGTACTCCTCTCCGCCGTTGTCACCAACCATGCACCAGCCGTTGACATAGCCGTCTTTATCAAAAGTAACTTTCATAACGTCCTCCTCAGTTCACACCGTATACGTACAGGATCTGTCCCGTGCTGTTTCTACCGTTGTATTTCAAGTAACAGGTGCTTCCGGAGTAGTACAGATAAAAGGAATAATAATAGGTCTCATCCGTAATCTGATACGACACCGAGCTTGTGGTGATCAGCGCCTTTGGAACTACGAGGGTGACTCTCGAGCCGCTGGAGGCGACCTGCCCGACAATGATATAGAAGTTGTAATTGCCGTAGTTGAATGTGGCGCTGCCTGTGGTGACCGTACCGTTGAACAGCTGTGTGACGGAAACGCCCAGATTCGTTCTGGCCGCTTCCGCTGTTGTAGCACCCGTTCCTCCGTATGCGACAGCCAGCGCGTTCGTCAGTGTGATGCTGTCCCATGAACTTCGGTCATAGGCCGCTTTTACTGCAGACGCTGTGGCGGCAAGAGCGGTACTGGTCGAGGATGTGCTGCTGCTCAGCCGCGCCAGCCCGTAGTACGTGGTCGTTGCGTTCTGGATGGTGAGAGAGACGTAGTTCGTACCATCGTATACGAACAGCACCGTTTGCTGCGGTTTCCATGCGTAGGAGGCAGGCGGTGCGGTGCTGCCGTAAGAGATGATGCTCTTTGCTCCTGTCCCGTTCACGTTCATCGTCGGGCCGCTGGCTGTGTTCGAGTAGGTGAACTTCACCGCAAGAAACGCGCCGGCTGTCAGCGTGAAGGTGTCCGGCGCCGTCACGACTTTTTCCTGCGTAGCAGCGGCGGTCGCACAGGTGGCCATAAGAAGCCCGGCAGATTTGCTTCGGATATATTCCTCCAGCAGCATGCCGTAGACCTTTACGTCCCATGCCTCGGCCACCTCGAAGCAGGTGTTCGTCTCCGAGACCTTGCCGACGGACAGCCCGGTTCCACCCGCCTTAAAATCCATGAGAACGGCCGCCGTTGAAACTCTGTCAAAGACTGTAACGGTCGCAAAAGCGTCGGCCACTGTATATCGGATGTCATAGGTGTAGTCCGCTGAAATATTCCCGCCGCCGAAGACAAAAGCCGTGCCACTGGTGAAGGTCTTAGATGCGTCCGTGTAGGAGGATGCGGTCGTTCTCTTGTATGCCACAGAGGTGGTGACCGAGTTCTTGCTGTTGCAGGACCAGTAGTTGAAGACTACCGTCCCCTTGCCATACTTGCCGTTGGCAGTGAGCGTTCCGCTGCTGTTGCAGCGCGCGGTAGAGTAACTGACGAACTGCGGCGGAGAGTAAGCCGCCACAGTAATGGTGACAGTCTTCTCGTCCGACCAGCGTCCCCGGCTGTCACAGACCTTGCCGGTGAATGTGATGGAGCCGGATGTGTTCAGAAATCCGGAGGTCACCGAGGACTGTGTGGAGGACACGCCGCCGCCGGTGATGCTGTAGGCGGATATCGTGGATCCACTTGCTCCTGCCGCGCCGTTTATTTTCAGTGTTACCTTGGATTTCGTCTGTACATAGATGCCCCAGGATGACGGGACATCACCGTTTACTCTCGTTGCAGTAACAGATGTGATCGTGGGCTTCACGCTTGCCGGCACCGTCAGCGTGACCGTCGCCGTGCTCGTGCCGACCAGGGAGTTGCCGTTGTATGTGTAGCAGGTCAGCGTACAGGTGCCTGTCGTGCTGTTTGGGATCTCTGTGGCCAGAGAGACCGGCGGAGTCCATGCTACAGAAACGGAGCTCGTTTTTGTCGTGATAGTACCGCTTGCGTTGCCGAACGCGTAGGTGAGGGTGTGGGTGAAAGAGGACGAAGCGCGCGTAATCGTGATGGTACCGGAAGATCCCATCGTCGTGGCTGGCATGGTGATAGATGACTTTCGGGGAATCGTGTACAGCGAGACTGTCTGGCTGCCGTCAACGGTCCAACCGCTGCCGCCGTCGCCTGTGGTCGTAAAGCAGATGAAGTTGGCGGCGATGCTGACACTCTTTGTGCCGTCAGTGTTGCCCGCGATATTGTTCAGCGTCCACGGCGCAGCCGGAGAGCCGACAATGGTGTACGCCGTGTTCAGACTCTCGATATAGACCTGGTGCGAACCGGTCTGCGAATTGAACTCGACAACCCTTGTGCCGTTGACGGAGATATATCCGTTCGGGTAGTAGGTGTTATAGCGCCAGGTTGAGGATTTTACCTGGCAGGATGTGATACTGACGGAATGGGTGTTGGCGGATTCATCATAGGTCTCCGACCAGTTGATGATCACGCTGAAATTCTTTGTGGCGGACAGCGTTACGCTGCCGCTGTTGCCTGTTGCCATAGGCATCTGTCTCCTTAACCGGCCGGATCGCGCCACTGAACGGACAGATTTCCGGTCTCACGGGGAATGAAATCGAACCAGCCCCTTGACACGTTGCCGAGAGAGAGCCTATTGCGGATCTCAGCGTTCGTGATAACAAGAGCCTGGTTCGAAATGTATGCGATCTCCTGTCCATTCTCCTTGAAGGAAAGGCTTTCATTGGAAAGTTCCGCAGTGAACGCATTTCCGACCTTGCCGAGTTCGATGAGAGCGCCGCGAAAGCGGATATACTCCTCGATAAGGGCAAAGTTCGAAGATACATTCTCCGTGAGCTGATTGTTCAGGGCGGTGAAATCCATGCGGATCTCGGACGCGGTCTGCGAGATAGCCGTCTGAAAATCCTGCTGGATGGTGGTCAGATCGTCCCGGCTGAGATAGTTCTCGCGGACCGTGCTCTGGATCATCTCCGAAGTCTTCTCAATCTCGGAATAGCATTCCCGGATCTCCACCCGCAGGCTGTCGACGTCGCCGAGTTCTGTCACGGTCTCTTCCAGATCGTCCACCCGGCCGGAGACATCCAGAATGTTTTCGCCGAGAGCGGCTATCACTCCGTTCTGCTTCACAGACTCACCGGTCAGCCGGACTCCGGACGCGCCGATAGTGATTTTGTTTTCCGCAGGATTCAGGTAATCCCTCGTCCGGGCAAGGCAGCGGTACGTACCGTCTATGCCGTGCGGAGGGGATATGCAGTGCACATACATGCCCGCACGGATATCCCCGATGTCCGCGCCGGTATCAGACTCGTCCACGATTGTCAGTTCCATGGAAGTGACGCCCTGAACAAGCTCCAGCAGCCGTGCCTGCCCTTTGCGGAGAAGATTGCCGGCTACGGTCACGTTTTCCCAGATTTCAGTTCTCCAGATCCTGCCGATCTCTGATACGGCCTGTTGGTCTTCAATGTAGTTTTTGCCGTCATTGACCGATGTAATCTGGAGATGTTCTCCCGTCTCTTCGTCTTCTGCGCCGAGGGGTATCAGAACGGAGGCGCGCTCCGTATGATCGCGCACGATCTTTACGTCAAGCAGGTTCTTTCCGTACTCCACTGTCTGCGGGGAGAGGGAATCAAAATCCGCGACGTAGTCCAGATACTTTGTGCTGCCGGAATATCGCACGCGCAGATAACCGCCGTGGGTATTGATGAGCTTGCTTTTGATCGCGTCCAGCGTGACAGAGAAATCTGAACTGCTGTAAGAGACATAGTCGTTGCTGTCCGTCACAGTCACGTTGCCGACGGTGAACCGCTTTTTCTCCTCAACAGCTTCGTTGTGTACGGAGATGAACTGCTCCAGCAGCCCGCGCAGCGTACCGCTGTAGGAATAGGGCGGCTGGACGCTGTCTTTCAGATAGGCAAGGCAGGACTCACATGTCCAGGTATGGGTGTTGTAGAAATCCGTGCCGTTGTCCAGCGCCCGGCCCTCGAACACCACAGCATTGCCTTTTTTGCAGACAATAGTCGAGGCAAGTGGCCTGACGGCGGCCAAGTACGGATGATTATGAGGTGCAGATAGCGTCATGCTGTCGATGTTCTCCGCATCCTCCTGGAT
>JAEEGL015171711.1_pt1 | contig 10677 bp, 13 predicted proteins | sample 9134231 | NCBI WGS metagenome assembly JAEEGL01 (sample SAMN16246548, study PRJNA631951) | gut metagenome | biome: gut microbiome; feature: rumen; material: fiber-attached | host: Bos | place: Iran: Karaj | collected 2018-10 | reverse complement strand
TTTCTTGGAAAACTTTTCGGCTGAAGCCTTCTCCTTATCCATTTCTGAATTTTTCTGCGTATATATGTAATATACCGCTGCCCCTACAATAACAACTCCCACTGCCACGCCTAATCCAAATGCCAACCCGCTTCTAATCATTAGTATTTGCCTCCTTTTGTTATTCTTTCACTTTTCTTTCTACTATGTTTTTTAGATTTTTCGACGTCAATTTATCAATATAGCTAACTGGAATTAATTCATTCTGTTTTTTCTTTTTCGTAATCAAAGTAAGTATCAGAACAACAATAGCAATTCCCAACACAATTCCAGCAACGACTGCCAGGCTCTCCGAATTCATTCCTATACCTCCTTATGTAAGACTTATTTCCATCACTATAGGGATGTGATCTGAAATTGTTTTATAATACTTTTCAAAATCCGAATTGTATTCGTCACCATACAATTTACAGTATTGAGTAACAGCATCAGTTATCCTTTTCACCCTAACTGAAGCTCCCTCAAATTTTTTTTCCTCATATGAAAAATGATCATAGTTAAACGAAAAACCCGCAGTATCAAACACTTCCTCCCCATTTTCTGTTTCCTTACTTTTCAAAGTAGTTAACTGGTCCTGGACAGTCTTAACAATTCTTCCGTCATATTTTGTAGAAACCATTTGTCCATATTCATCTGTTCTCATTATTGCAGGGATTTTCCCTCCCCTTTCCATCTTTAAAGGTTCCTGCCATAATCTAGATTCTTTTGTCCATAATTCTGCATTATAATCTCCCAACAGTATTGTATAAGCCTTCATCGGGTCACCATAACGTCTATCTGTAATCTGAGGATAAATATCTTTTAGAAGTACATCTAATTCATGATGTCTAATTTCTCGATTTATTGCGTTATCGACTTTTCCATAATATGTATGTACACAAATTAACCTAAATTCCACATTTGTACCACCAGGAATACCATTTGAAGTAAATCTCCCGTAATAAGGTCGTCTAGCCATATCTTCTTTATTTGCTTTACAAATTCTTGGGTAAAAGGTTCTCTCTACTTCGCCATATGGAGTCATCACCCTGGTAGAGCACATTCTCAATCTATCTTTTCTCCAAATAAAAGCAAATCCCTCATGACGTGGATCGTTTTCTGCTCCTGCATCTGCCCATTGAAATTCCCACAATGGTCCCAATGCCATCAAAATTGATTTCTTGGCTTGACTAGAAGAAGTGAAAGCCTTCCCTTGGCTCAACACTTCCTGAAGCGCAACTAAATCAAAATTGTCTTTTATAATGTCAGCAATAGTCTGTAAATCACGATTATTTTTTAATCCTAATGATGAAGCACCTAAATTTCTCATATTAAAAGAACCAATTTTATAGCTCATCACATCACCTCATCTCAACATTGCTCACCGATTGTATATGTAGGATTGGTTTTGTTTGGCAAATCAAGCAAGCGAAATCTCTTTGTATTCCATATAAATCCATACCCTTCTGGATCATTAATTGTAGTTGCAGCCTTACCACTAAAATCATACGCTCACTCATGCATTAAATTTTTATGCATATTTAGGATATCTGTAAGATGCTTAATAGCAATCTCAGCATTTATTTCTTGAATGGCAACAATATCAAAGTTTTCTTTTATTATTATGTCAGCAATTTTATTAAAATCTCGTTTTACATTTTCTCCATCACTGCTAGTATTCGAAAAATTAAAGTCCCTGATATTAAAAGATTCTATTAAATAGCTCATAAAACACCTCTTCCTTCTGAGTACATATTTGGAAGAATACCGCCCTAATCCATTTGTTTATGTTTGTGCGACATAATGCAATTAATTCAATTTTTTTCCGCAGCATTGACAAAAAACACTGTCTGCATCAATTTGCTTACCACAATACTTGCAAAAAATCTTATTACTGTTATTTGTATTTTCTATATTTCTTTCTTCTACTACTTCTATAGTTTCCGGCTCAACAGCATCATTTGATATTTCAGGTATACTTTCCACACTCTCATCAGCTTGTTCTTGAACTTGTGCAGATTCATTGGCGGCTTCATTTAACGAATCAAGAAACGTAGATAGCAACGACCCCCCAAGGGAAATCAACGAATCTTGTAGACTAGTATCTTCTGTAGCAGCGAGTTTTCCAAGCATCTCATTCATAGCATTTGTATTTTCCGCTGCAGCAAGTAAGGATTGTGGCACTGTTTTTTTCTGGTATATATCTACATATGTTGTTGAACCAGTACCCCCAAACAATCCTGTATCCCAATAAATTCGAGCATCAGTAAAAATCACTCCCTTTTTACCATTCCCAGGAGGAAAAGAAGTATCTATCATGCCTATTACTGAATTCGCATTACATCCACCTGCATATGATGATAATGCGTTATTTAGTTTGCTTGTTGGAATACTCCCATATGCATAACCTGTATATCCCCCATGGGCTACTCTGGTTATATATTGTTTAATAATCTCTATCTTCTTCTCTCTTTTTCCCATATTATCCATTTTTCACCCTAATAAAAGGCGATTTACTCCTTTCTCATATATTTAAATAATAAAAAAACAGTTAATTCATCCCACGCACATTTATGACCCTCTCTAAAAGAAACAGACATCAATATACCCTTTACAATCCGGATAATTGTCACAATAGATCTGTATGTCATCGCAATACATAGCCTCTCCTTTCGTAATAACTAATAATTGAGAGCCATCATTCCCACAACCATTCCACTGACAATCCACTCCTCTTTTTGTTCCAATTACATTGAAATTATCATCATATTCATTCTGATCATTAGTACCCAGGCACTGGAAATATATGTACCCAGGATTATCCATATTATGCATTTTTATTGCCACAGTGATACGGGATCCTGCATCCGGCAAGGCTCCAAACGTACTAAGCTGAAATTCAGAGTCAGTATCCAAATATCCTTTCCCTTCGATCATCCTAAAAGAATAATATGGGAAATCATATGTATATTTTTTCTCATATGCGTTTATGTCAAACATTCTATTTACAAAATTCATTTTGCCAATAAGCACATCTAATTTTTCTCTGTTCCCATCAATCTCATTTAGAACACGCTCTGCAATAATGCCAAAATATTCTTTGTAAAAATCCAAATAAGGATAAGATGAATAGAATGACCTGAAAAACGGTATCTGCTGACTCATGTTGTATTCATCTTGAAGTATCCAATCAAAATTGTTTTCAAATTCATATATATCGCTTTGCAGGCTTTCATACACTGAATCCATCCATTCCATAAAGTCATAATACACTTGAACAGAATTAAAATTACTGTCAACGGTTGTAATCCCCATTTGCCCCTTAGAATTAAAAACAGTATTTAGCCACTTATCGCCTAGTTGAACATTTCCGATATTGAAATCTCTTGCAAGAGTTATAAAGAAGCTGTTTATTTCTCTAAATAATTCAAAAGCTTGAGCCTCTTCAGTATAGTATCCTGAAAACAGACTAGTAACTTCACTTGCGTTACTAATTATTTCATCAAGAATCAATGGGTTTGTTAATTCCCCTCTCCCTAATTCCCATGATTTATTAACACGTTTAAAGTCATCTATATACCCCAACATTTTTTTAATGCCACTTTGCAAATAATCCATATTCTCTTTATCGGTATCATCTGCCTTATTTGCGCCATCACTATGTACACTACTCAAGTCTGCACCACAAAACCTACAAAAAACGCTATCGAAATCGATAATTCTACCACAATATTTGCAGAATTTTTCTCCAGCTCCAATTGTTTTAGTTTCGGTAGAATCATCATATTTAGTAACTGAATCATCTTCCGGCAATGAATTAGCACCAATATTATTTGGCTCAGAATTTACTATTCCAACGTTTTCTACACTTACTATTTTTTCAATCATTTCTTTGAGCGCGCTAATATTAATGGAAATTCTCAGGAGCGATTGTGGTATTTTGACTCCACTAGCTAAATCTGTATATGAAACATAACCATTCTCACCATGCAAGCCTGTATTCCACCATATTCCATCCTCAGTAAACAAGGCTCCCTTTGTGCCATCTCCTTTTGGAAATGAAGAATCAATCATTGCCAGTACTCCTGACATATCAATATCACTTGCATATTCTTTACAAGCATTCCCAAGTTGAATCTCTGGTATGCCACCAAATATATATGTATATGCAGCACCACCAGCTGCTTTACTAATACTTTCTTTTAATATATTGATTCGGTCATCTTTATTACTCATCTCCCCATATACCCCTTTCATCTATTCATAGATTGCAATGAACGTCTTTCCCCTGACTTCTTAACCACATATCGATCCCATCTCCAAAAACTTCTGCTTCTATTAGATATTTACCATCATCCTCACTGAGTATCTTTGCAGTAGGAAGTTTGTCCAAAACCGCATCAACGGAATAGCCAGTGTATTCAAACTTGACCTTTCGAAGTTTTCCACCATACATAAACTGGATTCTCTTGCGATACTCACCTTCTTCAAACTTATCCCTATATGGAGTTGAGAAATGCTCCTCTGTAATCTCAAGCTTTTTAATTCGATCTATACGATAAATAGTCGGATAAGCATCATTTGGCTCCGCAAAAGTTCTATCTTTGTCAATATTCTTGATTCGACCAGCAAGATAAAAATAAAACTCAGAAAATAGTATCGCCAATGGCTCAACCACCCTATGCTTAGGTGTGTGCCCTTGTATTCCCTGATAATCGAACTCAATTAATAACTGAGAGTGAATAGCATTCCCAAGGAGCATCATTTTATCTAGCACCTTCTGTTTATGGGTTAATTCAACATAATGGAATCGCTCATTTCTCATCAAATCATTCACAAGTTTCTGATTCTTTATTGGAACGCAGCACTCTATTAACCGATCCAAGATATTACCCATCTCTTTTTTCGAAAATGCTCTACTGCTCAAGATAATCTTACATATTGCAAGTATCTCATCATTAGTGAGCTTAATGTTATCTGCCTGCTCAATTCGGTATCCCTTTATTGAGTAATCATAAATAAGATTATTGGGAATACCATCTGTAACTGCCTGATTATCAAGAAACATTCTTATCTGTTCAATATCTCTCTGAATACTCTTTTCTGATACACCAAAGCGTTCAGCTTCCTCAGCCTTATAGATAATTCTGCCATTCATAAGCCTTGAATAAATCGACAAAGCTCTGCTGCTTTTTCCCTCTCGCTCTTCTAACATATCCTCACCTGTTTTGTTTTGAATTAATAGTAGCAATTACATTGGACACATTATGACCTTTACCACAAATATTTTGTTATAAAAAAAGCGGGAATCCCACAAGGAATCCCCACTTCCAATTATATCACCATCTAATATTTTTAATAAATAATCACAAACATTATTTATTAAAAAAGCATAAACAACCATATGTTTATTCGTCACCATCATAATCTTTAGAATTTCCTCAAAATCATTGTCAGATCCCCGGATTTTGTCTGAAATTGTCTAATCTTAATGCTTTTCAGGTTAAATCCTTGCGATGTCAATGCTGAGGGTATGTTTGTTTTGATTAACTGTGACTTCACATGTAGCGGTCCTACCTGCTTTGAATTTGATGAACTTTGGAAAAATAGCTTCATATTGTACCTTCCTTTCTTGTGATACTCCAATACTGTTGTTTATGCCCATAATTCAAATGATTGTCCGGTTAAATCACCGGTTTTCTCAGGCATAACAACGGAATTGTAGTAGATAAAATCGCTGTTTGTTATCAGATGATATCTGGATATGTTATCTGCAGCACTATTCCTTATCTCATGCGGGATGGGATAAATGGCTTCTGCAAGGGCTCCGGCCATGCATGCTATGGTGTCACTGTCGCCGCCAATTGATACAGCGTTTCTAACAACGTCCTCATAGGATGTTCCTTCAAGAAATGCTATGATAGCTTCCGGTACTGATCTCTGGCATGATGCATGGAATGTATATGTTGGACGTATTTCATCAATGGTTCTATCCAGATCATATCCAAAGGTTGAGGATATATACTGCTTTACCTCATCTTTTGTCTTTCCGGTTCTTAAAAGATAGATACCTGCTGCAATAGCCTGTGCTCCCTTTATGCCTTCCTAAATACCATTTAATGTATTTTCTTTCAAGCTTTCGCATGCGGATTTATTTAAAACTTATCTATATCAACTGTCCCATATTTTGATGTAAACCAATTTCGAAAATGTTCCGGACTCTTAAACGCGTTCTTGCCGGCTTCCTTTTTATACTCTTTTCCTATGAGCGTAATTCCTCTTAAAGTTGCTTTAAATGCCCTATTAAACTCCTTGCGTGAAGGATTTGTTCGGTTATTTTTACCGCCATATTGTAATATTTCATCAAATATCTTCATAATCCGTAGGCTCCCTTCTTAAACTCCTAATTCCATAAAATGGAATTCAAAATCATCATCTTTCAAATCAAGATCGATAACCGTCAATCCGTACTCATCTTTTTTCTCATAAGGCTTTCCAGCTTTAGATATATGCTCGAGCTCTGGAATAGATGATTTTATCTTTTTCTTTTTGTTCTTCTTATGCAGTACAATATATGCAAGAAATAGCAATTCTGCTGTTATTATCATAAAAATAATAAACATTGCTATCAAAAAGTTCTGCATCAAGAAATCAAGGATAGAAATTCTCCGCATAAAAACCACCTCATTTAATGATGTGTATTATTGCATCTTTAGGGCATTAGCCCACTTGTGTAACTTAAAAGGACCGAAATCACTAAGGACATCTTGTCCGAATGAAACATAGCTTATCGGTTTTCCTGAATATTTTTGTATATTATATATTTCACCGTAAATATCGGTTTCATCCAGCTTAGTGAATAATAGACTTACTTCATCATTATGTTTAAAATAGTCAATCATATTTTTGAGATTATGAAGTCTTCCAGTCGCAGGGAGTACCATAATTATTTTGCGTTTATAGTTTTGAAATGAATCATATAATTTAGTAAAGTAATCACTCCAGTTTTCTCTTGAAGTATATGCTTGTGTGTCAACAAGCACCTGTTTCATTCCCGGATGATCACTAATGAATTGCGCGGGAGACATATCATTTATTTCAATACATGGTTTATCCATAATTTTAGTAAAAGCCTCTATCTGCTCAGTGGCAGCCGCCCTATAGGCATCAGCCGCGATTATTCCTACACTGCTTTCCACAGTTAAACTAAGCCACGATGCCATTTTTGCAACGGTTGTAGTTTTTCCACTACCCGTAGGTCCGACAAAAAATAATATCTCCAGACCCGAGGATACGCTATCACCAAGGTCTCTGATCATTAGTTTCCTTACCTCATCCATGTAGTCTATATCTTCAGAATCATCCATGGCCGATAAGCAAGCCCTAAGTACTATATCTTTTGCATAATTTTTGTCTATTCCATTAGCAATTAGAATTTCTAATGTTTCTCTTTCTTTTTTCATAGTAACTATTCCTTTCAAATCACTCCAAAAGTCAGGTGATATCCATTAATATATGTGATAGATGAACCTATCACTTTTTCTGATTTCAGAATACAAAATAAGATGGACAGTATATGCCCATCTTTCAAAAAACATTATATTTTATTAGGAGCGGTGAGAAAACAAATAATCATGTATGTTAAGATTAGTCTTCTTTATAACAAGTCTCTTCAACCTCACTCCCACAGGAAGGACAATGCTTTACATCGCTTGAGCCAATAGTCCAGTACTCATATATTTTCCCGCAATTACGACATTTATAAAAATAGGTTCCACAAGGTCCATACAATCCGTAAGAGACATTTCGATATGGCTTAAATGCACCTTCACCACGCTTTGTTCCACAATATTTGCAATACTTATCTTCTGGATCCAGCACAGAATGACAATTACCGCATCGATCCTCATAATCTGTAGTAGAAATGAGTCCATCATCTTTCAGATCATATTCAATAATTTTAATAATCCCCTTAAGACTCCTTACAACTGCATCAATACTCTCATATCTGAATTCGTTATAAAAAGCGGTGTCCTCCTTAAGCGAATAATATGGAATATATGGCTCCAGCTGGCAGACCAAATGATGAAGTGTTTTATCGTCTTTATCACAAAAGAACGCAAAAACTACCTGCTTGTCAGTATTATTAAGCACTGCTACATCATCAGCATCAAACTTGTCTCTCTCAAACAGAATGACCTGCCGTGCTCCTAACTCTTGCGCTCTGTCATAAATCTCCTTTTTATTCACAATCAGATAGTATTCTTTTTCAGTAATTGGTAAAGTTATCTGCATATTACCACCTTCCCTTGTTGATGCGTTCACCACTCGTTAGCAGCTAAACTCTTCACTACAGCACATGCATAAAAATGCTGGTTTTTTTGTTTGATCATTAAGCAGTCCTGTATGACTTGCAGAGCTAATCTTCACAGGATCCTTCTCTTTCGGAGCCACGATAAACTGATTTTTATCTTCATCACCATAATCAATTGCAGCGATCATAGATGAACCGCAATGAGGGCACTTCACTCCGGGATAGGCATGAGTATCCATGCCGCTTGTTTTTAATATTTCTCTTACGAGGTTAAGCATATCTGCCTCAGCCTCAGTCTTTGGTACAATATCATCTTTGATTCTTAGTTCTGTTTTAATGCCTGCATCATCAATAGCCTTTGCCACTTCTTTATCACCGTTATTGTAATTGTCTCCCATTTCCTTTCGGCTATTTAAGATACTTATTACCTGATCTTCTGTAAGGAACTTCGGTCTGTCTTTTGCATCATATGGGGCAACAGAGCCAAAATAACTAAAGAATAAGTCCGTGCGGCGTTCTTCCATTGTCGTGGTTTTGTCTTGGGAATCTCCGCATTTAGGACAATACTTTATAGTCTCCCTACCAAACTCATACTCTATCCAGATATTTCCACACTTTTTACACTTCTTCTTTATTTTGATTGGAGCCCCATATAGCACTTCCGTGCTGTTGGTATATGGAAGAAACGCTCCTTCTCCACGCTTTGTTCCACAGTATTTACAATATTTCTCTCCGGTTCTAAGCTGTTTATGACAATTACCGCACTTGTTCTCATAATCATCTGTAGGGATATATCCCTCGCTTTCCAGATATCTTTCCATATGTTCAACCGTCATAAAGTATTTATCAGCAAGTACGTTTAAGGAAAGAAATCTGTCCTCGTCTTCAATTTCATCTACAAAACTAATGGTTCTTCTTTTTATTTTTGAATCATGAAATTTCTTATACCATCCTTCAAGTCTGCTATCTACAGACATTTCATCCGAATAAAAAACACAAACAAGAAACTTTCCCGATTCTTCTATTGCTTTTATGTCGTCATCATCAAGATCAGACTTATCCGGATATATTACCGCGTCATATCCAAGTTCCAGAGCCTTTTCATAAAGCTCTGCCCTGTTTACCATCAAAATATAATCCTTATCCGTTTTGGGTATCTGTATAGTCATTCCGCTCTATCTCCTATCATTTTTGAAACACAATACAGCGGTTCATTTACATCATAATCCCAGGTATGTGCAGAATCTCCCATGCAAACGTCTTTATGTGGGCAATCCTTACAAACGGCACTTTCCGAAGTACGATCACTTCTGAATCTCTCAAATCTGTTCTCCCATACATCACAAAAACTGTCCTTATATGCATTTCCCTGCACAAGATCCGGTCTTCTTTCAATATCAAGACAAGAAACAATGTCGCCATTAGCTCGGATACTCGCTATTTTTGTACCGGCTCCGCACTGGAAGTAGTAGTCACGAAGTTCATTTTCATACTCATATGCGACAAAATGTGAACAGCCATATGTAACATCCATATCATTGTCAGTGTCATACCTTTTTTCATGGATAAAATCATATAGTTCTCTGAGCTGTTCTCCATCAAGGAGTAAATCTTCATGCTCTTTTGCTCTGCCTATAGGATCCATATTTACAACACGCCAAGAATAAAAGTCCTCAGCTTTCACAAAGTTATAAATATCCTCTAGCTGATCAATATTGTTTTTATGGATAACTGTAAGTGCCTGAGGTTCTATTCCCACTCGCTTCAGCGCTTTTACTCCCTGCATCGCCTTCTTGAATGCACCAGCACTTCTCCTAAAAGCATCATGTGCTTCTTCCAAGCCATCAATACTAATCGCTACCGTATCCAGCCCAGCTTTTTTTAGATTCTCAGCCATTTTGTCATCAATCAACGTTCCGTTTGTAGTTATCCCTACCGGAAAGCCAAGATCATGAGATGCTGCAATAACCTTAATAAAATCCGGATGAAGCATCGGTTCTCCACCGGTAACGCATATCATAATTTGCTTTGGATCATACCGCTCTGATACTTCCTTCAGAGTCCTATTAATCACTTCAAAATCAAGGTATGTCACATTGGTATTTAAGCAACTGCTTCCACAATGCATACAGTTCAGATTACATCTGTCCGTCAGCTCAAAAAACAAAAAGGTGAGCTTCGGATTCTTCCATAACTGCCTCTGATAGGTCGCTAAAGCTTGCATATTCTTTTCTTTGATTGGATGATACATGTTTTTCCCTGCCTTATTATTTAATCCTTTGCCTTCACCCATGTTTTAGTACTTCTCGCATCCGTATAGCCATTTCTAAGCATAAACGGCTTTA
>JAEEGL014035034.1_pt1 | contig 10677 bp, 2 predicted proteins | sample 9134231 | NCBI WGS metagenome assembly JAEEGL01 (sample SAMN16246548, study PRJNA631951) | gut metagenome | biome: gut microbiome; feature: rumen; material: fiber-attached | host: Bos | place: Iran: Karaj | collected 2018-10 | reverse complement strand
TTATTTATACATTTTGTTACTATTTTGATTATTTGCTCTTTAAAATATTTCATCTTAATTAAAGGAATCTTTTTACATTTTTCACATTTAAAATAATGACATGAATTTATTTTTAAATCATCACACATTAAATTATATTCTTTTATTATTTAATAATAATAATACTAAATATTATAAATTAATTATTATCAAATTAATAAATAACAATATTTAAAAAAATAATGAATCCTCAATCTGAAAAATCATCATATCAACGTTTAAAACTTGAACGTCAAAAGTCATTAAAAAATAAAGAAGATACAATAATTGATATATTAAATACTTCAAAAAATAATCCTAAATTTATTCGTTTATTAATATATTCATTAAATTCTTTAGAAGCAATGTTAACACCTCCAAATAGAGAAATAAGAGACAATTCAAAAATAATAATAAAACAAGATGGAATATCAATAATTCATAAAATTGCAATGTTAAATATATCAAAAGAAGAAATAATAGAACAAATAGGAAAAATTTTATATAAATTAATATCAATTAATGATATAATTGATCAAGAAATTTCTCAAATTTTTGCAGAAAAAAATGGCCATGAAGCAATAATTGAAATATTATTATCTAAAAATCAAAATAATAGTTCAATTCATTATATTAAAATATTAAATATTTTATGTTCAATTCCTCAATTGATTGATAAATTATTAGAAAGTGGTTTAATTGAATCTATTAAATTAGTAAATGATTTATATTCAAATGATATTAATATTATAAATACTAATTTTGATACAATGAAAAAAATAACAAATTTAAAAAAAGGAAGAGATTATTTAATTAATAAAAATTTAATTCCTAATATTTTAAAAAATATTCAAAATTGTTCTGATAAAGAAAATAGTAATTCAGTAATAAATGGATTATATGTTTTAGATAATTTATCAAGGAATGATAATGGAAAAAATGCAATTAAAAATGAAAATTCTATGTTAATATTAAGTAAAGTTTTAGATAATTTTTATAATGATGAAAAAATAATAAAAAAAGGAGCTAAAATTATTAATAGAATTTCAAATGAAAATGATATGAAAAATGAAATTGAAAAAATTATAAATTATAAAGAAAAAATTAAATCAGAATGTAATTTTAATAATTTAGAAGAATTAAAAGAAAGTTTAACAGTAATTTCTAATTTAATGTTAATTGAAGATTTTGTTAAAATTGCTTGTCAAGAAGATAATTTTAAAATGTTAATTGAATTATTTGACTTTATATGTAATATAGATTTAAATAATAAAGATGATGAATTTAATAAACTTTATATGATATTAGTTAAAAATTTTATAGTAGTTTTTAAAAGAATTTTTTTAATTTATCCTGAATGTTTTAATGAAGAAAGTGAAAAAGGAAAAATATGTATTAATTTATTTAAAAATATTTATAATTCAATTAAAAAGAATTATGAAAATGTAAAGAACATAATTGAAAAATTAGAAAAAGAAAATGATAAAAAAGGAATGAAAGATCAAATTAAAAATGTTTTTAAATCTTATTTTTTTATTTATACTGATTTATTAACTCAAAATTATAATAATAAAAAAGAAAATGAAAAAGGAGAAAGTAATTGGATTGAATTATTAGAATATATTATTGGAAAAGTAATATCAAATGGTAAAAATCTTTTTGAAGTAGAAGAAAAATCTAATTTTTCTGCATCTCAAATTTTAAAAATTACAGATGAAACAATAATAAAATTTCCAAAATCAAGTGAAAATTTATCTAATTTAATATTAGAAACTTTTGACTATTTAAAAAGTATTTTAAATATAAGTGAATATTTCAAAACTTTATCAAATGATTTAAAAGTTTTATTAAATATGATTATAAGAAATAATAATGAAAAAACAAATAAAATAAAAGAAGAATTAATTCCAATTATTATAAATTTTATGAATAAAAAACCTAAATTTAGATATCCAAATTATATTAATTTAAAAATATTAGAGATTTATTTATCAAATGAATTCATTAATCATTTATTAAGAAACCCAGATACCAAAACAAACCCTAATTATTCTTTAAATTATGTTGATGCAATTAATAGTATTATGATAAAAGGTTTTTATGAGTCTTCAACTGTATTAAAAGTTGTTGGAATTAATGAAGAAGAAAAAAATGAAAAAAAAGAAGAAGAAGAGTTTAATGAAGAATTAGAAATAAAAATAAATAATAAAGGTAATGATTTATTAAAAAAATTAATTCCTATTGATGAATTTTTAAAACAAGTTAAAATTTTTAAAAACAATGCCTCTTCATTTAAATTTAATCAAAGTAAAGTTGAAGAAATTATTTCTTTAGAAAATAATTTATATTATCAAATATGTACTTTAAATATAAAAGAATTTTATGATTTAGGAAGTAATGATGATTTAATAACTTTAAAAGAATTATTAAAAAAAGAGATTTCAAATATTGAATCATTTAAAATAATAAAATCAAATGCAACAATTCCAAAATATAATGAAATTTGTATTTCTTCAAATAAAAGAATAAAATTAGAATTAGCTTTATTAAAAAAAATAGAAGATAATGGAATAAAAAATTATAATGAAACAAAAGAAATTAAATATATTGAAATATTGAAAAATATAATTTCAAGTAATATTTACTTTATAGAAAAATCAACTGATAATAAAAATTTAATTGAATTATTAATTCAATTAAGAAAAAATATTTCTTTTTTAAAAGAAAATGAAGATAAATTAATAAATGAAAAAAATGAAGGTGCTATAGAAAATTATATAAATTCTCTAATGAAATTATTATTAAAATCATTAGACGATCAAAATTTATGTAATGAAATAATAAAAACTTTTATTATTTTTGCTAAAATAAAACCAGAAATATGTGATTTATTAATTAAAAATGGATGTCCAAGAATACTTTTACAAATAATGGATCATTATCAAGATAAAAATATTGCATATGATTCTTTATTATTATTACAAAAAATAACATTATCTAATAATGATAATTTAAATATTATTTCTAAACAAAATCTTTTACCAAAATTATTTGAAATAAGAACTAATTTTGCAAATAATGATACTATTATAAAAATAACTGATTTAATTGCTAATGAAATTATGAAATTATCTGGTCAAGAAGAATCTACTTCTGATATTATTAGAAAACAAATTGAAGAATTTTATAATAATTTAAAAAGTGATTTTAATAATTCTGAAATTAAACAAAAAATATTAAATAATTTAGAAAATATTAATGCATTTACTTCAAATAAAAAACAAATTAGTTTATTATTAACTGAAGAATTTCAAAATAATTTAAATCAAGTTATTGATTTAACTCAAAAAGAAGTTAATATAAGTCAAGTTATTGAAAAATTATTAACAAATGAATTGAGTATATTAAAAAAAATAAAAGAAAATATTTCTTCGAAAGATAATAATAAGCATAATGATATAATTGATAATTCCATTAAAGTTATTAAAAACAAATCAAATTATTCTGATACTTTATTATTATCTTGTAAAATTTTAAATGATTATATTAAAGATGTAGAATTATATAATAAATATACAAATAAAAAAATTGATGATACTTTTATTGATAAATTATTTGAAATAAATGAAGATTATATTGATAATTCAGAAATAACAAAAGAAATTAATAATGTATTATGTTATTTAGCTTTAAGAAATAATAAATATGCAGAAATTATTGTTTCTAAAGGAGGTTTAGCAAATGTTTTAGAAGAATTAAAAGAAAGTATTAATTCTAATGATAATAATTCAAAAATTTTAAAATTAAATGGATTAAAAATGCTTTCTACTTTATTAAATGATGATAAAAATATGGAAGTTTTTATTAAATCAAAAGGAATTGATTTAATTAATAATATTATAAAAAATGAATTAAATATTAATAAAAAAGAATTTGATGATAAAAAAGAAGATAATTTATTTAAAACAAAAGAAACTATTAATTTAAAAGATGAAGATGATGAAATATTTGATAATATAGATAATGAAAATAACCTTATTGAAAATGAAAATACATATTTTGTTCATTGTTTAAAAATAATAAATCAAGGAATTAATAAAGGAAGAAATGATTTTGTTGATGAAAAAACAATAAAAAATATTATAACTTTAGGTGATGCTAATTATCCTGATAAATATCTTTTTAATGAAATAAGTACAATTTTAATCAATGAAAATGTAAATTTAAATGGTGATATTGAAAATAATATTTCTTTAATTAAATTAATTTATGATTATAAAAGTAAATTTTATAATTTTGAAAATATACAAAATAAAGTAAAACAAATTGAAGAAAAAATAAATAAAAATATAGAAAATGAAAAAATCATAAATAAATTTAAAATTGCTTTTGATAATAATGAAAAAAATAAAAAAGAAATAGAAGAAATTAATAAAAAATTAACTTATTTATCTTTTATTAGTGAAGCTAATGGATTAAATACATTACTTAATGAATCAAAAGATATAATAATTCCTTTTTATAATGATATTTTTATAATTTATAAAAATAATAATAATTCTAATGTTGATGAAGGAGTTATTATTTCATTAATGATATTAACTAATTATTTATTTGAAAATAATTTAATTGAAAAAGAAAAATTAAATGATTATTTAAAAACTATTATTCAAATAATTGAAAATTTATATAAAAGTGAAAATTATATTTTTGTAAATCAATATAATAAATTAATTGAAAAGATATTAAAAATTGGAATATTTCAAAATGAAGAATCTGAAAATAATTATAATTTACATTTAGTTCAAAGAAATGATAATGAAAATATTTTATTTTCTGAAGCAAGTTTAAAAAATATGAAAATATCAATCAATAATTCAACAAATTTCTTTGAAGATTATTTAAAATATAAAAATACACAAAATAATAAAATAAGAAAAATAAAAGAAGAAAATTTGGATAAAATAATTTCAAATTTAAATGATTATTATAGAACAAATGATGATAATGAAATAAAAAATACTCTAAATAAAAAATTATATGATATGAGTATTGATTTAATTAATGATTTGGAAAAAAAAGATATATATGAAAAAGACAAAAATATAATCAATGAAAGAATTAAAAAATTGTTATTTTTAATTCAAAATATATTAAATAAAGATAATTCAAATTCAATAATTGGAAAAAATAATGGAAAGGTTAAAGAATTAATTGAAAAATTAAATGATTTAATTAAAAAAAATAATATTAATGAACAATTTATAAGAAATATTCCAAAAATAATTTCATCTAAAATTGAAAATGATGAAGAAATATGTGTAAAAATTTTAGATTTTATATCTGAAGATTTAATTAATAATAAAGATAATTTAGAAATAAAAAACACAAATTTAGAAACTTTATCTAATTTAAGTAAATTTCAAAGTGTATTAAATTTAATTCAAAAAAACACAAACTTATTCAATTTACTTAAAGAAGAATATTCTAAAGAAAATATCCAATTAGAATTAAGACAAAGTTTATCAGTTATATTTAATAATATTTCAAAATCAAATTATAATATTGAATCTTTAATTAATTCTGATCCTGATTTAATAAAATTACTTTTTATTAAAGTTTTATCTCATTCAATAACAACAAATGAAAATAATGGAATTATAATTTCAAAAATAGAAATTTCAACAATTAATAATATAATCAAAGATATTGATAATTATAAATCTTTATTAAATAAAAATATTATAAATGAAGAAGATTTTAAAAAATTATTAGAAAGAAATTTAGATAATGAAATTATGAATGATATAAAACAAATTTTAAAAAATATTGAAGATTCAAATAAAAATAAAAAAGATGAAAATGAACTTTCAAATTATGAAAATCAAGTTAATATGTTAGAAAATAACTTAAATGAATTATATAATAAACATATGGAAGAATTGAATAAAGAACCCAAAAATGAAAACAATATTAATATTGAAGAAAATATCAATAATGAATCTGATATTATCAAATCATCAAGTAATATTTTAAAAAATCATTTAAGTTTAATAACAATGACTTTACTATTTAATAATAACAATAATAATAGAATTAAATCATTATTAAGTATGATTAATAATAATGATATTCAATTATCAGTAAAACAAATATTAAGTTTAATTAGAAGTAACTATAATGAAATAAAAAATAGTCATGATGAAAAATTAAATAATAAAAGAGTTATAATAATAAATAAATGTTTGGAAATGTTAAATAAATTATCTATATCTTCAGATAATCATAAATTAATTTTAGAAGAAGGTTTAATTTCTTTCAATGAAAAAATAAAAGAAGAAAACTCAAATGAAACTGACAAAAATTATTTAGAAAAAATGTTAAAAAATGAAAAATTAAATTATTTACTGTCATTTAGTAAAAATTCAAAAGAAATCATTCAAAATTGTTCAAATAGTGAAAATTCAATAACAATAATAATAGAATCTCCTATTTTTGATTCAATAATAAATGAACTTTTAAATTTATATGAAAATCCAGAATTACTAAATTCAAATGAAGAAATTAGAAAAATATTTTTATATGATAATATAATATTTTCTAATATTTGTAATAATAAAAAAGGTTTTGAAAGAATTTTAGAAAAAATAGGAGGAATTGAAAAATTAATTGATATAGGAAAAAAAACTGGAAATGAACTTTTATTAGAAACAATAATATCTATGTATATTAATTATATGAAAAATAATAATTTAAATGAAATTGATGATAATTTTTGGAATGATGTTTTTATTTTTATTGATTTATGTTTTGATTTAAAGCTCAAATCATCTACTTTAATTTCTAGTATTTATGAATTAATTTCATTAATTTATATTCCTAAATTAAAAAAAAGAATTGATGACTTGAAAATAATTGATAAAATGAATAATGATTTTGATAAATTTCATAATTCAATTCAATTTATAAATAATATAATTAAATGTTTATCAATTATTACAATTGATAATTCAGAAAAGATAAAAGATACAGTTAAATCTGGATTGATTAGTAAAATAAAAGTTCAAATTTCAAATTTAAAACTAAATAATAATAATGAATTAATATTTAATTTATCAAAATTATATAATATTCTATTAGTAAATAATAAAGAAAATATTGAAGAATTTTGTAATAATGGAATAACAGAAGATATAATTTCATTTTTAAATGCATTTTATAACAAAATAGAAAAAGAAGATGAAAATATAGAGAATAAAACAATTAATTATTCAAAAGGTATAATGAAAAACTCAATAAATTCTTTAGAACAAATATCAACAATATCAAAAGCAAATATTTATTTAAATAAAAAAAACTTTGATGAAATAATAAATAAAACATTAAAAAATGAAAATAATGAAGTAGATTATATTTTAATAGCATTACATACAATAGGAAATTATCACTCTCCAAAAGAAAAAAATGATAATATCTCAAAAAACATTTTAGAAGAATTATATCATTTATTACAATCTTTTCAAAAAAAATTTTATTCAAATTCAGATATTATAACAAATATAAATTACATTAGTGGAAATATTATTAAAAAAATTACTGATAAAACTTTTATTAAAAAATATTTTGATTTATTATCAGAAAGTATAAAAATTCAAGATTGGAATGAAAAATTGATATTATCAACACTTAAAACTATTTTTGATATTTTAATAAAAAATGTATTTTTAATCGATGAAATATATGATGATACATCACCAAATATTTTTAATTTATTAAAAATATACAAAGATAACATAGAAATTCAATTGTTGTGTTATAATATATTAAATTGTTTTTCAAAAAATAAAGTTTTCTCATATTCAATGGTTAATTTTGGTATAATAGAAATAATAAAAGATTCAATTAATAATATTAATTTTAACAATGATAAAAAAACAAAAATTCAAATTCGAAAATCAATTTTTGAATTATTAAATTCTTTATCAAAAGATGAAGAAAACAGTAAAAAAATTTCAGATGAATTAATAACAATATTACTAAAAGAATTAGAAGAAGAAGGATATAATGAAGATTCAGATTCAAAAAATATATTAAATTTACTTTCAACTCTTTTAATGCATAAAAATTCATTTCAACCTTTTATTCAATTTAAAGGATTAGAAATATCAAAAAAAATATTAAAAGAAAATGAAGAAAATATAGATTTAATATTAAATATTTTTAAAATATTATTAACAATAGCAAAAACAAATGACGAATATAAAATAATGATGAAAAATATGAATTTAGTAGATTTAATAAATGAAATAATAAAAAAAACAGGATCATATGAAAAAAAAATTGAATATGAAGGACGTTCAATAATATTTTTAATAAATAATGTAAAAATCCAATTAGAAAAAACAGAAGAAATTGACATTTCAGATATAAAAATAACAAATAAAATAAAACCAGAAGTAAAAAATTTTTTAACAAATGGAAAACAATTAAAAATAATAAATAATAGAGGAGATATTAAACAAATGCAATTAAGTTTTAGTCAAGATTTATTAAAAATAACAGCAAAAAAAATAAAAAGTAATTTACCACCAAAGCCAAAATATATAATAGAAACCACTCAAATTAAACAAATTATTAAAGGACATGGGACTGATGCTTTTAAAAAAAGTAAAGGTTGGTTTAGAAAAATTCCAAAACCTGAAATTTGTTTTTCTATTATAGGACCAACTACTGTAGATGGAGTTAAGGCAATTAATGTACAATGTGAAAATGAAAAAGATGTTGATAGATGGATTAATTATATGGAAATTGTTATTAATTATTTTAAGAAAACTCAAGCTATTAAAAGTACTGTTATTATTAAGAAATAATTTTTTTTATTTTTTATTGTTTTTGTTTTAAATTATATTTTGAGTTTTTTTATTTATTTAAATTTTAAATTTTAAAATTTTTTTTATGCTTAAATATATGATTTTTTATAATTTTATTTTTATTTTTGTTGAATTATTATGATGAATATGAAAAAAATTTCCTCTTTTGGATTTGAGAATTTTATTAAAAGTTCGAAAAATAGAATTGAGTTTAAGAATAAGAAAACACCATCTTATTGTAATATTGATTTTATTAAAAATGAAAAAAATGCAAAAAAAAATAAAAATAGTCCTGATAATAAATCTTTTATTTCATCTGATAATTCAGGAGTTACTTTAGATCAAAGTAAAATAAATTCTGAAAAAAATAATAATAATATAAAAAACTTTGAAAATCATAATTTTAATTTTTTAAATTCTAAAGAACATAAGCTGTACATGAAAAATTTTATTGATAATATCAAAAAATCTATTAGTAAAAATAAAAAAAGAAAATCAAATTCAAAAAAGAAAAATGCTTGTAAAAATTATGCAGAATTAAATAAAAATGAACACAAATTAAATAATATAAAACCAATATTTAAAAATATTAAAAAATATAATATTAATGACAATCATAAAATAACAAATAATAATTTAAAAAAAATAAATAATGAAATCATTAATAATAATTATATTAATAAAAATATTAGTAATAATAATATTTTAAATGATAAAATTACATATTCTAATCTTTCATTAATCTCACATCTATCAATTTTTAATAGTAAACCTTCAAATTCTATTACTTCTTCAGTTTCTGTATCTAAAAAAGAAAGTGTAAATACAAGTGAAATTATTTCTAATTTAGATGATATAAATTTAAGTTATTCAAAAGAAAATAGTGTAAAAAAAAATAAATTTAAAAGTAAAGAATTTAGTAGAAATAAAGAAAATAAGAATGAAGATTTTGCAACTTTTTGTGAAAATATTAATAAAAAATTATTTGGGTATTAATTATGTAAAAAACATATATTAATCATAGTTTATTTAAAAAATATAAAAATAATTTAACTTTTTCTATTTTCTCATTCAATTATATTGATTATTAATTTTGAAATTATAAATATAAAATATTAATTATTTTAAAAATATTGAAAAGAAGAACAATTAAATAATATAATATATAAAAATTTTTTACATTTAAAAAAAAAATTAAAAAAAAATGTTACAATATTTTGAAAAAATTGATTTATTAGGTTCAAAATTCCATTTTTATGATGGAGTATCATTACATAAGAGAACAATAATAGGGGGATTATTTACATTATTTATAGGATTGTGTACAATATGTTTCTTTTTATATTTTGGTAAAGATTTATTTATGAGATTAAATCCAAATATAACAATTTCAATAATAAATGAATCATTATATGAATATATAGATTTAAAAAAAGAAAATATTCTTTTTGCATTTAGATTAGAAGACTTTGATGGACATTATATAAATGAATTAGATTCATTGTATTTTAAAATTGACTATTATAGTTCAATTCCAGATGAAAAAGGGAAATATAGATCAAAAAGTTATCATGAATATTTATCATATCATATATGTAATGAAAGTGATTTTAATTATGAAAATTTAAATCAATATTATGGAACTTTATTTTGTCCTGATTTAGGAGGAAAAAAATTTGGAGGATATTGGGATAATCCTTATATTTACTATTTTGAATTTCAAATTTTTTTTTGTGAAAATGGAAATAATTATTCAATTCATAATAAATGTACTTCTTTAAATAATTTA
>JAEEGL013972532.1_pt1 | contig 10677 bp, 5 predicted proteins | sample 9134231 | NCBI WGS metagenome assembly JAEEGL01 (sample SAMN16246548, study PRJNA631951) | gut metagenome | biome: gut microbiome; feature: rumen; material: fiber-attached | host: Bos | place: Iran: Karaj | collected 2018-10 | reverse complement strand
ACGCTTACAAATCAATGCCCGGCAGCGCGGTGACGGTGCGCACGAAAGCGCCGTTCAGCCGCCGCATCAGGGCCACCTGGGGCACGTTCCGGCGGAAGATATGGGTGTACATGGTGTTTACGCCCCGCTCCCGGAGCAGCGAGGAAGCCGCGCCGATCAGATTTTTGGCCATCCCCTGACGGCGGTAATCGGAGCGGGTATAGATCATGAGCAGGGTGGCGCTGCTGCCGGCGCCGGTGAAAACGGCTTCGCAGATGGGCTGCCCCCCGCGGTAAAAGCCCAGGGCCATAAAGTGCTGCTGCTGCTGCCACAATTGCAGGTAATCCCGGGTGATGGGCTGAATGCGCTGGGCGTTGATCCGGGCCAGAAACGCGTTCTGGCTCATTTCATCCTGCAGGGGCACGGACGCAAAGGTCATCCCCATGGGGGCCTGGGGCACGCCTGCAGGGGGCAGAAAACGGAACATATCCTCCCCATCGTCGTTGCGCAGGCCGCAGGATTCATAGAATTTCAGCATTTCCAGGTTTTCGGGGGCCACCTGGGCATACAGCCGGGCGGGCAAATCGGGATTCATGGCGCGCAATTGCTCGGCCCGGGCCAGCAGCGCGCCGAACATGAGCGCCCGGGCGGTGGGCTGGCAGTCGATTTGCAGGAAAAGATGATTGGGCCGATCGGGGTACAGCTCTCCCTGAAAAAACTGCATCACATAGCCCGTGCCCAATTGAATCTGCTGATCATTGGCCACAAAAAACACATTTTCAGGCGCGATGCCCTGGAAGGCCGCCTGCGGATGGGTAATACGCATAAAATTCCCCTTGCTTCGGTGATATTGAAGGATCGCGCGCCCGATCCCGGGCGCTTTACTGCCATTCGATGCCGGAATAATTGCTGCTGGGGGTCAGATCGTACACCACGCGGCATACGCTCTTTTGATCCCGCATGATCAGATCCACCACGTTTTCCATCACGTCGTAGGGCAGGCGGGCGGCGTAGGCCTGGCTGCGTTCGCCGCCCTGCACGGCCCGCAGACAGATGACGGACTGGCTTTCATTCCCCGGCAGGGGATAGAGCAGGGCAAAATACTGCCAAAGGCGCTTGGCGGCGCTGGAAGCTTTTAATTCGCCCCGGAAAATGGCGTCCGCAGCCCGCAGCGTGGTCAGGCGTTCCTCGGTGACTTCGCCCAGAATGCGGGTGGCAAGGCCGCTGCCCGGGAAGGGCTGGCGGGAAATCAAATCATCCGGGATGCCCATAAAATCAGCCACCCGGCGAATTTCATCCCGGAACAGCTCCCGCACCGGCTCGATCAAATGAATAGAGCTGGAGGGCGGGGGCGCAGAAGGCGCGCTGACGAACATGATGTCGCTGTAGCTGGTGCCTTTGATCAAGGCGGCAATGGGCTCCAGCTTTTCCTGCTCCTCCAGGAGGATCTGGTTCAGCAGCTCGCGGATGGCGCGGCGCTTTTCGTCGGGAAGCACGATGCCCCGCAGCGCCTCCAGAAAACGCTGCTGCGCGGAAATCCGGGTGATATCCATGCCGATGGTATCCCGGTAAAAGGCGAGCACGTCGTCGCTCTCCCGATCCCGCAGCAGGCCGGTATCCACAAAAATACATTTCAGGTTCTGCCCCAGCGCTTTGTAAGCCAGCAGCGCGCTGACTCCGCTGGCCAGCCCGCCGGTGATGGCGCATACGGCTTTGCCGCTGCCTGCGATCCGGCCGATTTCCTGCACAGCGCGGGTAATGAAGGCATCGTCGTCCCACCAGGTGGTGCAGCCGCAGATGTTCACCGCGAAATTGCGCAGCATCAGGGAACCGTCCGGATCGTTCTGCTCCACCTCGATTTGCATGCCGTAAAGGGGCAGGCTTTCATGGGCAAAGCCCACGATGATTTCCTGCGCAAAGCAAAGGGGAAACACCCGTTCCGGCAAACGGAAGCTCCGGGCGCAGGGAAGCATCCTTTCGCCGTTTTCCAGCCCGGTAAAAAGGGGCGAAGATTGATAGGTGAGGGCGGTCACAGCCCCGCGCAGCTCCGTTTCGCCCGCCGAGCCGGAAAGCAGGGTGAGCATCAGGCCCGCCGCGTCGCCCAGGGCGAGCGTGGGAATGCCGGATTGCAGAATGCGCTCGTCCAGTCCGGTGGGATTCTGCCCGTTGGAGCCGCCCGCCAGGATCAGGCCCAGGGGCTCCTGCGCCTGAATATCCTCCAGCGCCGTATCACAGCGCAGAATTCTGGCCAGAATGCGTTCCGAACGCAGCTTGCGCGTCACAGCGCGGCTGGCGTCATCATCAAAGTTCAGCACCAGCACCATATCGCGCATGGGACTTCCCTCCTTTGGGATACAAAAATCATGGATTCAGGAAACATACTTCTATTCGACGGCATACCGGAAAAATCCTGCATGGCCGCTTATTCCCCCGCGCTCTCCCGGGCTTTCTGCGCGGCCAGGGCCCGGAGGGCCAAACGGGTTTCCAGATTGGCGATGCCGTTTTGCGCGATGCCCGCCTGACGCTGGACGGCCCGGATGCAGTCCGTGGTGATGGCCCCGTATTTTCCGGTGGTGTATCTTTCCTCCAGCAGGCCGGCCTGCACCAGCTCCCATTGCAATTCGGTCACTTTGGGCCCGCTGTGGCCGAATTTCAAAGTCACATCAGCCAGATCGCGCACAGTGCCGTAGCCCAGAATGCGCCAGTAATCCAGCGGATAAGCGTTTCTTTCCACCGCCTGGGGGGCGGGCTTGGTCACATTGTTGCCCTCGATCACGTGCACGCGCACATCGCCGTCAGCGTTGCGCGTGCAGTATTCCACCAAAGCCACATGGCTGGTATCGCCGCTGGCGTTGTCGGTCAAGAACATCCAATCGCCCGGCTGGGGGATGTAGCTGTTTTTTTCGATGGGCTGAAAGCTGTCCTTCCACCATTGAGTGCCCCATCCCGGCACCATGCCGGTGCGGGATATATAGCGGCCGCTGGAGAGGAACCAGTCCCGGCCCACGTTGGTGCCGCTGTAATTGGGATAAACCTGAGCGAGCAGGCGGGTACCGTGCTGCCGATCCACCTGATGAACGCTCCAGCATTGAAATTCGGCGCACCATTCGGCGGTGGGATACCCCGCCCAGGTGCCGTATTTGGTCACGCCGCTGCGTTCCTCGGTGTAGCCCAGTTCGTTCCTTTCCACCTCCAGCAGCCAAAGCACATAATCGGGGATGGGATAGGAAGGATCGATCAGGGTTTCGCCCGGGGCGAGGAGAAGCCCGGCCCGGAAGGCATCCAAGTCTGCTCCGGACGGCGCTTCCTCTGCCGCGGCGCAGGCAAGCAGCAGGGCGGCGCAGGCAAGCAGCGCCAGAAAACGGGTGGATAAACGCATATCATACCCTCCCAATCAAGGAATGAACCGGGGCCGGAAGACCGGCTTCCAGCCCCGGTTATTGAGCGTGCGGGTTCAGAATCAGGCATTCTTGTCCTGATCCTCATAGAGGCTCTTGAACCGTTCGGTACGGCGCACTCTCCTGTGCGGCGTTTCAGGGGCCTGATCCGGCGCGCTTTGGGCAGCGGCGGGAGCCTCCGGTACCGGCGTCTGGGCCGGCTGAACGGGCTGGGCGGCGGGCACCCGGGCCGCAGGCGCGGCGGAAGCTTTCGCGCCGTCCAGATTGGCCTGAGCGACCTTGATCCGCAGATTCAATCCCCGCTCCTGAGGATTCAGCGGCGCGGGATTGAAGGCCCGGGTGTCCTGGGACACTTGGCCGACGGGCTGGGCCGTTTCAACGGTCCGGATCGGCTGCTGTTCTTCGGGTTTCTGATAGCCCTGAACGGGCTTGTAGGCCTGGGTCATCTGAGAGGCCGCGGTTTGCTGGGTAACGGGATGGAAAATCTGAGTGCCCTGAGGCGCCTGGGATCCGGCCTGAGAAGGATTCGGCGTCTGCTGGGCCGTTTGCTGAGTAACGGGGCGGAAAATGTGAGTGCCCTGGGGCACGGGAGCGCCGGGCTGCGCGGCGCTGCCAGTCGGCTGAACGGGCTGGGGCGCGGCGCTGTGAGGCGGCATGAAGGGCGCTGTGGCCTGATTGGGGTAGGAAGCGCGGCTGACCGTCTGGGTTGGATTGTTTTCCGCCGCGCGCATCTGGGGATGAGCCGCCGCGTTGCGGGCCTGGCGGGCCTGCTGGGCCCGTGCTGCCTGACGCTTCTTGTTTTGCTGATGCACGGTGTAGGCGTAGTACGCGCCGCCGCCGCCGACTACGGCCAGTCCCAGCAGCACCCAGGGCCACGGGGATCCGCTTTCCTGCGTGGTGGGCTCGGGGATCACGTTGCTGTCGGGCCCCACGGGGGCAATTTCAGGCGTGGGGGAGGGGGCGGCGGTGGGCACCGGGGATTCGGTGGGCAGCCGCTCCGGATCGGGCGTGGGCGTCAGATAGGGATTGAAAGGCTCGTAGGAAGCGGACAGGGCAGGATTCTGCCATACCGTCCGGTTATAATCCTCCACAGGCTGGATTTCGCTGCTGGTGGCGGAGGAGGAGGTGTTGTTGCTGTTGGCGTTCAGGTATTCATTGCTTTGCAGGAACTGGGACAGCTCGCCCAACTGCAGCACATGGAAGTAATCGCTGCGGATATAGCCTTCGGTGCCGGCCTGGCTTACATGATACCAGGTGCCTTCATCGTTGGTCACGCTGCCCAGCACCAGGGCGAAGGCGTAATTATCCAGCAGACGGATGGCGTTGTCGGCTTTGGTGGTGGGTTCGGAACGGAGATTGACCCGTCCGCTGCTGCTTTGCACATGGCCGTAGCTGCTCAGGCTGCTTTCGGTCACGGGTTCAGGGGTGGGAGCGGAGGTGGGGGTGGGGGCCGCGCCCACGAGCGAATCCAGATAAGCCTTTACTTCTTCTTCGCTCATCATGCGCAGCTGATCCTGGCGGATATAACCCCACAGACCGTTGTACTGCACCAGGTGCCAGGCGGCACTGTCGGTGTAATACTGGCCGTGCACATTGGTAACCGCCATGTAGGGCAGCACCAGAATGATTTCGCCGTTGGTGTCGGGGAAATTGCGCATGGGCACGCCGTCGCCCAGGGTCATGGCGTAGCCCTCCGTTTGCTCCGGAACGGGCGTGGGAGAGGCGGCGGGGGCGGCGGTTGCCTGCAGCTGATCCAGATAAGGCCGCGCTTCTTCATTGCCGATGGGCGTCAGCAGGGACTGCTGAATGAAGCCGAAATTGCCGCTGGCCACAGCCTGAGCGGAATCCCAGGCCACACCGTCCACATAGGTTTGGCCGGATACGTACAGCAGCGCCTGGGCGGGCAGCATTTCCAGGATGGTGTCATCCGTCATGCTCACGCCGGTGCGCAGGGCGGCCTGGGCCTGGGTGAGGGCATAGCCCTTATAGGGCACGGGGGTTTCGGTAGGCGCGGCGGTAGGCTCCTGGGTGGGGGCCTCGGTGGGGACTTCGGTGGGAACTTCCGTAGGCGCTTCGGTGGGGGTCTCCGTGGGGGCCTCGGTAGGCGCTTCGGTGGGAATTTCCGTGGGAAGCCCCACAGGCGCGGCAGTGGGCATGGGGGAGGGCAGCTGGGCCTGGATGGCGTCGCTTTCCGCCTGCGCGGCCACGTTCACATAATTGGCCATCACATAGCCGTCCGTGCCGCTGACCCGGACCCGGTACCATTTTTCGCCGTTTACGGTTTCAGAGGAATAAATCCATATCCGGGTGTTCTTGTCCAGCTCTTTGATGCGGCCGGTGTTCTTGTCGGGACTCTTTCGGAAATTCACGGCTGCGGTGGTGGCGCCCCAGCGGTCAATCACCGCGCCGTCGAGGATTTCCGTGGGCGCGGGGGTGGGCGCTTCGGTGGGGGCCAGAGTGTAGCCGAACAGGGCGGCCAGCTCCGCTTCGTTCAAAAAGCGGATCACGGTTTCGCTCATGTAGCCCATCATGCCGTTGATTTCCACGGCATACCAAACCTTGTTGTCCGCGCTGGTGATCTGGCCCAGGATGTGGCCCAGATCGCTGTTGTTCACCATGCCCACGATATTGTCCTCCGCCGTGGAGGGCGTGGACCGGACGCGGATGGAGGTGCCGGTGGGATAGAAGTAAGCGTCCATGGGGGTATCAAAAGCCGGGGGCTGAGGCGCGGGCGTGGCCGTGGCGGTGGAAACGTATTGGAAGATCACTTCCGCGGGGGTGAGCACGCCGTCCTCGCTCAGCTGCACCATTATGCTGCTTTCGCCCGCCAGCGCATAGCCTTCGGCCAAATCGATGGGCCGGGCGTCTACCGTGTTGCTGCCGATGAAGCACCTCTGCTGCTGCGGCGAGGCCACATCCTGGCCGGTCAGGCTGTCCTGGAAGCGGATGATTACATCCGTTTCATTGCGGAACTTGAACACCACCTCCGCGGGCGTGGCGAGGCCCTCGTTATCCACGGTCACATAAACCGTTTCATCGGAAGCCAGCTCATAGCCCAGAGAGGAGTCCACCTGACTCCAATCAAGCGTCACGGGGTTTTCCTGACCTTCGGCGCAGGTGGCGGAGTAAGTACAGAAGGTATTGCCGTCGGGATCCAGGTACTTTACGTTCACCAGCGCCACCTTGGGGGCGGGAATCACGTAAGCGTAGGTAAACACCGCTTCGGCGGGATTCAGGCCGTTTTCGTCCAGATGAACGATCAGCGTATCGTCGCCGATGAGCTGATAATCCGCCTTCAGATCCATGGGCTCGGCGGTGATCAGGTTATCGCCCCGGACGCACCACGCCTGGGTATCCTGGGCCACGGGCTCTCCGCTTTCATCCAGATAGCGCACCGTGACGAGCACGGATTCGGGAATGGGTTCTTCGGTGGGCGCTTCCGTCGGCGCTTCGGTGGGGACCTCGGTGGGCGCTTCCGTGGGAATCTCCGTGGGAATTTCTGTGGGTTCTTCGGTGGGTTCCTCCGTGGGAACCTCGGTGGGTGTTTCCGCAGGCGTTTCCGTCGGTTCTTCCGCAGGCGCTTCCGTGACGGGGGAGAATACATACTGGAATACGATTTCCGTTACATTGGGCTGCCCATCCTCTTCCACGTGGGCGTTCACGATGGGCTCGCTCACCAGCACATAGCCGGCGGGCAGATCCTCGGGAGCGGGTTCGGCGCTGACCGGCACCACCGCGCCGTAGGGCACCTGCACGGAAGAGGACGCGGCGATATCCAGACCCGTTTCCGCGTCCGTATAGCGCACGGGAATCTGGATGGGGTCGGGAGCGCGGTATTCATACACGAAGGTGATTTCAGCAGGATTGGCTCCGTCCGCGGTTACGCTGACGTTCTGGAAAGCGGGGGCGTCCTGGGGCACTTCATAATAAGCGGGCAGATTGGCGGGATGAGGGAAGACCACCCAATTGCCTTCTGTGAAGGTTTCCTGGGTGTCATCGGCGATGGGCTGATTTTCCGTATCCACGTAATGTACGGTGATCTGGGCAGGCTTGACCACCCGGCGGTAGGTGAAGGTGACTTCATTCAGAGTGGCGCCCTCCAGGGATACCGTCAGAGGATAGGAGAAGGGTTCTTCGGGGGTGTAATCCTCGGCGGGAATCTGGGCCTCCGGGGTCACCTCATGGGTGCCCTCGCCGTAGGTCTGGTAGGTGTCCTGCGCAATGATTTCGCCCCGCTCATCCACATAATGCACGGTCACGATCACGGGGCGCACCAGACGCTGATAGGTGAAGGTGATTTCCTTGATGTCCGCGCCCTGGGCGTCCACTGTGACCAGCACGGACTTGGGCTCCGTCAGGGCGTACTCATCTTCGGGAATGATGGGGTCCGGCTCCACGGGATGAATGCCGGGCTCCACGGTGGCGTAGGTGTCAGGCGCAATGACGCTGCCCAAATCATCCACATAGTGAAGGGTCACCTGCGCGGGCTTGGGCACCGGCTGATAGATGAAGGTCACTTCGGCGGGGAACGCGCCGTCCGCGGTCACGGCAATATCAAAGGAGGCGGGGCCGCTGAGCAGGTATTCCTCGGGATCAATGTCCGCATCAGGAACCACCGTACCGCCGCCGGGCTGTACCGTCTGCACGGTGTCGGGGGCGATGGGCGCGCCGGTTTCATCCGTATAGTGTACGGTCACGTTGGCGGGAAGCACTTCCCGGGTGTACAGGAAAGTGATTTCGGCGGGAGACGCGCCGTTTGCGTCCACTGTTACCGCGGCGCTGCCTTCACCCAGCAGCACATAGCCCGGCACGGCGTCGGCCGTCACGGTATGTTCGCCCGCTTCCAGGGTCACGGTGCGGTCGGCCAGCAGCGGCATGCCCGATTCATCTGCGGCATGAATGATCACGTCCGCGTCGGGAATACGATAAATATAGATAAAGGTGATTTCCGCGGGGTTCGCGCCGTTATCATCCACGGTCACGGTGTAAGAAGCCGGATCGGATACGATATAGCTGTAAATGGCGGGAGCGGTCACGGTATGGTCGCCCCGGTCGAAGGTGTAAGTGAAATCCCCCTGCAGGGGCTGACCCAGCTCATCTACATAGTGCACCGTCACATCGGCGGAGATGGGGGGCAGGGTATAGGCGAAGGTGATTTCGCTGGGATAAGCGCCGCTGCCATCCACGGATACGCTGAAGGAACCGGGGCTGATCAGCGTGTAGCCCGGGAATTCGGGAGCGGTTACCGTGTTGACGCCTTCGTTCAAGGTAATGATTTGGTCCTCGGTCAGCGGCTGATTGAATTCATTCAGATAATGCACCGTCACTTCCGCCGTTACGATATGACGGGCGTAGGCGAAGGTGATCTCATGGGGATACGCGCCGAAAGCATCCACGGTGACGTCGTAGGAATCCGGACCGGTCACTTCGTAGCCTTCTATGCTGGCAGCGTATACGGTGCGGGTGCCTTCTTCCAGCGTAACGATCTGATCGCTCATCAGCTGGGTGCCGTATTCATTCACATAATGCACTGTTACCGTGGCGGTGGCCAGTTCCCGGATGTAAGCGAAGGTGATTTCACTGGGATTGGCGCCGTTGGCGTCCACTGTGACGGGGAAGGAGGAGGGGCTGTACAGGGTGTAATGCTCGATGTTTTGGGCGGAAACAGTATGGGAGCCCCCCTCCAGGGTGAGCGTTTCATCCGGCAGGATGGCCACGCCGTTTTCATCGTGATAATGCACCGTCACCTGCGCGGGCTGGGGCACGAAGGCGTAGCCGAAGGTGATATCGCTGGGATACGCGCCGCCGAACGCGTCCACCGTAACGGGGAAGGAGGCGGGGCTGATCAGCCTGTAGTTTTCAATTTCCTCGGCGGAAACGGTGTGGCTTCCCTCCTCCAGCTGGAGCGTCTGATCGGGCAAAAGCGGCTGATTGTATTCATCCACATAATGCACGGTCACCAAAGCGCTTTGGGGCTGAGCCGGCGTTTCCTGCGGAAGCGGCTGATAAGATACATACAAATAATAGCCCCCCGTCCATTCGCCGAAGGCGTTGCAGGCGGAGATGATGGTGAAGGGGCCGTCCAGCGTGCCGTTGGCGTCCGCGATCCCTTCCAGCACGTCGCCCTGATTGGGCGCAAAGCTTACATAAGTTCCGCTCAGATCGCTGATTTGCAGCGTCAGGGCGTCCATCGGCGCGTCCCAGGGCAGCGTCAGCCAGAAGCGGTTTTCTTCCGGCGCTTCCGTGACGGGGACTGCCGGGGCGCTGAACTGCGTATTGCCCAGCGCGTCCGTCCACTGCACGGAAATACTGATATCCTGCGCTGTCGCGGCCTGCGTGGTCAGGGGCGTGAGCAGGCAGGCGATCAGGACAATGAATGCAATCAAACGGTGAGTTCCTTTCATAAAAACGATGCCTCCTTCGGAATCCATCGAATAATGGTGAAGTTATTTCAATTGTATTACAATTTCTTAACAATGTCAATGCTTCGCCCCATGAAATCCCTGGAATTCGGCATTTATTGCGCAGGCCGAAGCAGGATTTGAAGGGCATGCGGTGAATATAAAACTACATTGCCGATGATGGGAGGAATGAAGAGATGCTGGACGATGAACTGAGAGAAAAATTTCTCTCCAGCGAGGATATATATTCCGGGAAGATCATCCTGGTGCAGAAATGGCAGGTGGCCCTGCCCAACGGGGAAACCGCTCCGCGGGAAGTGGTGCGCCACAACGGCGCGTCCGCCATTGTGCCGGTGGATGACCGGGGAATGGTGACGCTGGTGCGGCAGCATCGGGTGGTCATTGACCGGTGCACCTGGGAAATCCCCGCCGGGAAGCTGGACTCCCCTTCCGAGGATCCCTTTTCCGCCGCCAAGCGGGAGTTGGAGGAGGAAACGGGTCTGCAAGCCGAACATTGGCAGAAGCTGACCTGCATGTTCACCACTCCCGGCTTTTGCAACGAGCAGATTTCCATTTATTTAGCCACCGGCCTCAGCCAGCACCCCGCCCATCCGGACGCGGATGAGTTTTTGGGCCTGACGAAAATGCCGCTGGAGGAAGCCGTGGCGCTGTGCATGGCGGGCGAGATCCGGGACGGAAAAACCCTGGTGGGGCTGCTGATGGCCCAGCGCGCCCTGCAAGCCCAGGATTTCCCTGCTCTGGGAACGGCTGCATCCATACAACGTTTTACCGGCGTGCCTTCTTCCCGGGAAGCGAAATAAAGATGAAGCGGCTGAAGAGAGGTGAAGCGCCGTCATGAAAAAAGAGAAGCACACGGTTTATCGACTGGCGATGGTTTT
>JAEEGL013152145.1_pt1 | contig 10677 bp, 3 predicted proteins | sample 9134231 | NCBI WGS metagenome assembly JAEEGL01 (sample SAMN16246548, study PRJNA631951) | gut metagenome | biome: gut microbiome; feature: rumen; material: fiber-attached | host: Bos | place: Iran: Karaj | collected 2018-10 | reverse complement strand
GAACTCGGGTATGAACCGCGACGAGCTGGAGGAATGCAAGGAGTGCGGACTGGAATACTATAAGTCGGCCGGTCACCGCCACGAAGACTGCCCCTACTGCGCCGGACGGGGGTATGTGCTGAAGTGAACCGACATCGGTAAAAATTAAGAATTAAGAATGAAGAATGAAACCAGCCACCTGACGGAGCGCCGAGGCGAACATAGACTTAACAACATAATACCATTTCCGCCATGAAGAGACTGAGGTACATCCTATTTCTTTTGCTTCTGACATTGATAGTAAGAGCCAATGCCCAACAGAGATTCATGGCTCGCGTAGTGGATGCCGACACAGGGGAACCTATGCCCTGTGTCGGCATATATGTTTCGCAAGGAAGGACGACGATAACCAACTTCGACGGGGACTTCCAAATCGAGGCTATGCCAGACGATACGCTGCGGCTGACCTGCATGGGCTACAACACCATGCGGATAAAGGCCAGCCAACTGCCACCCATCGTGGAAATGCGACTGGCAGAAGGGCGACTGGCGGAGGTGTCGGTGATAGCCGGAGGGCGCATTGTGGCGGACATCGCACAGAAGGCGGACAAGGCTTTCCGCAAGGCGAAAAAGGAAAGGGGATGCTATTTCTTCCGCCAGACCTCCGTTTTCGACCAACAGCAGGAGATAGCAGAGGCCTTCGTGGATGCACGAACTGCCATGAACCTGCGCGATGTGCGCATACTGAGCGGACGGCATGGGCTCTACTCCCAGTGGCAACTGGAGCAGTCCACTCTCGGCCAGACGAATCTTCATCACGCCATGGAATTGGCTCCCATGATGTTCGACTCCCCCTTCTGGAAGCAACTCTCCACGCCGCTCCAGACAGGGAGGAGCATCGGCGAACAGAGGCAAATGTACGACATATCGGTGGAGGACGTGGAGGTAGATGGGAGGGCTGTCTATCGGATAGGAATTGCACGGGCCGAGGGAAACGGGGAGGAACGCCCCGTCATGACGGGCACGCTGTACGCCGACCGTACCACCCTTGACCCGTTGTCGTTCGAGGGGACGATAGAGAATGTCAGGCTTAACTACCACACGACTTCCACAATGGGGCTTTCGGGTATTCCGCTTACCGTACACTTCCATATCGAATACGACCTTGAGGAGGGATTCCCCAAAGTGGCATCCCTCGGTATGCAGGCTAACTGGGAGAAGCTTGTGATGCGGTCTTTGCTCTTCAACATCGACCGGCAGGGAGGCATTGCCACGAAAGAAAGTGGAACGCCTGTGGGCGAGAATATGATAGCAGCCATAGACCAGGCAGGATTCGAACCCGCGCTGTGGGACAATCGGGAAGTGGTGGTTCGCACGAAACAGGAGGAGCAGATAGCCCGAAACATCGCCCAATGGGGCAGCAGACGGGTGGGAATAGAGCCCACTGATACCCTGTCCGCACTGAACAAACTGGCCGACCGCGTACGACGATTCGGAGAGCGCATACCGCAGGAGAAAGTGTATCTGCACTTGGACAACACGTGCTACTTCCTGGGCGATACCATCTGGTTTGCAGCCTATACGCGACGGACGGACACGGGTCGGCCCAGTCGGGTGAGCAGGGTGCTGTACACCGAACTGTGGAACCACGACGGATATCTCGTGGAGCGCAAGCTGGTGGAGATGCGCGAGGGGCGGGGCAGCGGCTTCTTTGCCCTGCCCGACACGCTGTACAGCGGATTCTTCGAGCTTCGCGCCTACACCCGATGGCAACTGAACTGGGGACAGAGGGAACATCCGCACAACAAACAGACGGAATTGCAGTTCTACAACGAGGAGATGGCTCGGGACTACTTCCGCGACTACGACAAGCTCTACAGCCGTGTGTTTCCCGTCTATGACCGCCCTGAGGAAGAAGGCGAATTCGTGCGTAGCATGACTCTGCGCCCGATGCGTCGCGACTATAGCAAAGCGTCCGGCAGAAGCAAGCCCCTGCTCACCCTTTATCCCGAAGGCGGCAACTTGGTCGGCGGACTGCCTTGCCGTGTGGCCTTCGAAGCGGCCATGGAAGACGGGGAGGCGCTGGAGGGGACGGTTGTCCTGCGGGATAAGCAGGGCGATGTGAAACTCCGGGATGCACAAGGCAACGAAGCAACGGAGGCAAGAACCGAAAACCGAGGCCGAGGTTCATTCATCTTCATTCCCGAAAAGGGGAAGACGTATCAGGCCGTCTTCACCACAGAGGACGGAAGGAAGGCAAGTGCCGACCTCAAAGACATCGAAGCGGACGGCGTGGCACTGCAAGTGGGCATGAAAGACAGCACATGGACTTTCGACGTCCGTTCTACCCTGCCTAAGACATTGGGCATGACCATCATGCACGAGGGCGTGACACAGCGATTTGTAACCGGCTCTGCCGCTGGGCTCGCCCAAGAATGTCTCTCTCCATCTCCTGCCGAAGGGGAGGGGGATTCTCATACTTTTGCCTTCTCGATGCCTCAGTCCCAATTGCCCACAGGCATCAACCAGGTGACCGTGTTCGACGAGGATGGTCGCATCTGGGCCGACCGCCTGTTCTTTGTCTCTCGTCCCGAACTGACCTCCCCCACGCTCGCCATTGCAGGCGTGAAAGACAGGTATGGACCATACGAGGAGGTAAATTTAGATGTAAAATGTAAAATGGTAAGTGGTAATTCTCAATCCTCAATCTTCAATTCTCAATCCTCAATCCTCAATCCTCAATCCTCAATCTTCAATCCTCAATCCTCAATTCTCAATCCTCAATCCTCAATTCTCAATCCTCAATCTTCAATCTCTCTTTCCGTCCGCGACGCCGTTCGTCAGGACAACACTTTCGATTCGGGCAACATCCTGACCGAAATGCTCCTTGCCTCGGAAATCAAAGGGTTCATCCCCCATCCCGAATGGTTCTTCGAGCGTGATGACGAAGAGCATCGGCGAGCGCTCGACCTACTGATGATGACACAGGGCTGGCGACGATTCTCGTGGCGCGACATGGCCGTCGAAGGGGAATGGGAAATCACGCATCCCGCCGAACAGTCGCAGGTGGTGGAGGGCAGTGTCAATCCTTACCTGACGGATATGCCCTACGAGGAGCACTACGAGGACTCGTTTCATGTGATACTAAAGAAATCGAGTTATCTGGAACTGCTGAACAGAAGGCCCGTAAACCAGAAGGACAGCGTAGGCCCCAATCCCTGGAAAGATATTAAGAAACTCCCCGACGGCAGCACCATTGACAAGTTCAAGGGCTTTAGGGCAGTCTTGGAGGCACAGGAAAAGTTCGTGCCACGCAGGCTCGACAACCACGCTTTTGCAGAATCGCGGTTCGAGTATATGCGCAGTATGAAGTTGAAACGCGATGTCCGTGTTCACTCGGAGTTCATCCAGCCCGACGGTTCACAGGAAAATGTGGTGGGCGACGTGACAACCCGGAAAGGGCGGTTCAGGGTGGAACTGCCGCGCTTCTACGGCGACTGTCTCTTCTTCCTCACGGCCAAGGACACTACGCTGTGGGACAAAAAGATGCGAAAACTGTGGAACAAACGCTATCGCCAGCACATCTGGGTGCAGCCCGAGGACGACGAGAACCAACGATTGCACGAGGATGCAGAATTCTACGTCCGTCTGAACTTCCCGTATCCGCGATGGGTGAAGCCTTACGACTACTATCAGACACGGACGGACAGCCTTCGCTTCCTGCCTGTGTACGAAGGGGTGGGCGACGATGTCCGTATGCTTGAGGAGGTGACTGCCCGCGCCCACTGGAACGGCTTGCGGAGGCTCGACCTTTCGAAGCCTGTCCTCGTCGTTGATGCCTACGAAGCTGCTAATGCTGCTATGGATGCTGGATTGCTTTCCGACCTCTATGCCTTGAAGGAGGCTCCCAACGTGGCCGCCGAATTGTCGTTTGCCGCACTGGGCTACCAAAACATGGGCGAAGTGGCCAATGCCTGCATCCTCAACTACTTCGGCGACATGAACATGGACCGCCGTTACCAGACGGCTCTGCTTTGGGACAGCATCCGGGTGGCGGGCGACGGGATTAAGGAAGCTGCCTTCGTGGCCAAGGAGACGCAGCGGCAGTACAGCCGACTGGACCACATCGACAAGGTGTATCTCTACTCCGACTATTCCCCACGCTGGGAGGGCGACCGACGCTACAGCCAGGACAATCAGCCAACCGTGGAGATTTCGTTGCACAAACTGCCTGAAAACCAACGCCGGCTCACCTATCGCGACCGTCGCTACGTCCTCCACGGCTTTGCCTACCAAGCCGACTTCTACCATCCCGACTACAAGCGCAATCCGCCTCGCGACGGGCAGAAGGACTATCGGCGCACGCTGTACTGGAACCCGAATCTCCTGCTCGACGAGGAGGGAAAGGCTCGTGTCACCTTCTTCTCAGGTAGCCGGCCAGCTCAAATACAGGTGGAGGCCGAAGGCATGGACGGCGAAGGCCGGTGCTTGTGGTCTGGCTCTGCTCTTTCTCCCTAAAAAACGTGTGTGTGTCTCTCTGTATGAATCCAGGCTTTTCAGACTTTGCGGCAGCGGATGAGAACGTGCTGGCCGTTGCCCAGCGTGGTGGCAAACAGATAGGCTTCGCCCCCTTCGTCTAACTTGAGTTGGCGGCGTAGGGTGGCTACGCTTGTCGGGAAATTGCGAACGGCGAGGTTTGCTTTCAACCTCTTTCTTCCACTCGATTGGGCTGATGAAGTCATCGGTTTGTCCCCATCGCTGAGGCGGCTGTCCTGATACATTTTATCGATGAAATGGCGCAAATTTTGCTTTCCGAAGTCGCTCCAGTCCACAATGCGGACCCTCCGTCCGGGGAAGTCGAGCAGCGGTGCGTCGCCCACGAACAGGTGGCTCATGGGATGGAGCTTACGGAGGGGATAGCGTTCGGAGAGGACGTCGCTGACGCCTGCTTTCAGGATGGAGGCGTTGGGTTCGTACAGGAATGTACCTTCCGCTTCGTCCAACCAGGTCAACGGCGGGTTCGCCTCGTTCTTTATCGGGGTTCCTAAAGGAGTCGTCAGCTCGTCTTCGTCCGTTCCCAGGTTGACACAATGTATGACCACCTGCTCCATCTCCCCCTTACGTGGGGCTGAAGGGCAGGGAGAAGCGTTCTCTCCCGTGGCAGTTTCGGGGCTTCCCTCCATCACGAACAATAGTTCCTTACATTCTCCCCCGACGCTGACGACGTGTACCTCGCGCACGCATCGCAGTTTTCGCAGGGCTTCGCGTATATCGAGCATCGGCGAGAACTTTGCAATGAGCCACGATGTATGCTGCAGCAGTTCGTCCTGCAGGTCGATGAGGTTGGGCGTGCACTCCTCGATGGATGTGGTCTTCCGCCCGGCAGCGTCGCGCCGCGAAGGGTCGATGTAGAGAATTGAGAAGTGAGGAAATGAAGAATGAAGAATGAAGAGTGAAGAATCTGTGGATTGAGGAAATGAAGAATGAAGAGTGAAGAGTGAAGAATCTGAGGATTGGTCGGGCGTGGTGATTTCGGCGTGGGGGAGGCCGAGCAGCGGCATGTTGTGGCGTGCCAGTTCCACGAGCTGGGGCTGCAGTTCGACGTAGATGCAGCGTCGGAACAGGGGGGCCATGTATGAGAAATCCACGCCCAGTCCGCCCGTCAGGTCGGCCATTGCCAGTCGATTGTCCTCCGTCGTCAGTTGCTCCACGACGGTACGCTTGTACATGGCTGTGGCTTCGCTCGAACACTGTTCCATGGAAAGTCTGACGGGGAACCACACACCCTCGGTCGCGGCCCATCGGGGCAACTTCCGCCGTGCTAGTTGCCACCCCTCTATCTGTTGCAGGCACCACTGCCGGTTCACTCCTTCGGGGGCTTTCCGAAGTGCCAGCTGTCGCACGTCCTCTTCGCGATGCAGCCGTATGTATTCTTCGTTATTCATTGGCTTCGACCTTTATCCTATCCTTTTTTGATAATACTATATTCGCCAGACACACGGCATATTCCATGTTCGAGCCTTGAGGCTTCCAAGCCAAAGTGTAGCTCACCCGGGTGTCTGTCACTTCATAGCCTCTGTCCGTCCATGCCTTAATCTTTTCTTTTCCCGAAGCAGAGAGTGCAGCAACGTTGATTCCTTGTCCATTGGATAAGTACCCGTTGTTGTATTGCAAATACTCGCCACTTCTCAGACGAAGCACTATCTCCTTGCGCCCCCTAAAGAAATCGAGCCAGACATCTCGCATGTTCAGCGGTATGGATATGGATGAATTCTGTGTGGGGAGGTTCTTCACAATATAGAGGTTGTGCTTGGCGCGAGTAAGGCCTACGTAATAGGCCCGCATGTCGTCGGCGTCTCTTCCATCGGGCTCTGCCGCCAAGAGATAAACGCTGTCAAACTCACGACCTTTTGCCTTATGGATGGTGCTTACAAAGACCGACTTGTCGTCAACGGCAATGAAGTCTTCGATGTTTGACTCAAAAATGTACTCATGCAAATCGCTACGATAGTAGGCTTTATGAGTGGCCTCAAATTCTGTGAAGAAATGCTGCATGACGCTCAGGCGTATGCTTGAGGCGTATGCGTCAAGTGTCCGTTGCTTGGCCTCGCTCCATTTCTCCTTCGATATTGAGATGTCAGCATCCTTTCCCAGTTGTTTGAGAAAATAGCGTACCTCTGCAAGGTTTCCAAAACGGAAGCCGCCCATGGATTGTACAGCGGTGGCTTTTAATCCCCTTTGCTCCAGTTCGTGGGCAACTTGTAACGTCTCTTCGTTGGTGCGGGTAAGTACCGCAGTAGTTCCCTGGACACTGATTTCTGCATTGTGAAGAGATTCCAACGTCGTCACCTTGCCCTCCTCGCCGGTTGCCGAACATACAGGTGTCTGTTTCAACCGACCTGGGATATGTTTGACGAAGCGGTTGGCATAGTCAACCACCGCTTTCGCAGAGCGGTAGTTGTCCGTCATCTCGTACAGCTTGGCCCCATCTTTATTAACCAGCGACTGCATATAACGTGAGTCTGCCCCGCGAAATGCAAAGATGTTTTGGTCGTCGTCGCCCACGGCAATGACGCGCATATCCTCGTTTTGTTGCATAAGAGCCTGCACCAGCCGGAAATCATCTTGGCCCATATCCTGAGCCTCGTCAATGACGAGTACACTTTTGGCAATCTTACTTGACTCCACTTCGCCATTTTCAATCATATCCGCCGCCCGTTGCACAACACTATCGACCTCTTCGAGAGAGCCCTGCCGACCAATGAGCTCGAAGCTGTAGGAATGGAATGTCATTATGTCCACGAAATGCGCGGCATTTCCCACCAGACCGATAAGCCGCTTCTTGAATTCCGTGGCAGCAGCACGAGAAAAAGTAAGCATCAATAGTTGTTCGTGCTTCACATCCTCAAGCAACAACAGCGAGGCCAGCTTGTGAACCAGTACTCTGGTCTTTCCACTGCCAGGCCCTGCGGCAACAACAATGTATCGGCTTTGCTTGTCGTCTATAATCTGACGTTGCCTTGCACTGAGCGAACCGAAAATATGCTCATATTTTGCAGGAGTGATGTTTTTGGAAATCTGTGTCCGCCGCTCCCCCTTGAAGTATTTACCAACGAACTGCCGATAGTCCATGAGAAAATAGTCGCTCACGAATTGCAGGGCAGCATCGTAGTCACGCACCATCATGTTGGCATATTCGCCCACGATGTGTATCTGCTGAATGCGCTGGCGATAGAACTCATCGAGCATACGATACTGTTCTTTGCCATAATGTGCACGTCGCTCCACGAGGCGGTGTAATTGCAAGGTGCTGTAAACAACCATAAAGCCATCCTCAATCTTCAGAAGTCCCATGCGTGAAAGATAGAGAAGCGATTCCTCCATTTCATTGAGTGTGGCTTTTTCTTTGGAGTCGAACAGTTGATTTAATGCAGTCGTGTTGTATTTTTCCAACAGCTCAACCATCGAGAAAGTTATCATCTTTTCTTCACCAACCGTTGGCGTAGCACTCAACGTCTTTGCCACAAAACGGCATAGATTCATGCGGCGTTCGAAGCGTGTAAGCACAGTTGCACGACTGACCTGCAATCGCAAACTGACACTTTCGCCGGCAGTCCTGTGCTCTTGCTTGTAAACATACCCTCGTGTGCCAAGGAAATGGAGCAGAGTTCGCAGATACTTTACCGTGCATCGGGGATTGCCGGCAGACTGTGCATCGACATTAAGTTTCTTATAGCTGACTGTGTAGTTTTCCTCTGGGATTGATTCTAAAAGGAAGCGTTCCAATCGTAGGGATTCGTCCAACGAACGGCTGACATTGGCGCGGTCTAAATAGGCCTTCATGTCATGAGCATCTGCCAGAATGCCTTCCTGTCGCATCAGATTTACATTACGAATCACGGTTTCCTTCGTCATGCCAAGGATATCTGCCAGATAGTCGATTCGGCTTTCAGCCTCAGCGCCTCGTCCGCCTGCCGTAGCGCGACTGCTGATTAGCGAACGGATGATGCGTGAAGCTTCCTCACGTGTGGTTTCATCGAAGAGTGATGATGCGGTCAACCTGCTGCGGGCTTCGTCCATCGAACGGACCTTGATACCTGTGGCGAAAATGCGCGACGCATTGTTGCCACGATGGATAAATCCAGCTTCCTCCAATGCCGTAACGGCACCCCTTACGCGATTCTCTATGTCGTTGCTGTCGTCATCGTTCCATCCTGCCTGACGTGCAATCTCCAGTGGAGAACAACTCACTTTATCACGCTTTGCTGTCAGTTCTTTAATAGCTTTCCAAACTTGTTGTATCTCACTAATAGATAGTTTGGTCTGGTTGAGCAAAAGAAAGTGCTTGTCGAGGTCGCTGTCGCTGTAAAGAACATAACAGTCGGCCTGCATCTGTGGGTCGCGACCGGCACGGCCTGCTTCCTGAATATAATTCTCTAACGAGTCGCTGATGTCATAATGTACCACCAAGCCAACGTCTTTCTTGTCCACCCCCATACCAAAGGCTGAAGTGGCCACAATGACCTGTACCTCACCATTCATGAAGGCATTCTGATTTGCCACCTTCTCTGCAGAATCCATCCTCCCATTGAAGGGAAGGGCGTCAATGCCATCACGTTGTAAATGCTGTGCCAAGTCCGTCGTCCGCTTGGTTCGGCTTACATAGACAATCGAAGGACAATGACGACCCAGGATGAGATTGCGCAACTGGGTGTATTTCTCATCTTCTGTTTCAGCATGAAGAACCGAGTATCGCAAATTCTTACGTTCGGCATTGGCAGCAAATATCTGGAGCTCAATATTGAGCTTCTGCTTGAAGTAGTCACAAATGTCGCTGACAACCTTGGGCTTGGCAGTTGCAGTAAAACACGAAATGGCGATTGGCTGCTTCTGTAGCTTCTTTTCCTGAAGGGCACGGATGAAGTCGCCGATAAACAGGTAATCGGTTCTGAAATCTTGTCCCCATGCGGAGAAGCAATGAGCTTCGTCGATGACGAAACGTATCACATTTCGACTGAGCAACAAGCGTTCAATGGTTTTGCTGCGCAACATCTCTGGAGCGATATATAGCAGATTGGCAGTGCCGTCGGCCACCTGTCCAATCGCTGCGGCGCGTTCGATGGGGTCGAGCAACCCATTGATGGTCACTGCATCGCTGATGCCACGCGCTGCAAGACTATCGACTTGGTCTTTCATCAGACTCTGCAAGGGTGAGATGACCACAGTCAAACCGTGGATGTTGCGACCGGCCATCAATGCCGGTAACTGGAAAGTCAGCGACTTGCCGCCGCCTGTGGGGAATATCGTCAGCAGCGATTTCCCTCGGATTGCAGCCTCTACAGCTTGCTGCTGCATGGGCACACCATCGAAAAGGCGGAACTCGTTATAACCGAAGAACTCCTTCAGGCCGCTATGTGCATCAAGACGTTGTTTGCAATATTCGCATTTCCCACAGGGCGTGTTCCGTAGAAAATTCATCACATTTCCTACCTTGGGGTAACTATGCATCACCCATGCCGGAGTCATGGACATCAGGTCGTCCGCCCCAACCAAAGCTAATGCGTAGGCCAACTCCACAGGATAGTGCCTTGCAACTGCCTCGATGTTGGCATTTTCACAAATCAGCCCTTTGTATTCCGCCCTTATCAAATCTCCAAGGCTCTCTTCTTTATGCTGCGGCAATGTCGCGGCCATAATCATGAAGAACCTTTCAAACTCTTGCGTATCTCTCAGTAGTTTCCAAAATATCTCTTGCTTGTTTTCAGACAACTGCCTCCATGCTGCCACCTCGTCGTAAAACAAATCACGCGCTTTTTTGGCGTCATTAACAGGGTTGTTCAGTTCGTCAACTTGCAGTTTGTCGTCCTTCAGTAGTCTGTGATAGGGCTTCTTGGGGAACAGCAAAGGTGACAGTGGCAATGTATCAATGATGATAAAATTTTTCCGAAGATTCAGATATTTCAGGTCGTGTCTGACGATGTTGTGCCCGCACAAGACCTCGCACTTGGACACAAAGTCATGGAACTCTTGAGCAGATTGTGTGTGTAGAACGGCACCATCCTCGCGAACGGCTCCGTAGTCCCACACCCTCTGACTATCAACCCCAACCTCGGTGTCAATAAATGCGATTGGAAATCCTGAAATACTTGTACTAAACATTTTATTATTTCTTCAGCTGTTCTTCTGCGGCCAACATGG
>JAEEGL012446993.1_pt1 | contig 10677 bp, 24 predicted proteins | sample 9134231 | NCBI WGS metagenome assembly JAEEGL01 (sample SAMN16246548, study PRJNA631951) | gut metagenome | biome: gut microbiome; feature: rumen; material: fiber-attached | host: Bos | place: Iran: Karaj | collected 2018-10 | reverse complement strand
TTATCTTTGTCATAAAATAATAATAGTTCTGTACACTCACATTTACCAGAAGATCCTTTATCTGGGTTCCATTTAGCATTTTTAATAGCTTCTAATATTTCCTCTTGTGTCATAATTTTTTAATATATAGTTTCTCTTTCAATTATAAGAAAATTAGATTATATTAAAAGGTAAGAAAAAGAAAAAACAGGAGCGTAAGCTCCTGTTTTTTATGGTTTGGGTTTTCTATAGAAAACTCTTATTGTCTTATGTCAAAGATTTTTTGACTTTTTATTTTAATCATCTATTCTACTCTCACATACGTTATTATTGTACTATCTTTCCTAAATATTCGCAAAGCATCAAAACCTGAATAGTCAGTATCTGTAAATACTATTGCACCCATTATTTCGCCTTTTTCATCGTAAAAAAACTACGCCTTGCCCTTTTATTAACACATAATCGCTAAATGTATAACTTGCAGTACCATGTGTTCTTGTTTTTATAAGAAGCATTTTCGCGTCTACATCTAACTCAATGCGTGTAGGACAGTAAGCCTCTTTTGCAGATTTAGGAAATTCTTCACCATATTCATTTGTCACAAGTCTATGTGTTGCAAAGTACACAATTATTGCATTAGCAGTTATGGTGCATATTGACAACACCATAATTAAGATAAAACAAAAAACTCTTTTAAACATAATTTTTCTTATTAAATTTAACAATCATTTCATGGTTAAGGAGTTAGTGTCATAATTATGGCAATTTCTCTAGTGCATATTTTAACGCATCATTGATAGCTTCTTCAAGAGTATCTCGAACTATAGTAATCTCTTCTGTCCAAGTATGATTCGGATCGTCGTATACCTTTTTATATACCTTAACCATTAATTTAGTTCCAATAGGTGCTAAATCATAGGTTATGAGTACATCTTTGGTTCGCATCCAATCACAAGCCATCTGTTGGGTTGGCGCAGAGATTAAATTATTAGTATGTTCACTATTTATATTCAAACGACCATAACTAAATGACAATTCTCCTCCACAATAATAGTACCCATAGCATCCTTCATTAAAACCTTTATCCCTAAGTAGCTTTGCCGCCTCAAAATTAACGTACCTTTCCTTTATCATTCTTATTTTTTTATTTTATATCCATACTTATCTTCCTCATCTTTAATGAAAAAGCAGTGTCTGAAGTTACTTTTATCAATATCAACTTCAACATTTGAAAGTGCCTTTAAATCACATTCAGTTATTTTAACCTCATCAATATATTCATAATAATGATCATACTTTCTTTCCATTATTTGTTTACCTTGCTGTTCTGCTTGGTAAAGTTCCATTAATCTTCCTAGTGTCATAATTATAATAAATTTAATTCATGTAATTTAACAATCATCTCATAACAAGCATCGATTAGTTCCTCATGCTCGTAAGTTTTATAATCGTAGCCGTTTCCAGTAATCGAATATGTAAACATATCTGATTGGTCAAACTGTGTCTTTTCTATCTTAATATTATCTTTTAACATATCAAGTAACGCAGCAATTGACCAACATGGCTCGTAGTCTTGTAATATAGTATCGCCAAATTCTTTATACTCTTCATAAAGAAAACCTAAATGTGCTTTGTCTTTAATGTAGCACATATCAGCAGTCTCTAGTGGAAGTATCTCAGCGAGTCTCATTGCTTGTTTTAAATCAACATAGCTTTTCATAACTCATTATTTTCTTTTAACTTACAAATCATTTCGTAATAAGCGTTTTTGCGTATTTTTCTAATGGATTAAAACACGGATTTTCCTTCATTTCAGAACAATCAAGTACTGGGCATTCATCATAATCACAGAACATACCCGGACTAAGTTTTGAGAGTCTTATAATAGTGTCATAAAGTGTTTCTCCACTTTCCATATATTCAAGATGCTCTCTAAGAAATTTATTCTTTTCAGAAGTCCAATTTTCCCAGTTATCCATTTGAAGTTTTATAAATTCCTCGCTATTACCTCTTTGCTCATAACGTTTTCTAAAGAGTTCTTTATCTCCTATGCACGGAAATATAGTAATTCTTTCTCCATAAGGCACTTTTAATACCTGCTCTCTTATTTCCTTGTGGCAAGATAATAGTACAAGAAATCCTTGGTCACTGTAATGTTTTGCGCATTTGAAATATCTATCCCAATCTTTTTCAAATGGAGTAGATTCTAAATCAATAATATTAGGAAAATTATGCGCAAGATAACTTTTTCCTATTCCAGCATATCCACATATAATCATAATTATAATAATTTAAGTTCGTGTAACTTCAATATTGTCTCATAGCAAGCATCAACAGGATTACTTGCAAAAATATAGGTATCAGTACCACTATACATAATAGAGTTTTCTTCTAAGTCTAATAGAGGCTTTAGTTTATGTATTTTTGGTAAAACCTCAAGTAATGCACTTAAACTCCAAGCAGGGACTGTACCAACCTCCACATGTGTCCAATCTTCCCTAGTTAAAGGAGGAACTTTAATGACCTCAGCAAATCTCACTTCTCCAGGCGGGAAAAACATATCCGCACTTTCAGATGAAATTATTCCTGCCAATTTCTTGGATTGCTCATAATCAGTGTGTGTTTTCATTTGTTAATCCGTTATATGAGTTGTTTCCTTTATTTTCAATCTATGACCACTTCTTAATTTCTTGAGAGACTTTTCTGATTCATACCAAAGACTAGTTATCTGTCTAAGACTCTGAAGTCTTGGGAAGAAATATACTGTTGGTTTGCCATTATATTTCTTGCCTCTTCGGTCATACACTCCAACTAATTTAAAGGCTTTGATTTTCTGTCTACTCTTCATTATTACTTTTCTTTTAGTTTTTCTACAATGTCATCAGCATATCTCATTGCTCTTGCTATAATGAAGACTTTCTCACTACAATCACCGTCATCATGAACTAATGCAGGGTTAGCCAAAAGACCTTGAAGTGCAGCAATAGCAGCACGTTCTTTAACATCTTGCCAATGGTCTTGTATATCTTCTATCGGCTCAAAGTCAAAATAATAATGGAAACTTCCAGAGTGTTCAACACCATGTGAGTCAATGTAACTAACCCAGTCTATAGGGCTACGTTTCATAGGAGAACATTTACTGTAGCATATAATATCTACAGTCTCACCTGTTTTTCTGTTTCTTGCTTTCATAGTTAATTTGTTTCTATATTAACTGGTTTCTTATTTTCAGAATCCCATTTATAGCCAGCTTCTTCCTCAATCCGATGAAGTAGGGATAGAGTTAATTTTTCTTTATTCCACATTACCTTACCTCCTGTAAAGTCTGCCACACCAACTATTGTATCGTATGGCGCTCTCGCACAAAGGTCTTTAATTAATAGTTCAGTTTCGTCCATAGTTCTCTTTATTAATGAATTCTTGTTTATAACGTTCTAAAGTTTTAATATCTCTGTCGAAACGTTCTATAACATCTTCTTGATTAAAGTATACAGTTGCAGCATAACAACCAAATGTACTACTTGTATCATTTAGACTACAATCCGCTTGAACAGAATCATAATATGATTTTGGCTTAGAACCAAAATAATCATAACCAATACGATATGAATCATATGGTTTATTAATATCAAATTTATCAATATATGTCACTGTATATCTTTCTACTCTATAACCTGTACCGTACTTATATACAGTGTCGCCAACTTTAAGATCTTTAAACTTTTTCATTTATAGTTTTATTTTTCTATTCTTTCTTTAATTGAAGTAAGCCAATTATACATAATATTATAATCGTCACCTTCTACATTTTCAGCACGCATTAGACTGTTTACTATTTTAGTAACAATCTTATCGTCTTCTTCTGACCATTTTTCGTCCATACTTATTCTCCTATTTCTAGATTATTAGCCAATTTATCTAAACCACACAAACGTAATGCCTGCTGAAATTCGTGGAAATGTTCTATTTGCTTACTGAAAACAATAGGTTCACAATCACTATAGTTGCAAATAGAAATATACATACCACGAAACTGATTACAATACGCCTTGATATTATAAAGCAATCCATCAGTTTCTTCTTCATACTCCTTAAACTCCCAATGATATGGATTTAAACAGCCTGGTTGTGAAACTTTGTCAAATTCATTCTTTTCAAGAACTTCAGGAGTTAGTTGAATAGGTTCTAATAGACTAATTCTTACCCAATTCAACCTATCAAGAACATTATGATAACCGACTTTTTTCAGATGTATGGCTGCTATTTTTATTAGAGTTGTATGATAACCGCCATATAGAGATTTAGTAAACACATAATCTCCTAGTTGTAATTTCATTCCTTTCATATATGTTAATGTCTAATGTCAGACCATGTAATTGTTTTATTCTCACCGTCCCAACCACATCCTATCTCTTTCAACGTCTGAATCAGAATGTTACGCTGTTTTTTAGTTGCTGGCTTTACTTCATCCATATTCCAAGGACAATAGTGGCTTCTATCTTCTACAAAAGCTCTATCTTTCTTCTTAGAATAATAACAGTAGGCTTGAAGAAGAGAAGTTTTATTGTAAATAAAAATATAATCAAAATCATCAATCGCATTATATTTATTATGTACAAGAATTTCACCATCCTCTGCAACTTCTAAAGACCAGGGAGTATAGCGCTTATCAGCATTTTTAATAAACTCCCATTTTAATTTTTCGTGAGTATAACCATCATTCGCAAATAGATATTTATCATCTCCAACTGTTTCTATAAGAAAAGCATGCCCATTTTTATTAACTATCCAATTACCAGACTTAAATTTTGGTTTAATCTTCTCCTCCTTTCTATTTATAGGTGGATATTCATAGTTATCCTGGTCTTTGATAGCAATTGATTCATTGGTACAGCGATAATACTCATCATCAATAGAGACAACCACAGGCATACCACTTGTAAAGCCATCTCTAGCTTCTTCTAAAGTTCGCATTGTGTCACCAGTCTGAAATTTCGGTTCAATTTTATCAGTTGGTGTAGATGTAGTTTTTATATAACTTTCTATATACACTTTCCTGTCTTTAATGTAGGCATGACATCCATCAGGTATTGGTATAATATTGGTAGATTCCTGCCCATCCTGCTTATCGAGCCATTTTAGAATCCTATCGCAAACACTGTGATCAACTCCTTTACATCTAAAGTACTCCAAATATTTTCTAAGTCTTTGTTTTATTACATAGTCAGACTCTTCAAGTTCTGGAAATAACTTTAGAATTGTTTTTGCAGGTTCAGTATCATATCTGTCACACTGTTTTAACTCTTCTAAAGCTTCTGCCACTTTCTTCTCGTAATCCATAGTTTATTTCTTTTTATTAGGATTATTAATTTTTTCTTTAACTATATCCATCACAGCATTTTCTATACTGTTGACATGTGCGTCTATCTTATCACTATCTAAATTTGGATAAATATTAAAGTCATTAATAAGATCTTTTATAATGGGATACAGCTTATTTCTAAATTTATCAAGGGCTTCAGACTCCTCTTTGGCTATTCTCGGCAAAGCATCAATTAATGCTCCAAGACTCCAGGCAGGAATTTTGCTCTGACCTTTCTCAGGAATTACATCACCTAAGCAAAGTTCATACTTACCTCCAGGTGAATTTTGAATATAACACATATCTGCACTCCCTGCTGGCAAAATCTTAGCCAACTTCTTACTTTGATCTAGGTCTGTAAATGCTTTCATTTTTATATTTTTTTAAATTAATTTAAGTTCAACTTTTCGAGGACTATTTTCCCAAGTAACTTCAGGAAATAATCCAGAATCTATTTCTATTTCATCACCACAGATGTCAATGTCATTCCCGCATGCCGTAAATTGATCAAGCTCATCATCTCTAATAGGTAAATAATTATAATATAAAAATAATCTACCATCTTTATCTCTAGCAATGTATAGTTCCATAATCGTTATAATTTATTCTTTTCTTTAAGTTCAAAAATTAGTTCTACTGCTGCATCAATAGGGTTAGATGCATAATGAGAATATTCTTTACGTTGATCATATACACACCAACGCTTATTCTCATCAGATGTATCCCATATGAGCTCGGTCCTTATACCCAGCTCTTTCGGTACAACGGCTAGTAGCGAAGCAAGCGACCAGCATGGGATATCCGTTGTTTCCAATACCCCATCAATAACATCTGGATCTTCAAAATATTCGACGCATCGTTCATCTACAGCCATATAATACAAGTCTGCACTTTTAACTGGTAAGAACTCAGCTAACTTTTTTGACTGATTCAGATCAGTAAATGTTTTTATGTATGCCATTTTAATATATGCCATAGTTATTATTTTTATTGAATCCAAGCGTTTGCAAAGCCATTTTCAATCTTAACAAAAAGATATTCACCATTTAGCCAAAAATCTCTCAATTCATTAGACTTTGGATCCTTTTGAAATTCAGCATTGTCCTTGGCTACCTTTTCAGAAACAGTTTTTATGTCTCCAAAAATATAAGACTCTTTCTTCTCAACTGAAAAGCTTTCTACTGTATCTTTGCATTCTTTGAAAATGTCTTCTATAGGAATATCATTATTTCTTTCTTCCAAATGAAAAATATATACACCTTTGGCAATATATTTAATCAAATTGTCAAGAGAAATAAATGATTTTATTTTATCCTTCAATTCATTTGTTAAGTATTCACATTTATCTCTGTTAGAATCACCAATTCTGATAAACGACTTATTAAGTTCTGAACAAAAAGCCTCTGCTCCTTTTTCAAAATAACCGCCAAAATCATTATCGTGGAAATTAAATGCAAAAAGATAATTTAGATCTTTAATCTCTTGAGGTAAATTCTCAACATCAACCTTTTGAGGGTGCTTCCATCCATAGAATACTCCTTGACAAAATGCTGATGCAGTTGAGATACTAATATTGCTTAAAATATAATCTTTCAGAGGATTCTCTCCAAGTTCTTTATTCAGAATATCTGTTATTACTAAACTACCTGTGCTGCAGTGATTCTCAAAATGAATCTGTGCATCTCTACCTAAAGAATCTTCAACATATTTCATTTTATTTTCCTGTGCCATAATTCTTATTTTTTAATTGATTAAACATTCAGTTTCATTATTTATCTGTTATAGACAAACTTAGCTACAAATTCGCCGTATTTATCTGTAATTAGTTTCCTTTGATAATCTAGTTCTTCTGATAATAAACTTTGATTATCATTGTCATCGTCCTCCAAATCTTCACAATATAAGCTATCGTAATTATGCTGACCAAAGTCCTCTATGAAAATGAGTCTTATTTCTTCTCTTATATGTGGCGCAAAATCAAAATAAGAAAAATTCATTTCGCCAGTATCCCCTTTAACTTTTATGTAAAAATTAACATCACTATACCTTCTACACAAGAAATTTTCATCACTATCTAAATCTATATCAGTTTTAGTTTTTTGAACGAAAATCTCAGTTAATAACGCACCATCATCATTAATCTTCTTTGGGTTTTTAATGATGTATCTTTCAAAAGGATAGAATTCATTAAAAGTCATTAAAAACTCTTCGTCACAGTCTTCCATATTGTATCAAGTTTAATTATACATACCTTTTGGAGCCACAATAGCAAGACCTTTTTCAATGAGATTGCGATAATCAAAATGATGTTTATTGAGCCAATCAAATACCGCTAATAACTCAAGATATGAAAATCTCTTAAAATCGCTATTTACTATATCCAATCCCCACTCATAAAAATTAATATCACCATTAAAAATATCTCTTAGCTCTTTTAACTCTTCCATCGTCATTGAAGATAGAGGGCGGAGATACGGCTTAAAAGCTTCGATTTTATAATTTCCATCATCTAGTATGACTAAATCATAATCAGGACAATCATAATCATCACTATAAGCTACTGAAATATCACCATAAGTATTAATTCCAATTAATTCAACGTCAATATCCATTTCTTTTTCTGTAAAGAAACAATCACCATCGGGGATATTTAGTGATACTCTTGCGGAAACGACTCCCTTTACGTTATATCGTAATCGAGAATTTAAATCTTTTTCTAGAAGTTCTATATTCTCTGTTGATACTTTCATATTTTATTTGTTTTTGATAGGAGTTAATTTCATCTCTATTTTTACTTTATTAGTAAGTCCAGAATCCATCCTATCTCTTACCAAACTAAGTAAGTATTCGCCCAGTTTATTTGCTTGTTCATCACGAGAACAGATGAGATATTTACCAGAATTAGAATCATCATTTTTATAATGAACCTCATAGTAAAGCCCGTTATCACAATAAGTTAAATCAAGCTCAACTTCTTCTGATATAACTGTCTTTATTTCTTCTTTTTGAACAGCATCTTCCTCTTCATTCTCGTACTCTACAATTACAAGGTCTAAGTAAGGATTGTTGTCCCATTCACCATTTTCTCTCCATTGTCCTGAACGTGTTTCGCCTTTATATGGGAAAGTTCCACAGACTGGATATATTGGTTTTCTTTCTTCTGCTAATGTTACCTTATATCCACTTCTTGTCTCAACCTTTGCGCCATTTTTAGCTGCTTCAAGGTTGAATGGTTTAATTATTTTCTTCATCTCCGTCTGATATTATTACTTTTATTCTTTTAGGGCTATTTTTCCAGGTAACTTCAGGAAAAAGACCATTCTCACAATCACCAATAATCGTGTATTCGGATTTAAATGATTCATTGTCATCATCACGATCTGGTTTATCACTATATATGTAAACAGTACTATCTTTGTCTCTCGCTATCCACCAATCATGTTCATTTCTTAATAAATCTTTTTTCTTTTTCTTAATCCATTTAAAGATGTCTTCTTTAGAGATGCTTTCTTTATCATATTTACATCTCTTAAAAAAGAGTTGTAAACATTCTTGTATACTATTTAACATCTTTTCATCTTCATTTTCTATCTCTTCTTCCTCAACAATATGAAGACAGAGCTCTTCTCTATCTGCTTCATCAGGCTCTCCATCTTCATTATATTGCATAACTTCCTCAGAGCCATCCTCTTCCTTTACAATAGCCAAAATAGGAGAATATTCGCTTTTTACATCATAAGCAACAATACGTACACTAAGCCCACCTCTGGTTAGAACTTTTGCTCCTTGTTTAGCTTTTTCTACATCAAAATCTTTAAATACTGTTCTTTTCATTTTTGATTTTATTTTATCGTTTATAATTCGTTCTTTTATGCAATCCCAGAACCTTCACCTTTGAAGAATTATGAGATTTAGCTTCCTCTTTAACGTGCTCGTAATCACCAAGAGCAATCATTGCAGTTCGATAACCATTATACCACTGTGAACAGGTAATGAGTTTATCTTTATCACAGTTAGTGTGCGTCTCGTTTATTACTTTATCACATTTAAAACATCTACACCAACTCGATGCAGCGTTTCTAGCAATTTTTTCTTTTTCTTCGTTTGTCATTTTGATTTTCTCCTTTCAATTTCTCGTTCGAGTTCATCAATACTACACTTACCTATAGGCTTTAATCCCATTTTATTATAAAAATAATTGAACAAATAGTGATCTAATCTCTCGTGGATTGTTTCCATATGCAACTTCTGTAATTCTGCATCCGGAACATTCTCCCATAACCAATCAAGTACATACTTTGCATCTAAAAACTGCCACGGTTCAAATGGACAATCTTTTTGAAGCAATTCTTTCAAAGCGTCTTGTTGTTCCATAGTTACTCTGATTTATTTGGTAATGGCATCCAATAGTCAACACAATCAATAGGGTCTAAAATTTCTCCATATTCATCAACCAATAACCAATCACCAGTAGAATAATCATATACAGCAAAATTACAATACCACCCTTCATCTAGACCTGTAATGACAACTCTAATAGAAATATTAGAATCCGAATCTGATTTCTCAGGTAATTCTTCACCTGCTTTGTGCCAATAAGGATGAGCATCTGCCCACTCTGCACCCTTTGTAAAATCTGCAATAGTTATCCTTGCATCTGTAGGATAATCCTCTGCTTCTATATCCAAGCCTTCCTTATACCATTTCTTAGTATATTCTTCGGCTGCAATGTTTCTCTGTTCTTCACGTTTCATAATTAATCTAACATTAAATATTGTTTAACTAAATCTTCGTGTTTCTTAAAGAAGAGATTACTCTGCTCTTGAGTATGAAAAGATAGTAAATGATATTCGTGTAATCTACAAACAAAATCAAGTTTTCCATCACAGACTTCAATACAATATTTGTAAACTTGATTATTTTTCCACTCTTCATCTGTTATAATACCACCAAATCTTTTATCGGTTTCCATTATCTCAGCAATCTTTACCATCGCCTGAGCAGATAATCCAACTTTTTCTGTATAGGTCAGCTTTTTCTCTCTCAGAATCTTAATTTGGAAAGAATCATCGTTAAGATTTTGCTGTAGTTCCTTAAAATGATTAATCTTAAAACTCTTAAAGAGATCTACGTCTACTCCAGTTTTTACAATTCCAGTAATCTCACCGACAAGATTAAATGTTATTACATATTTACCTCCTCTGCTAAAATAGGAAATTCTATCATTGAACTTCCATCCTTCATCTTCTTTATAGGGCTCGTCATTTGGGATTGTAATAACTCCTACAAATAGGCCATAATTTTCTACTAAATCGTAAGATATTATTTTAATGTTA
>JAEEGL012270897.1_pt1 | contig 10677 bp, 10 predicted proteins | sample 9134231 | NCBI WGS metagenome assembly JAEEGL01 (sample SAMN16246548, study PRJNA631951) | gut metagenome | biome: gut microbiome; feature: rumen; material: fiber-attached | host: Bos | place: Iran: Karaj | collected 2018-10 | reverse complement strand
TGCGGTCGCCCTGCGCGGCGGCACCGCGCACCTGCTGGCCTACGACTGCGAACTATTCTATGACGAGGCGCTGGAGGCGAAGCGCACGCAGCATTCGCATGTGCGCGTCATCGACCATGCCGTGCCGCGCGGCTGCGCGGACTTCATCGCGACGGACCGCCCCGTCCGCGCCGCCTGGTGCCCCCTCGGGGGAAGCGCGAGCGTGGCCGAGGGCGGCGTCCGCCTGGAAGGCTCGCCGCTCTATGTGATTCTCGAATTCGCGTGACGCGTTTGTCTCACACGCGCACGGGGATGGCGTAGGGGCCATCGGCGAGATAGGTGACGGCGGGGAGGCGGCCTTCGGCGCGTGCGATATGGTCGAAGGCCTGCTGGAGGGCGTGGTTCATGCAGTCGGGGCCGTCGGGTGCGTCGAGGGGGAGCCCGGGGAGCGTGCGCCAGTCCTCGGGGGTGAAGGAGGGGCTGTACATCAGCAGATGGTCCTGGGGGATGCGTCGGAAGAGGCGACCCCATTGCTGGACCTGCCACTGTTCGGGGAGGAAGGTCCAGTCGGGGGACTGGATGCACTGGAGGAATCGCTCGGGGCCGATGAGTTTCAGCAGGCCGAGGGTGACGCGGTAGGAGAGTGCGCCGATGCGCTCCTTCGGGTCGTTGGTGTCGGCGAGGAGCACGAGCCAGCCGCCTTCGCGCAGTGCGCCGAGGCTGGCGACCGCGCATTTGGCGCACTGGTAGTGGTTGCGGCCGACGAAGCCCGCGTGGGTGACGACGACCTGGGCGGGTTCGCCGACGGGGATGGCGACGGCGCGGCGGAGGGCCTTGAAGCCCGCCAGGTGCGCGGCTTCGAGGTCGCCCGCGAAGACGCCGGTGATCTGGAAGTCGTGGCTCAAGGTGACGTTGAGCAGGAAGTCGACGCCCGCCATGCGGGCGACTTCAAGGCTTTCCTCGTGGACGGGGTTGCCGTCGAGGAGGAGGTCGTGGGAATTGGGGTGCGCCATGAGTTCGGGGCCGTGGAAGACGTATGTGGTCTCTTCGCCGACGAGCCCTGGGCAGATGGCCTTGCGGCCTCCGGAGGCCCCCGCCATGAAGTGGCTCTCGATGAGGCCCGTCGCGATCTTGAGGTCGGCGTCGAGGTAGCGTCGGTCGATCAGGACGCGGGTGCCGCGGCGGGTGCGTCCGAGGTCCTGGAGCAGGGCGAGGTCGCGGAAGTCATGGTTGCGGACGGGGATGCCCAGGTCGAAGACGCGCGCGTCGAGCATGGCGCGCAGTTCGGTGTCGGTCATGGCGCGGTGGGTGCCGTTGGCGACGAGGACGAGGATTTCGGCAGGGCGGAAGCCCTCGGCGAGCAGGGTGTCTACGAGCGGCCACAGCAGCCCGCCGTCGCCGTGGTAGGGGACGGGGCGGGTGAAGTCGCTGACCACGATGACCGCGGTCGCCGCGGGATTGGCGGCCTTGCGGTTGCGCGCGAGTTCCGCCAGCGGCGCGCAACCGACGGGCGCGGAGAGCGCGGCGCGGATGGCCGCCGCTGGCTCAGGCAGCGGCGCGGTCTCGGACATGCGGAGAATACGGCTGCCTACTGGCAAATCCAGCGGCGCATATTGCGCGCCAAAGGGATTGGGGACTTGCATCATGGGGAGGAAAAGCGACCGAAGGGACGGAAGGGACGGAAGGGACGGAAGGGACGGAAGGGACGGAAGGGACGGAAGGGACGGGCTTATTCGAAGGCTTTCATGAATTCGGCGAGTGCGTCGTGCCAGTCGGGCATGGGTGGGAGTCCGTGGAGGCGGAGCATGCGCTTTTCGAGGCGTGAGTTGGCGGGGCGCGGGGCGGGGCGCGGGAATTCGGCGGTGGTGCAGGGCTGGATGTCCTGGTGGACATTGGCGAGGCGGAAGATCTCGCGCGCGAAGTCGCACCAGGTGGCCTCGCCCTCGCAGGTCAGGTGGAAGGTGCCCGCGAGCTCGGGGTGGTCGAGGAGCAGGCGCAGATGGCGGGCGACGGCAATGGTCGAGGTCGGGTTGCCGTGCTGGTCGTCGACGACCTTGAGGACGGGGCGGGTGCCGTCGGCGAGTTTGAGCATGGAGTGGACGAAGCTGGGGCCGCCTGGGCCGTAGAGCCACGAGATGCGGCAGATGACGTGGTCGGGGCAGTGGGTGCGGATGGCCTCCTCGCCCGCGAACTTGGTCTGGCCGTAGACGGTGTGGGCGCCCCCCGCCGCGTCGAACTCGTGGTAGGGGCGGTCGAGTTCGCCGCCGAAGACGTAGTCGGTCGAGATGGCGACGAGGCGGATGCCGAGGCGGTGGCACGCGATGGCGACATTCAGCGATCCGACCGCATTGAGCCTATAGGCCAGGTCGGTCTCGCTCTCGCACTTGTCGACGGCGGTCATCGCCGCGCAGTGGATGACCGCGTCGGGCCGCGCTTCGGCCAGTTTCGCCTGGAATTCGGCGGGGCGCGTGATGTCCCACTGCGGGAGGTCTGCAATGACCAGAACGTGGTCGGCGAGGATGCGCTGGAGGGTGCGGCCGAGCATGCCGTTGCCGCCGGTGATGAGGATTTTCATGGCTACTCCTGCCAGGGGGTGATGTCGCTGAGGAAGGGATGTCGCTGGTCCTTGTCGGAGAGGATCCACTGGTCGCGGGGGATGCGCCAGTCGATGCCGAGGGCGGGGTCGTCGAGGCGGAGGCCGGCTTCGGAGGCGGGGGCGTAGGGGCGGTCGCACTTGTAGGCGAAGATGGCCTCGTCGCTCAGGACGGCGAAGCCATGGGCGAAGCCGCGCGGGATGAAGAACTGTCGCTTGTTGTCGCCGGTGAGTTCGACGGCGACGTGCTTTCCGAAGGTCGGGGAATTGGCGCGGATGTCGACGGCGACGTCGAGGACGGCGCCGCGGATGACGCGGACGAGTTTGGCCTGGGTGTGCGGGGCGGCCTGCCAGTGGAGGCCGCGCAGGACGCCGCGGCGGGAGCAGGATTCGTTGTCCTGGACGAAGCGGCAGGTGATGCCGACTTCGGCGTAGGCGGCCTCGTTCCAGGATTCGAAGAAGTATCCGCGCGCGTCGCCGAAGACGCGGGGTTCGAGGATGGCGAGTCCGTCGATGGGGGTGTCGATGCGTTTCATGGCAGTTGGATGTGCGCGGCGGCGCGGCGGAGGTTGTCGGCGGCGACGGCGCGGGTCAGTTGGGCTTCGGGGAGGGGGGCGTCGACGGTCGAGACGAGTTGGCCGAAGGCGTCGGCGAGGGCGGGGCGGGCGCTGCGGGAGACATAGCCCGAGAGGAGGGCGACGGGGACGCGGTGGCGTCGGGCGCATTCGGCGACGATCCAGGGCAGTTTGCCATGGAGGGTCTGCTGGTCGGAGGCGCCTTCGCCAGTGACGACGAGGACGGCGTTGGAGATGGCCTCCTCCAGGCCCGCGAGTTTTCCGACGAGGCGCGCGCCTGATTCGGTGCGGCATTGCGGGAAGAGCTGGCGCAGGATGAAGCCCGCGCCGCCTGCGGCGCCGTCGCCTGGGCGGGTGCCGTCGTCGTGCCAGAGGGCGGCCCAGGCGGCGAGGGAGTGCTCGAGGGTGCGAACCATTTCGGGGGTGGCGCCCTTCTGGGGGCCGAAGACGGCGGCGGCGCCGTCGGGGCCGAGCAGCGGGTTGGTGACGTCGCTGGCGATGGTGACGTCGAGGTGTGTCCAGCGGGTACGGTCCCAATCGACGGAGCGGATGCGGACGAGCGCGCGGGGCAGGGGGATCATGGCGTCGCCGTTTGCGTCGCGGAAGACCGCGCCGAGGGCGGCGGCGATGCCGGAGCCGCCGTCGACGGTGGCGGAGCCGCCGAGTCCGACGACGAGGCGTTTGCAGTCTGCGTGGAGGGCGGCGGCGATGACCTCGCCAGTGCCGTAGGTGGTGGCGGCGAGGGGGTTGCGCTCGGCGGGGGCGAGGAGGCCGAGGCCGCTGGCGACCGCGAGTTCGACGAGGGCGGTTTGTCCGTCGGGCAGCAGCGCGTATTCAGCTGGGACTGGGCGTCCCAGCGGATCGTGCGCGGGGACGGGGATTCGGCGGCAGCTTGGGACGGCCGCGCAGACGGCGGCGAGGGTGCCTTCCCCGCCGTCCGCCATTGGAATGGACACGCACTCGGCTTGCGGGACGCGCTCGCGGAGGGCATCCGCGACGATGGCGCAGACTTCGGCGCTGGTGAGCGTGCCTTTGAAGGAATCTGGGGCGAGGATGATGCGCATGATGGTGTTTTCACGACCGCGCGCCGTAGCGGGGCGGCCTGTGTCTACGCGGGGTGCAGGAACTCTTGAACGAGGGCGGCGGCGGCTTCGGGATCGCCGTGCGGGATCCAGTGGATGGCGCGGCCTTCGCGCTCCATCTTGCGGAACCAGATGTCCTGGCGCTTGGCGAACTGTCGGATGTGGTTCAGGAGCTGGTCGTGCATTTCAAGGTAGGTGAGCTGTCCAGAGAGATGGCGCGCGGCGTAGCGGTATTCGAGGCCGAACCAGTCCAGTTGCTCCCAGGAGAGGCCGTCCACGTCGTGGAGGCGGCGGACTTCGTCGAGGAGGCCTGCCTCCAGGCGCGCGTCGAGGCGGACGCGGATGCGTTCGCGGACTTCGGCGCGGGTGTAGAGGGGGGCGAGGATGAGCGTTCGGGAGAGTGGCGGCGGGGGCGGCGGCAGGCCCGCCTGCATGGCGCGGGCGATTTCAAGGGCGCGGATGACGCGGCGCTCCTGGGTGCAGTCGGTGCGACGGAGGAGTTCGGGCGGGGCGGTGTCGCGCAGCAGCGCGGTCAGTTCGGGGAGGGACTTGCCGTCGAGGGAGCGTCGGAACTCCGGGTCGGCGGCGCCGCCTTCCATGGCGTAGCCTTCGAGCAGGGCGTGGAGATAGAGGGGGGTGCCGCCGCAGAGGATGGGGAGGCAATGGCGGCTGTTCACCTCGACGAGGGCGCGGCGCGCGGCCGCCAGGAAATGGAAGAGATCGTAGCGCTCGTCAGGGGCGGCCAGGTCGATGAGGTGATAGGGCACGGGGGGGCCGCCGTCGCGGTATTCGTCGAGGTCCTTGCCTGTCCCCAGATCCAGGCCGCGGTAGAGCTGGCGCGAGTCGACGCTGAGGACTTCGCCGTGGAAGCGGCGCGCGAGGGCGACGGCGAGGCGGGTCTTGCCAGTGGCGGTCGGGCCAGTCACGACGACGGCGGGGGCGGCGGCCGCGGCGGCGAAGAGTGCGCTGGAATCCTGCGCCTCCATGTCAGGGCTTGGAAACGGGGGCTTTGGCGGGGGCTGGGCGGGGGATCATCTGGAGAAGTTGTTTTTCAGGCTGCCTTGAGACCAGTGAGATGGTGGAGGGCAGATTCAGGATCTGCACTTCGGCCTGGTATGAGCCAGTCGAGAAGGAGGAGGCATCGCAACATGCGATGATCTTTTCCGCCTTCAAGTCCTCGACCTCGCGGCGGGGGCCGGAGACGAAGACGGAGACCTCCGGGGCGATGGGGCAGTCGGGGGAGAGGACGAAGGGGTTGTCCGGGCGGTTGAGCACCTTCAGGCGCACGCCGGTGATGTTGCGGCTGATGCGTTCGGATGAGTCGGTGATGGTGACCTTGACGGTTACTTCCTCGCGGTCGCATCGGATGCCCCGTTGGTTCAATTCGTCGAGTTGCAGGGGCATTTTCTTGGTAAAGGATTTGGCGCCGGAGGGGATGGTAATGGCGTCCTTGAGGGCGACGCTGCGATACTGGTTGAGCAGATGGACGGGGCCGGTCAATCGGACATTCGGGCCTGAGGCGATTTCCACGCGGATCTCAAAATTGGGGGGCAGATAGTGGTGCTGGAATCGGGTGCTGATAGGGACTTCCCGCGTGACGCGGTAGTCCCATTCGATGGGGAAAGACGGGGGGGTGAAGCGGCGCAGGGAGACCTCCTTGGGCATTTCCTTGATGTCCTCGGGCTTCAGTTCATATTTGGTTCGGAGCGGTTCGGTTCGGGTGTGGTCGTTGGCTTCAAGGTTGCGGTCTTTTCCGATGGTGAGGCGGTCGGCATTGAGGTTCAGCAGAAATTGGTGCTGGGAGTATTCCGTATTCTGTTTCCAGAAACTGGTGGTCAGATCGATGGCGACTCTGGTATGGGACAGTTTGGTCCCGTTGATATAAAGATCCTGCCCCGTGGGACTGGCCTGCAAGTGCGGGGTGAGGTCTGAAACGGTTATCCAGTGCTTGTCGGAGACGATGTCCTTGAGGGCCCACCAGGTGAAGAAGGCCAGGACGAGTGCGACACCGAGGCGCCAGCGGTCGTGTCGGATCTGCTGCCAGAAGTTGGCGAGGCCGCTATCGGCCTTTTCGTCGGGTGCGGACTTGTTGTTGAGGGAGGGGGTGCTCATGGGGAGGGATACCTATTTGGCATGAACCCAGCGCAGCAGGCGCCTGAACCAGCCAGTCTGCGGCGCCTGCTTCTCCAATTGTTCCAAGTTGTAGTGTTGGCGGAGGGCCTTTATGAGCCCCTGGAGGGAGTTCATTCTTTCGAATTGCTGTCCTTTTGCAACCGATACGTGTCCGCTTTCCTCGGAGACGACGATGACGAGGGCGTCGGCGCGTTCGGCCAGGCCGATGGCGGCGTTGTGGCGGGTATGGGCGGGGCCGACGGCGGTTTCGCTGGCGGGGGGAAAACTGCAGCCTGCGGCGATGATGCGGTTTTTACGGATGATGACGCCGCCGTCGTGGAGGGGGCCTCCAGGATAGAAGATGGACTGGAGGAGGAAACTGGAGATGTTGCAGTCAAGTCGGACGCCGCGTTCGACATACTCGTCGAGGCCCTGCTGCCCCTGGATGGCGATGAGGGCGCCAGTGTGTTTGGTGGACAGGCGGGTGGGGTCGACGGAGAGATGGCCGTTGGCGTCGCGAAGGCCTTCGCGCCATTCAGGGCGTGCGGAGAGACAGCAGACGGTCTTGACGATTTCGTCGATGATGAACTGGGTGCTGCTTCGTTTTTTTTCAGCGGAGATCTGGGAGAAAAACGAGAGAATGAGATCGGGGGCGCGGAGAACACGACGGATCTCGGTTTGGAAGAGGATGATGCAGACAATGGGGAGAAGTTGGAGGATGTATCTGGAGATATGCCCGACGACGTTCAGGCCCGCGTAGTAGGAGAGGAAGGAGAATACGACAAATATGCACACGATGGACGCGAAGGTGAAAATACCAGGGGTGTTTCGGAGCGCCTTCAGGATCAAATAGAAAAAAAACGTCAGAAGGCAGATTTGACCGAAGAACTTGGCGTATTCGGCTAGGATGGTCGGATCCACGGGAGTGTCTCGATGCGGTGGTGGTTAGGGCAGTCGTCGCGTGGCGTCGATGGCGGCGGCGACGGCGAGGGCCTGCCTGGCGGCGGCGACGTCGTGCATGCGCAGGACCTGCGCGTCGTTGCGTGCGGCGATGGCGGCGGCGAGGGTGCCGGGGAGGCGGTCGTGGGGGATGGCGACGCCAGTCAGTTGTCCGATGAAGGATTTGCGTGACATGGCGAGCAGGAGGGGGGCGCCTGCGGCGGCGAGTTCGCCGAGGCGGCCGATGAGGGCGAGGTTCTGCTGGAGGTTCTTGCCGAAGCCGATGCCAGGGTCGAGGAGGAAGTGCTCGCGTGGGAGTCCAGTCTGTTGCATGGCCCAGTCGAGGCGCTGCGCGAGGAACGCGGCGGTGTCGGCGGGTGCGTCGGCCTCGGGTGGCAGCGGTCGGTCGTCCATCAGGACGGCGCCCGCGCGGAACCTGGCGGCGACGGCGGGCATTTGGGGGTCGCGGAATGCGGTGACGTCGTTGATGATGTCGGCGCCTGCTTCGAGGGCGGCCTGGGCGACGGCGGCCTTGCTGGTGTCGATGGAGAGGGGGAGGTCGGATTCACGGCGGATGGCCTGGATGACGGGGAGGACGCGGCGGAGTTCCTCCTTGGCGTCGACGGGGGTGTGGCCTGGGCGGGTGGATTCACCGCCGAGGTCGAGCCATTCGGCGCCCTCGGCGACGAGGCGTCGGGCCTGTTCAAGTGCGGCTTCGGGGGTGTCGAAGAGGCCGCCGTCGGAGAAGGAGTCGGGCGTGACGTTGAGGATGCCCATGAGGAGGGGGGCGCCGCGTCTGAGGGTGCGGGAGCGGTTTCGGAACTGGAATGTCCAGGAATCGGTCATGAGGGCAAATATAACCGCTGGCCGGGATTCCGCAGTGCGGGGGAATCGACGGGCGGGCGTTGCGGCACGGGGCAATTTTGCAGGCTGGCGCCTTCTTCCACGCACGCAAACGACGGGGGGGCGCTTCGCTCGCCCCCCGCACCCCCTGACTTGGCGAGCGGGTGGGCGGGATTATTGTGGGGCGACTTGCAATTTTACGGGGAAGGGCTATTGTATGTGCGGCGACATCGCACAATGGCACTCTGAACATTACAACATCGGAACCTCAAGGTTCTATCTTTTTAATTAGCAGAGCAAAGCACGTCGATGTCGCCTTTTTTATTGCCTGCGCCAGGTGATGGCGACCGCGATGATGAGCGCCAGGATGGTGGGGAGTGCGCCCGCGACCCATGGATTCAGGAGTCCGCGTTCGCCGACGGTCACGGCGAATTCGGCGAGGAGATAATATGCCATGAAGCCGCCGATGGCGAGGAGGAAGCCGCTCAGGACGCTTTTGCGTCCAGGGGTGATGGTGAGGGCGAAGCCCAGGAGCACCGCGATGAGGGTGGCGAAGGGGGCGGTGCAGCGGTTGGCGATGCAGGCGTCGGCGAGGCGCTGGTATTGCGGGGTGAGGACGCCGCGTTTTCGCCGCAGGCGAAGCAGCCGCGCCAGGTCCAGTTCCTTGATGGGGCGGGACTGCGCGGCGATGTCCTGGGGGATTTCGTGGTAGTCGCGCAGCAGTTCCGGATAGTCTTGCGGCATTTGCACGGACGGGACGCCGTTTTGGTAGCGGTATTCGATGGTGCGGGCATGGGAGAACCGCCACTGGCGGGTCTGCGGCAGATATTCCGCGCTCTGGGCGGTAAGGATGGAGGTGGTCTCGCCGGCGGCGTTGAACTCGCGGACGCGCACGCCGATGCAGGGGCGCTGGAGGGAGAAGGTCAGGAAGAACCAGTCGCGGCGGAACCGCTCGCTATGGAAGGCCAGGTGCTTTTTGGATTTGGCGGCGGTCTTGCCGCCCTTGGCTGGCTTTGCGTCTTTTCCCACCTGGCGCGACAATCCAGGGGCGGCGGGGCTTTCCCCCTTGGCTTTCTTGCCCTTCTTGCGGTCGTTTGCCTTGTCCTCCTTGTTCTCCTTGGCGGCGGTCTTCCTTGCCTCCTTGCGGGCGTCGAGTTCGCTTCGGATGCGCTCGACATAGAGAGTCCCCGCAGGTTCGGCGTATTCCTTCAGGGCGAATGCGCCTCCGCAGAGGAGGAGGGCGATGGCGTAGACGGGGATGGCGGTGCTGAAGAGGGAGAGCCCCGCGGCGCGGATGGCGGTGAGTTCGTTGTTCTTGCGCAGCACCATCGTCATGAAGCAGACGCCCAGCAGGGCGGAGACGGGGAGCACGGTGATGAGCATGGGGGGGACGCGGGCAAGAAAATAGAGCGCCATCACGGGGAAGGGAAAGCCTGCCCCGTTGAAGTCGGAGAGGTCGTCGAATACGACGTTGATAAGGGTCAGAAGCGTGAACGCGGCGACCGAGCCGAAGAGGGGCAGAATGAATTCGGCGGCCATCATGCGGGCGAGGCGATGGGGGAAGGCCCGCCGTGGATTCCATTGTCGCCGTGGGGCGTTGTCCATGGGGGAGTGCGTGTTCAGAAGGCGCGTCGGGCGATATGGATCCGGCGGACGCGCACGCCTGCGAGGAGTTCCTGGAAGGTGCAGCGTCCGCCCGTGAAGATGATGGTGATGGGCGAGATGACGCCGAGGAGGGCGGTCAGCAGCAGGAACAGCATGGCGCGGTGGGGGAAGACGGGGCGGTAGTCGTGGGTGAGCACGACGATGCCCCAGAAGCGCTGCCCGAGGGTCTGCCCGTAGAAGTTGAGGCTGAAGATCATGAAGGTGGCGATGGCGAACCAGGCGACGGCGATGCCGAGCATGGCGGCGGTGGAGGGGGCGAGGAGGTTGGCACGGAAGAGTCCCCAGAAGAGGAGCATGGAGGCGGAGGCGATGACGCAGGCGATCAGCAGGTCGGAGAGGCCCGCGAGGAGGCGCAGCGGGAACGAGGCGGCGGAGTAGGTGATGCCCTCCTGCGAGATGGTGGCCAGGGTGGGGTCGTAGTCGCCGCGCTTCCAGATGGCGGTCTTGAAACGCACCCACTTGTTGTCCGCGTGCTGCGCGGCGGCCTGGCGGAGCTGCTCGGCGTAGACGGGCTTGAGCAGATCCATTTCCCGCACGGGCGTCCAGACCGTCAGCAGCGTGCTGCGGACCTTCGAGTCAAGCGGGATCTCGCCGTTTTTGGCGTGCTGGAGCAGCGCGTCTTCATCCATGGGCGGCAGTTCACGGCCGTCGGGGAGGCGTACAATCAGTGCTTTTTCGGGAGGCATGGGGGAGTTCCTGTTCAATCATGGGGAATGTCGCGTATGCTTAACATAATCCATCGGCGGGGGTCGGCGGGGCGCTCGGGGGCAAAAATCAAAGGACCGAAGGGATTGAAGGGATTGAAGGGATTGAAGGGATTGAAGGGATTGAAGGGATTGAAGGGATTGAAGGGATTGAAGGGATTGAAGGGATTGAAGGGATTGAAGGG
>JAEEGL011863101.1_pt1 | contig 10677 bp, 6 predicted proteins | sample 9134231 | NCBI WGS metagenome assembly JAEEGL01 (sample SAMN16246548, study PRJNA631951) | gut metagenome | biome: gut microbiome; feature: rumen; material: fiber-attached | host: Bos | place: Iran: Karaj | collected 2018-10 | reverse complement strand
GGTGTTCGGCGACTACATCGATGTGTATGACATGACACAAGCCGTGGAGGATGGTGCCACACGTCCTGTCTATTACGAGAGCCGTGTGGTCAATCTGAAGTTGGACGAGGATGTATTGAAGAAACTGGATGATGAGTTTGACCGACTGGCTGACGAAGGTGCCACCGAAGAACAAATCAACAAGGCACAACAAGATAACAGCGGCATCAAGCAGATACTCTGTCATCCAGACACCATCGACAGCCTTTGTCGTGACATCATAGACCATTATGAAAAAAACCGCCAACAAGAGTTGACGGGCAAGGCTATGATTGTGGCCTATAACAAGGATGCTGCGGTGAAGATATATCGCAAGATACTGGAACTTCGCCCCGAATGGACGGAGAAAGTTCATGTGGTGGCCAGTGCTGCCAATACAGATAAGGAAGAGTGGCACGATGTGATACAGCCCAAGATGAACAAGGAGTATGCCGCCTTGTTCAAAGAGGACGCATCGCCCATGAAGATTGCCATCGTGGTGGATATGTGGCTGACAGGCTTTGATGTGCCTTCGCTGGCAACGATGTATGTCTATAAGCCGATGAAGGGACATAACCTGATGCAGGCCATCGCCCGTGTCAATCGAGTGTTCCCTGAAAAGGAGGGCGGCTTGATTGTCGATTATGTAGGTATTGCAGGAGCTTTGAAACAGGCCATGCAGGACTACACGCAACGTGACCGTCAGCAGTTTGGCGACCCAGACATCAACAAGACGGCGCGTGTGAAGTTCCAAGAAAAGTTGGAAATATGCCGCGACTTGCTTTACGGTTTTGACTATAGCGGTTTCTATAGTGGTACTGATCCTGAAAGAGCGCAGTTAATAAAAGGTGGTGTCAACTTCATGCTGGCCCCACAGCGTGCGGAACAGATGAAGGACTTCATGAAGGAGAGCCAACTGCTGCACAATGCACTGACCCTTTGCCGTTCGTTGGCCGAGCCACAAGAGAAACAGGAAGTGGCCTTCATGGATGCCGTGCGTGTGCTGCTGTCACGTTTGGCCCAGAAAGGGAAGATTACTAAACAGGACATCAACGAGCGCATTAGCCATCTTCTGGAGCAGAGTATCCAAAGCCAGGGGGTCATCAACCTCTTCAAGTCGGAAGGTGCAAATTTCTCACTCTTTGAGGAAGCATTCCAAAAGGAAATCCGCAAGATGAAGGAGAAGAATCTGGCCGTGAAACTGTTGGAACGCTTGCTGAAGGAACGCATCCACAGCTTTGAGCGTACTAACGTAGTGCAGAGCAAGAAATTCTCTGACCTGCTGAATATGGCTCTCTCCAACTACCTGAAAGGGATGCTAACCAATGAGGAGGTTATTGAGGAACTGCTGAAGATGGCTGAGGAGATTAAGCAGAACGAGGAAGAAAGCAACAAACTGGGGCTGACGGTTGAAGAAAAGGCCTTCTACGATGCATTGTCTTCGCCAGAGGGAGTTCGTCAGGCTTATACCGACAAGCAGTTTGTAGCTCTCACCCGTGAGCTGACAGAGCAGCTTCGTAGAAACCGCACCATCGACTGGAACCGCAAGGAATCGGCCCGTGCGAAGATGCGTGTATTGGTAAAACGACTTTTGAAGAAATACAAGTATCCACCCGAAGGGCAGGAAAAGGCTCTTGAAACGGTGATGGCACAGTGCAACAAGTGGGCTGATGACGATGAGAACGTCATTGCAGAACCAGAGACGCATATTGTGAAGATGTATCCTCAATTTGAAGAAGATAGTGATATGATGATGGCTGCAGAACCTTTTGAATGCTATAAATGGAATCGCTTTGATCAAAGTATCATTGACTTTTTCGGTGGCGATAAGACCATCCTTGTGGGGTGTGCAAAGAACAAGAAGCAGAAGGAGTGGATTCTCTCGCATAATATATATAATGTGAGGTTGGGTAAGACCAAGGGCTCTATGGAGGAGTATAGAGAAATGTTTGAAAGGACATCTTTGTTAGTACTTTATGATTTTGGAAAACCAGATAAACTATCTGCCTATACTATTACTGGTCATAAGGAGATGGGCAAGGAAGAACTGAAGGCAATGGATTATCCTAACAAGAATCCTCGCAAGAGTTACATGATTTTCTCAATCGAACCACTTAACATGGATTTAAGACTTTTAGTTAATCATCAACTTATAGAGAAATTGATAGAGATAAATCCTGAAAATGACAAGGGAACTCCTGTATTTATTGAGCCATGAAATAGCGGACAAATAAGGACGAGGAATAGAATATGAGTAAATTTGAAAAAGGAGATAAGGTCGTTAGCAAACTTACAAACGAGAAAGGTTTCATTATAGAAGTCTTTCTACCTCGTCTGTCACTTCTATGGTCTTACCTACGATGAAGTCCTCATCGTTGACCCAGAGACTCCAATCAAACTGGAGGAATACGATACGTTAAATAAATATTAAGGTATTATGAAAAAAACAAATTTTGCATTAATTTCAGCACTCTATTCTAATAGAGATCATGGGTTGTATTCGGATATATATTTCCCAATTATAAAATACGCGATAACACGTATATTCTCGGAACATAAAGATAGCCATCCATATTGTAGTGCAGATGATATATATAAATTCATTATAGAAAAGTTTGGTATAGCAATTCCACATGTAGTCATATCGAAGTCTGTATTAAAAATAGACGCCCAAAGATGGGGAAGTATTAAATTGGAGGTATATGAAGGTGGTGATACTTTCCAAATTCAAAGTGCATCATTTGATCGTGAAGATGATAATCTCAATGAACGTGAAAGGGCATTCTCTGAGAACATTAATTGTATTGAGGAAAAGTATAAAGATTTCCTCAAACGAGAAGGTTCTATAGATGATGGTATATCCTTTGTTCAGTTTATTTCAGACAATACAGATGACATTCTAGGATATTTTGAAGACCAAGATACATCAAAAGTGGATGAGAAATATGCGACAATGGTATTTTTCTTGCAATATTTGAGTGACCACGAGAAGTATTTGTATCAAGTCGCAAACCAACTGTTCTGGGGGTCTATAGTCGCCGGCTTCTTGAAGAGCGAAAAACCACATGTTGAAGAAAGTGAAGACGGAATAAGAACCGAGTATTTCCTTGATACATCAATTGTCATGGGAGTACTGAATTTGTCAAACCAACAGCGTGAAATATATTCAAAAGACATTTGCGAAATAATTAAAGCGGCTGGAGGAATTTTGCGTATAAACCCAATGACTGTTGATGAAATCTCATACATTTTGCAATCAGTAGAGCAAAATGGTCCAAATCCTCTTACAGATATTGCTTCTGCATGCGAAAGATATAAACTTGAGGCAAATGAATTGGCACAAATTCGTCTAACATTGCCAACAGAGATAGAGAAAAAAGGTATCAATGTTTTTCCTCCAATGAATCCTGCGGAGAGACAAAAAATCATACAGAATTATCAGGGGAAAAGGGTTACTAGACTTTTAGGAGAAACAAGAACAAAGAGACCTTCTTCATACAGTAGTGATAATTATAGAGAGATACATGATGTTTTCATGGACGATTATATCAAAGAGAGGCGAGCAAAAAAAAATAATGATAATCATGTGTTCTTTCTTACATCAAACAGGGATTTGATTAAATTTTGTAAGACGATGCATCCAACTGTAGATTATATGAAATCAACTGGCAAGATTATTCTGGAATTGTGGATGCATAATACAAAGCCTGTAGATATCTCTGGGTGTATGCTTACAGAGACAATGGCAAGATGCCTTGATTTACATAGTACAAGAGTCCGCAATAAAATAGCAGAAGTATCGCGTCTCTACAATAAAACTAAGAGCGATTTTAATGCTGATGTCTATAAGGATTTTATTAAGAAACTCTATAGCAGAGCTAAACATGTTATTCAAGCAGTTGAAGTGAATCCAGATGAACTTGTAGAAGGCGACTTTGGAAAACTGATAAAAGAGGCAGTGGCCGCTGATAATCTTGCATACAATAAGGAAGCCGCTAAAGTTCGTGAAGAAAATGCGTTGTTAAATGAAAACATAGTTACGAAAAATGAGGAAATCAAGAATAAAAAAGAAGAAGTTGAATTGTTAACAAGCGAGAATGAAAAGAAACAAAAAGAAATAGATGATATTACAAAGGATAGAGATAGACTATCCTTTGAATTAGAGAATAAAGAAAAGGAACGTAAGCAGATTGAAGAAGAAAAACAAAAGGAATCTATTGCTAAGCAAAAAGCTGAATGGATTAATTCTTTATATAAGAGAAGAGACGAATTAAAGAATATGATAGAGCGTGCTAATGCAGATATTATTCCTTACGAAAAATCACGAGAGAAGTCATTTTGTAATTGGTTGCCGTTTTTATTTTTTATACCATGCGTAATTACAATAATCTGGATGCTTGTGTTATGGGGAATGAATTCCTTTTCAAAATCATTTATTGAAGGAAATTTAGGCCTTTTAAGCCTCGGAGTTGCTTGTGTGGGTATTTGTGTTCCTTTTGGCATACATTTTATTACAAATAGTTCTATTGAAAAAAGAAGAAAAAGTGCATATGAGAAGTGGGAAGCTAAAGGTGAAAATGCTAAGTACAAAATACTTAAAAATGATTTATCCTCTTTTGACGAAGAATTAAAGTCGATTGAAAACGAACTTAAAAAAGAATATTGAGTGAAGAATAATATGTTTAAAGACTATATTGAGAGAATCTATGGAAACGAAATATGATTATATAGTTAACCAGTTACTGGATAATTGGATTCTTGCTCTAATTGTGGTAGCCGCTGTAGTTCTTATGGCAATTCCTCAAGTCAGGGATGGTATAAAAACGCTATTTTCGTTGTTCAAAGGCAAAAAGGAATTTGTTAGTGAATATGCAGATGAGAAAATCACTTTTGATGTAAAACTAAGAAGCCAAGACTTTGATATTGTAAAAATACACGCAACAACTCATAGTTTAGGCGTACATGCAGAAAGAGAGTGGTTAAAGAAGTATTATCCTGGATATGAAAATAATATGCAATTTTTGGACCATGTGACCATAGATGACGGGAGAACAATAGATTTTGATATATTACCCATTTATAAAGGAAACAAAAAGAAGGATATATACTTTGATATAACAGATTTTTATAGTGGCGCACATGTGGAATTTACTGGAAGTACGCATAAGTATGCAGAACAAAAAATTAGAGATCTTTATAGTAACAAATCATAAACCTATATAATAGACATACAAAGTTAGTAGATAATTCTCAATATTCAGAAAGTATGACACATAAATATAATGATAAAGAGGAGAAGTCATTCATGGCTTGTGAACCATCATCATGGGGAGGCCTATGGACTGAAGAGAAGTTAGATGCTTTTGAGAAATATGTTAATGCATATCTCACAATAATGAATGTTTCTCGCGATAGATATAACTGGAAGCTGATCTATTTCGACGGCTTTGCAGGTAGTGGTTCTCGCAATGAAAAAAAGAAGGAAAAAGACTCTGTTTTGTTACAAGATTTCTTTAAAGATTCAATCCTACAAAAAGAAGAATTGAATCTCTATAAGGGAGCAGCTGAGAGGGTGTTAAGTATTCCTCAAAGAGGATTTGACTACTATTATTTCGTGGATAAGGATCCGGAGTCAAGTCTTAAACTACACGAATTATTGTCTCGTTTTGAGAACGAAAAGACATTAGTCTATAGAAATTCAGATGCCAACAAGCAAATAGAGATGCTCGCTGGAGCAATGCAAAAAGACAAGAAACTTGCCTCGTTGGTTTTGTTAGACCCATTTGGTATGCAAGTTGACTGGAGTTCAATAGAAATGTTAAAGGAAACTCGTACAGATTTGTGGATACTGATACCCACAGGCGTTATCGTAAATCGACTATTAGACAGAAAAGGAGAACTTACGCATATGGAAAAGCTAAAGTCCTTCTTTGGAAAAGATGAAGATTTCCTTAGAGATTATTTCTACACTATAAGCCAAGAACAAACTTTCTTTGGGGAGATTGAAAAGATTAAGAAAGTTGAGAAACCAATCCAAAAGATTGCGGAATTGTATATCAAACAGCTTAAGGACATTTTTAAATATGTAACGCCAGAGCCTATGGTATTATATAATTCTCGTAACACTCCTATTTTCCACTTTGCCTGTGCGTCTAACAGTAGCGTGGCTGTAAAAATTGCGAATGAAATCATCAGTAAAAAGCAGAAAAGATGAGAACGACAAAGATAGAATGGACTGACAAGACGTGGAATCCCATAACCGGGTGTACCAAGAAGTCGGCAGGTTGTGCCCACTGCTATGCGGAGGTAATGGCCCGAAGGCTAAAAGCTATGCGATTAAAAAAGTATCGCAATGGTTTTGAATTGACACTGCATGAGGATGATTTAGAAGAACCTCTCCAATGGAAGAAACCTCATAACATTTTTGTGTGTTCCATGAGTGACATCTTCCATGAGGATGTACCTTTTGACTTTGTGGATAGAATAATGCAGACAATAAAAAAAACACCACAGCATCGTTACCAGATTCTTACTAAGCGTGCGGAGAGAATGTCTGACTATTTCACTACAAGAGAAGTCCCTCAGAATGTTTGGCTTGGCGTGACGGTAGAGTGTAGAGCATCAAAGAGTCGGATTGACCATTTAAGGAGTATGAAAGTGAGTGTGAAGTTCCTATCATGCGAACCTCTTATAGAAGATTTGGGGGAACTGAACCTTGAAGATGTTGACTGGGTGATTGTCGGTGGTGAGAGTGGACCAAAGGCGAGACCTATGAAACCAGATTGGGTAGTTAATATTAAGCAGCAAGTTGAGCGGCAAGGCGCTGCGTTTTTCTTCAAACAATGGGGAACTTGGGGTAGCGACGGCATTAAACGTAATAAGCATGCTAATGGAAAACTGCTTCAAGGTAAGATTATTCAACAAATGCCAGGATCTAAATCTTAAGCATGGCTATGTCACGATTCGGCGTTTTATACAAGGCAATGGAAACATTGCGTAAAGAAGGTCTTTTTTCTGAATGAGGAGCTACACTAGGTCTTTACGTCCTCACTCATAGTAGTACCAAAGAAAATAAGTTGGACATAATTAACAAGGCTCTTAACATGGGCTGTAAAATTGAGATAGTGAAATAATGCCACATAGGCTTCTGGCAAGCGGGGAATCAATTTCGTTTGGAGATGACAGAACCACAGGACAAGTCCAGGACAAGCTCGGGACAAGTCCTTGTATGAAGACTAACAACGATACAAAGATATGAAAGATAAAAGAATTTATGGTATGTTTGGCCCGAAGATAAAGGCCATGAGACTGGAGCAAGGGTTGAAGCAACGGCAGTTGGCTGAATTGCTGGGGACAGACAAGCCCATGTACAGCAAGATGGAGTTGGGAGCACGACGTGTAAGGCGTGACCAGGTTCCAAAGTTGGCAGAACTATATAAGGTTGATGAGAAGGAACTGATGACGCTCTGGCTGGCAGATGGAGTTTATGCTGCATTGAAGGAAGAAGATGAAGCTCTCCGTTTAGATGCCATTGACTTGGCAAAGGCGTATTTCAAGGGGTGAACGATTCGTTCAGCCCCAACCATAGTTGTGATGGTAGAAGCGCCCAATATATGAAGAGAACCCTTTCCCAAAAGATATATTGGCTGACTGAACGAATCGTTCTGTCAGATACCAATTGCAATCACGGCTCCGATTTTGGGCGCGTCAGTTACATGGTTAAAACCATCCTCCCAAATTGGGATGGTGGTTTCTCGGAACAAATTGCACCACCGTCGCAAATCGCGACAGTGGTTTGAAGGGGAGCGGTGCTTGCGAGAGCTGATGAAGGTTTCGCGAAAACATAATGGAAGGAAATTGCAAAAAGTGGCAGAAAATGGTGTCGAACTCAAACCGATTGTTTTCGCATTGTTTTCGCAAAACGAAAAATCAGCAACTTGAATTTCTTCTAAGTTGCTGATTTTCAATGTGGACCAGCCAGGGCTTGAACCTGGGACCTCCAGATTATGAGTCTGTTGCTCTAACCAACTGAGCTACAAGTCCGATACATATCGCTATTTACGATTTGTGCCTGCAAAGGTAGGTGTTTAATGTGAATTATGCAAATGTGGGATGAAAAAATTTGGTCTTAAACCAAGAAATATCTAATTTTGCAATCAAAGATGAACAAGACTGTTGCAACTATAGGTTTTTTTGACGGAGTACACCGTGGGCATCGATACCTGATACAACAGGTATGTGAAGAAGCTGATGTTAGGAAAGCACAAAGCTTGATTGTGACGATGAATCCGCACCCTAGAATGATACTGCAGCCTGGTTTCTGCCCTGATTTGCTGACAACTGTGGACGAAAAGCTAACATTGCTGCATGGTACAGGCATAAATAAAGTTGAAATGCTGCATTTTGACTTTGAAATGAGTCTTTTAACGGCACGAGAATTTATGCAAAGAGTGCTAAAGAAGGACTTTCAGGTAAGTACATTGGTGATGGGATATGACCATAATTTCGGCCATGGGGGAGGTTCCTTCGAGGAATATTGCCAATGGGGATGCGAATGTGGAATAGAGGTTATACAGGCTCATGAGTTAGAGGGAGAACACGTAAGCAGTAGTGCCATTAGAAAAATGTTGAAAGCGGGTAAAGTGGAAGAAGCAAATTCGATGTTGGGATATCCTTTTGAAATTTGTGGAAAGGTGGTGAGCGGTCATCAGGTGGGCCGTACAATGGGATTTCCAACTGCTAATTTGATGCCCGAGGCTATGAAATTGATTCCTAAGTGTGGAGTCTATGCAGTATGGGCTATTCTGCCAAATACAACCTGTCAAAAGGGTATACTGAACATTGGGCGCAGACCTACGCTGGATAATGGAGATGATATCACGATTGAGGTGAACTTACTCCACTTCATAGGAGATTTGTATCAGTCTTCCCTAAGGTTGCAGGTAATGCATTGGCTCAGGGATGAGAGAAAGTTTGACACGATAAATGAATTGCAGCATCAATTAAGCATGGATGCTCAAGCCGCAGATGAATTACTCGGCTAGTACGGAAAATTCAGCACCACTTGCATAGTCGGTTCCGTTCTGACTCGAGAGAGCCATGAAGCGGAGATAACGAGCACGTTGAGGAGTGACGAAGAGCACCTTTTGTATGCTTTTCGAGTATGGGAACTCGCCTTCACAAACAGGTTGACTCCACGTCTTGCCATCAGCGGACAGCATGACGCGATAGGCTTTGATGTCGCCATTTGTACCGCCATCCTGACGAGGCAGATAAGTGAAACCCTTTATTGTCTTCTCCTCTTCACAATCGAAGTCCACCGTGTGAGGATATTTTGTTACGGTTACTCCGTAAGCAGTATGCCAGATGGTTTCGGTCTTCCCATCGACCAGTCGTGTAGCTTTTTCACCTGGTTCCTCACTACTGCAAGCCAATATGCTTATAGGTACGAACTCCACTTTCTCAAATGTGCGTGAGAAGCGAATGTTAGGCGTTTCGGTATGCCAGACAGTAATGGTTCCGCCTGAACGCATATTGATGGATTCGCCTCCGTAAACTTTACCTTTTTGCTTGCCGACCTTTGTGCCAAGGGGTTGTATGGCATAACTGACGGACTCACCATTAAACTCATTGTACACGATTCTGGCTTCACCCTTGGCATCGCGTGTGATGACTAGCGGAAGGTCGCCACTATGCATGACGGCAAAGTTTTCCTTGGAGATGGTGCGTGTATCGGCAGTAGCAGTGGGTCGGATGAAGAAGCCGAAGGTGTATGCATCGGCATAAACTCGGTCGGGAGTCAGTGGACCACCTTGTCCGCAACTGTTTCCTCCCAATGCCGTAACCTTTGCGTCGAGATGCACATAGACGCCATCACTCTTAGGAAGTTCATGGGGATGGGGAGCATATGTCAGTTGAAGGTCGTTCCACGGTAGTACGCTGGTGGACATGGAACCGGTCAGAGCCCCAAACACCACTCCGTGTTCGTTGGCGTCGGTCAGTGCCAGCCATGAAACTCCTTCACGATTGCCCATATCTTGTGGTTTGGGGAAGTTCACAAATTGATCTTCCACCGTGCTTTCATAGACACCATTGAACATGCCGCTCATGCGGTCGGCATAGTTGTTCTGCGGCCCACAGCCGAAATAACTCAATTTCGAGCCTTCGGCTTCAAAGCGTGTGGGCAGTTTGACGAGGAAACCAAGTCGAGGAAGTACAGCCTTTGTATTGGAACTCGTAATGGCACTCTCGCACTCGATGGTGCCATCAGGATAGACCGTCCAGACAATATTGCTTGTAAAGAAGAAGTCAGCAGGCTCGCCTTTGTCATTGATGGTGTAATGTCCACTGCTGCCTCCGCGAATCTCTCCCTTGGTACCCCTGCTTTCCACTATATAGTTCAGCACCACAGCACCATCCTTGCGGGTATAGACATTGTGACTGAGAGACTTGTGACTGAGGTTGTGCAGTCCATTCTGGTACCACGATGAATAGAACCAGTTATCGTTATCGACAGGAGCACGTAAGGCATTGATGACTGGTCCACAACCGGGTTCGATGATATCCTCGATATCGACATTGTCGCACGACTCGCCTCCATAGCCCAGGTAGTGAATTGTTCCAAGTGCATCGTCGAAAGTAACAGTGAAGGGCTTTTGG
>JAEEGL017309569.1_pt1 | contig 10678 bp, 11 predicted proteins | sample 9134231 | NCBI WGS metagenome assembly JAEEGL01 (sample SAMN16246548, study PRJNA631951) | gut metagenome | biome: gut microbiome; feature: rumen; material: fiber-attached | host: Bos | place: Iran: Karaj | collected 2018-10 | reverse complement strand
TCGAACAATTACGGCCCCTATCAGTTCCCGGAGAAGCTGATTCCCCTGATGATCGCGAACTGCCTGAACGGCAAGCCCCTGCCGGTTTACGGCGAGGGAAAGAACGTGCGGGACTGGCTGTATGTGGACGACCACTGCAGGGCGATTGATCTGATTGTACGGATGGGCCGGATCGGTGAAGTGTATAACGTCGGCGGGCACAACGAGATGGCGAATATCGACATCGTGAAGCTGATCGTGCGGGAACTGGGGAAGAGCGAAGACCTGATCACCTACGTGACGGACCGGAAAGGGCACGACCTGCGCTATGCCATCGACCCGGCGAAGATCCACCGGGAGCTGGGATGGCTGCCGGAGACAAAGTTCGCGGACGGTATCAGGAAGACGATCCGGTGGTACCTGGACAACCGGGGCTGGTGGGAAGAGATTATTTCGGGCGAATATCAGCAATACTATGAGAAAATGTACGGGAACCGGTGATCGCAATTGAAGATTTTTGTTACGGGCGCCAACGGGCAGCTGGGGCATGACTGCGTGGCCGAGCTGGCCGGGCGGGGACATGAGGCGGTCGGATCGGATATCCAGGCGGAGTGCGCGCTGCCCGCGCCGTACGTCCGGCTGGATATTACCGACCCGGACGCGGTGCGGAGGACGATCGGGGAGATTCACCCGGACGCGGTGATCCACTGCGCCGCGTGGACGGCTGTGGACGCGGCGGAGGAAGCGGAAAACCGGGACAGGGCGGACCGGATCAACCGCCTGGGAACGCAGTATATCGCGGAAGCCGCAAAGGCGGCGGACGCAAAGATGATCTACATTTCCACGGATTACGTTTTTGACGGAAAGGGGACCCGCCCCTGGGAACCGGACGACAAATGCTACGCGCCCCTGAACGTTTACGGGCGGAGCAAGCTGGCCGGCGAGCTGGCGGTGGCGAAGACGCTGGAAAAGTTCTTCATCGTCCGCATTGCCTGGGTTTTCGGCCTGAACGGCAGCAATTTCGTCAAGACCATGATCCGGGCAGGAAAGACCCATGACGCGGTGCGCGTCGTCTGCGACCAGGTCGGTACGCCGACCTATACGCCGGACCTGGCGCGCCTGCTGGCGGACATGATTGTGACGGACAGATACGGGTATTACCACGCGACCAACAGCGAATCGGAACCAGGCGGATATATCAGCTGGTATGATTTCTGCCGGGAGTTCTACAGGCAGTTCGGACTGGATACGAAGGTGATCCCCGTAACGACGGCGGAGTACGGCCTGAGCAGGGCCGCCCGGCCGGAGAACAGCCGGCTGGACAAGCGCAAGCTTGCACAGGCCGGCTTTACCCCCCTGCCGCCCTGGCAGGACGCGGTCGCCCGCTTCCTGAAGGAGGCAGACCTGTAAATAAGGAGGAAATCCATGAAAGGTATTGTTCTGGCCGGCGGCTCCGGCACCCGGCTGTATCCCCTGACGAAGGTCACGTCCAAGCAGCTCCTGCCGATCTACGACAAGCCCATGGTCTATTATCCGCTGTCAACCCTGATGCTGGCGGGAATCCGGGACATCCTGATCATCTCGACCCCGGACGACACGCCGCGCTTTGAGGAACTGCTGGGGGACGGCAGCCAGTTCGGAATTTCCCTGTCCTACAAGGTGCAGCCTTCCCCGGACGGCCTGGCGCAGGCGTTTATCCTGGGCGAGGAATTCCTCGGGGGAGAAGCCGGCGCCATGGTGCTGGGAGACAACATTTTCTACGGCAACGGATTCCGGAAAATGCTGAAGGAAGCGGTTGCGAACGCTGAAGAAAGAGGCCGGGCGACGGTTTTCGGCTATTACGTGCCGGACCCGGAACGGTTCGGCGTGGTGGAATTCGATGAGGACGGCCAGGTCCTGACCATTGAGGAAAAGCCGAAAGTGCCGAAGAGCAACTACGCGGTGACAGGCCTCTATTTCTACCCTGCAGGCGTTTCCTCCCGGGCAAACCGGGTGCAGCCCAGCGCGCGGGGCGAACTGGAGATTACGACGCTGAACGATATGTACCTGAGCGACGGCCTGCTGGACGTGCAGCTGCTGGGCCGCGGATTCGCCTGGCTGGATACGGGAACGATGAAAAGCCTGCTGGACGCCGCGAATTTCGTGGAAATGATCCAGAGCCGGCAGGGAATCGCGATTTCCGCGCCGGAGGAGATCGCCTATGTGAACGGGTTTATCGGAAAGGAAAAACTGCTGGAATCCGCCAAGGCGTACGGGAAAAGTCCTTACGGGGAACACCTGAAGGCGGTTGCCGAAGGAAAGGTCAGATACTGAGATGAAAAGACTGATTGCCATACTGCTGGCGCTTGCCATCGCCTGCGGCGCGGCCTGCACGGCCGCGGAAGAACCCGAAAAACCCGCGATCAATTCCTACGATTTTGATTTCCGGTTCCACCTGGAGGCGGATACCTACCCCTACCATGAACGGAAACTGATGCAGGGATATGAGGAACTGCTGGACGCCCTTGAATTCAGGGGAAACTATTCCTACTGCCCGAAAACCGACTGCATGGACATGCATGTGGAGATCATTCCGGTGAACAGTCCTGACGCCGCGATTTCCTTCCGGGTATTCGGCTGGGTCGCGAACTGGCTGAACGTTTCCTCCCCGCTGATGGGAGCGGATTCGGTATGCTTCCGGCCGAAGGAGGTTCTGAACTTCTCGGTGCGGGCGTGGGATTTCTTCCAGGTTCCGCTGTTCCATTTCGCAATCCTGTTTCCGAAAATCCTTTCAAACGCCTATATCGAGCTTTCGGAGGTATGGGAGAAAAAGCTGAAGGACCTGAAGAAAACCATTCCGGTCGACGTGATGAAGCTGATTGAGGAAGAGCTGCTGACCAAGATCGATACGCACGATTACGTGACCACCCTGATCGCGGCAGCGACGAAGCCGGCACTTTACGGCGACGTGATCAAGGAGGAAATCCGGCGGCTTCCGGAACTGCTGCTGTACGCGGCGGACGGAGAACCCCTGACGAAGAAAAGCGCCAAGACGGAGGACGGTGAAAGAATCGTACGGTACCGGAACCACCGGGGGGAGATCCTTTACGAATCACACCGCAAGGGAAAGACTTCCTTTGATGAGGCGCTGACCCTGCCTGGAAGCCCATCGAATTATCTTCCCGCCTATGCCTGGCACCAGGAAGAAACGGAGAAGGGAACTTCCTTCAGGCTGGACGTTTCCTGGGACAGGACGTCGGAGGACGAGTCTCTGCCGGAAACCTTCCTCCGGATCAAAGCGGACATGAAGGATATTCCTTCCGGACTTTTTTCAGACACCGAATTCGGCGGCGAGGTTTCGGTGGAAGGACTGCTGCTGCCGGTTTTCCACTACCTGGTGAAGTGCGTAACCGGAGCCGACGGGAGCGTAAGCCTGTCGCTGACGCATCCGGACCATCCGGACAAACCGACGATCACCTGCGAGGGGACCGTCACTCCGGCGGAATACGAGGGAAAGCTGGAGTATATGATCGGGGATATCATCACGGACTACAATCTTTTCGCGCTGGGCGACCAGAGCCTGGCGGGCCTGCTGGAAACGGTGCTGCCCGCGGTGATGGACCAGTTCCCGGATTTCGCTTACGCAATTCCGGTTCACGGCGTACAGAGCATTCTGGATACTCTCGAAGAATACAGGCTGCTGCAGGTCCTGGTGGACTGACGAACACTGAAAAACACCCGGCGCGCGGTTTCGCGCGCCGGGTGTTTTTTTTCGCCCTCCGGGCCGGTCCTGCCCGGACCGGCCCCGCCGGGATCCTGCCGGTACAGCCCGCAGTATTCCCGCGCCGCCGGCCTGCCGGGAGCAGCGCTGCCTGCGGCGGCGGACCGGTCCGGACTCTGCGCGCGATTCCGGCGCACGGCGCACCGGGCGTTCCGGAGCCTTTGAAGAGCGCAGGCCGCGGCAGGCCGGCGGAAACAGATACATAAAAACACCCGGCGCGCGGGTTTCGCGCACCGGGTGTTTTTTCGCTTTCCGGGCCGGTTTTACTCGTACCGGACCTCGCGGGGAGCCCATTCCTTTTCGGTCCGGGTGTTCTTGTAAATCGTTGCGTAATCCAGCAGCACGATGATGGTCCTGCCGGGCTGGAGCTCGATCTCTTCGCCGTCTTCGCCGTAGAACACGGTGCGGTCTTCGATGGTATCGCGCTTCCAGACGCCCTTCAGGTGCTTGCCGCCCATGAAGTAGTCCGCGTTGCCGGTACCGGTAACGACCGGGTAGGGCATTTCGTTGCCGGGCCACTTGTCTTCGATCGCCTGAACGATGATGTTCGCGAAGGTGATCGGTTCACCGGGCATGGACTGGATATCGATGGTCTGGCCGCCCTGGACCGCGTTGACCTTGGGCACGGAACCGGTGAAAACCACCTGCTCCTGGAAAAGCTGCGCGTTGTTGTCGGGATTGTTCAGATCGGTGATCGCGTAGCGGGTATAGGCGTTTTCATCTTCGTCATACTCGTACATGCAGTTGTAGTACCAGTTTCCGTCGCTGTTGGAAGCATGTTCCTTGTCGAAGCAGATATACACAAACTCCGCGTTGTCTCCGCCGTCCGGAAGATCCTCGGCAAATTTGAAGGTGTGATTCTTGAAGGTGCGGGGATTGGTGCCGTGCAGGATGTTTGTATACATATCAGACAGGCCCCAGAGATAGTTGTTGTATCCGCTGGCGTCGCCGGTCCAGCGATAGGTGTAATTCCGGAACTCCTTGTTGTCCAGGCCGTTGAAAACCTCGATGGTATCGGAGGAAAGCTTCTGGGCCCAGGCGGAAACGTCCGTCACCAGCTTCAGGTTCTGAACCAGGCGGGATACGTTGGTGTCGCATTTTCCGATCTGCCAGTCATAGGCGTCGTCCTGCTGTCCGGCATAGAGGTAGGGAGCACCCCACTCCTGGCGGAGGGAGATATAACCTACACGGGTGGAACGGGACGCACCGGCGAAGGGAGGCAGATAGTCGTTGAAGACCATGCAGAAACGGGTGATGCCGTCCTTGGCCTTGGGGAGTTCATAGTAAAGATCGGCATAGCTGCCGTACCAGGGAGCGGCCACGCCCAGCGCGCTGTTGTAACCGCAGTGCTGGACCATAACCGGGAAGTATTCGCCGGTGAGGGACATTCCCAGGAAACCGGATTCGCCTTCCACAGCTTCATACAGCTCCATCAGGTCGCGGCCGGTGGTGGGGCTGACGCCGGGCTCGGTTTCATTTGCCCCGGCGGGCTGAACATTGATTGCGCGCGGCGCCGTATCCACAACCGTGGCAGTTTTGAAATCCGCCAGCGCAGCCGTGGAAGAAAGGATGAGCGCGAGCATGAGAACCAGGCTCAACAGTTTCTTCAAATTGAATCACTCCTGTCTGTTTTTTTCTACCAGTCTATGGTAAAATCAAAAAGAATACTACCATATGCAACAGGAATTGTCAAACATTTGTAACAAAAAAGACCAACGTGAAATAAAAGAAAAAAGGAGCGGCCGGAACATGAGTGAAGAAAGCAGGAAAATGAGCGGAATCCGCCTGCCGGAGGGAATCCTGGGCAGGATTGTTTCCCCGGTGACGCTGATTTTCCCGAACCGCAGCAAAAAGAGCTACAGAAACGGCGAAGCGCTTGCCGCGGCGGTTTTTGAGCGGGACTATACCATAAAGTCCATCGCCGCGGTGGACGATGAGATCGGAATCATCCTGGAGGAGACGGAAGACTGAAGCACAAAGCGTCAGCGGCGGACGGACCATTTCCGGCGGACGGGAGGACAGACCATTGAAAAAGACGACGAAAATCATTCTGCTGGCGGCAATCGTGCTTGCCCTGGCAGGCGCGGCGCTGGCAGCTGTGCGGCTGTACGCGCATGAGAAGGAGCAGAACGAAGCGCTCCGGGAGCTTGCGGAACAGATGATCACCCTGCAGGAGGAAAAGCAGGCGGCGGAGAGCGGCGGGCAGTCCGAGGAACGGATCTCCGGGCTGGAAAGCAGAATCACCCGCCTCGAGGTACAGGCGGATTACGCGGAAGCGGACTACCGCTGGTTTGCCATCGGAAACAGCATCACCGTCCATGCCCCGAACGAGGTGTGGTGGAGTGAAACCGGGATGGCAGCTTCCGAGACTTCGAAGGATTACGTCCACCTGACCGCGGAAGCGCTGGCCGGCACGAAAGGGAAGGTTTCCGTCCACCCGCTGTATTTCTATGAATGGGAAACCGCGGAAGGGAACCGCGGGGAAAAGCTGGACATGCTGGACCCGTACCTGGATCCGCGCCTTCAGCTGGTGACCGTCCAGCTGGGGGAAAACGCGGAGGACCTGACGACTTTTGAACAGGACCTGGAAGCGCTGATCCGCTGCGTGCAGGCCAAAGCACCGGAGGCCCGCATCCTGGTGATAGGCGATTTCTGGACCAGCGGGGAACGGGAACAGATGAAGCGGGAGGCCGCTGAAAAGACCGGTGCGGAGTTTGTATCCCTGGAGGAGATCCGGGACAATCCGGAATACCAGGCCGGTATCGGGGCGGTGGTGTATGATCCGGAAGGAAATCCCCATACGGTGGAAAACAAAGACGTCGCCGGACATCCGGGGGACCGGGGAATGCAGTATATCGCGGACAGGCTGACCGAAATCCTGACGAAAGAACCGTGAGCGGAGGAAAAGCATGAGCGGAGAGACAACCCGCGGCGCAGCACGGCAGTCCAACTTTGAACTGTTCAGGATCATCACCATGCTGCTGATTATCGCGCATCATTATGTGGTCAATTCAGGCGTCGCGGCGGCGGACGGGCCGATTTTTGAGAATCCCGTATCGCTTCATTCCCTTTATATCCTCCTTTGGGGCGGCTGGGGCAAGACAGGCATCAACTGCTTTGTCCTTCTCAGCGGCTGGTTCATGTGCGAAAAGGACATCTCGCCGCGGAAATTCCTGAAGCTTCTGAGCGAGTTCATGTTTTACCGCGTTGTGATTACGGCGGTTTTCCTGCTGACAGGATACGAAAAAGCCACCGTTACGGGGATCCTGGACGTCCTGATCCCCGTCCGGGAAATCTCGGACGGATTCACAGGCGCGTACCTGGTTTTCTTCCTTTTTATTCCTTTCCTGAATATCCTGATCCGGCACCTGACGGAAAAACAGCATATCCGCCTGCTGGCCCTGCTGGCGTTCATGTACGTTTTTTTCGGAACGTTCCGGCCCTTCTTCACGGTGACGATGAACTACGTTTCCTGGTTCGCGGTCCTGTTCCTGGCCGCGGCGTATATCAGGCGGTATCCGAAAAAGTTTTTTGAGGGAACGAAACGCTGGGGCCTGACTGCCGGCGCTTTCGTCCTCCTGTCCGCGCTTTCCGTGGCGGCATGCGCATTCCTCAGCGCGCGGATCGGAAAAACCTATTATTATGTGGCGGTGACAGACTGCAACACGCTGCTGGCCGCGTGCACGGGAATTTCCCTTTTCCTGTTCTTCCGGAACCTGCGGATCCGGCAGAGCCGCCTGATCAACGCCCTTGCAGCCACGACCTTCGGGGTCTTCTGCATCCATACCTGCAGCGATTCCATGCGCCGCTGGCTGTGGCAGGATACGCTTAAAAATATTGAGTATTTTGCCAGCCCGGCCGGATACCTGCATATCATCGGCGCGGTCATCGCGGTTTTCGCCGTCTGCGCGCTGGCGGATACCCTGCGCATCCGCCTGATTGAGAAACTGTTCCTGAGGGCGCTGGACAGGAGACTGCCGGGATGGATTTCCCGGTGGAGGAAACTGGAAGACCGCGTGTATGACAAATGGCATGTGGGCGATGAGTAAAAAAGGATCCGGAGCAGTGCAGCCATGAAAAGCAAGAGAATCGGGGAAATCATCCGCTTCCTGGCCGCGGGGGGCGCGGCTTTTGCCGTTGAACTCGGCGCGCTGATTCTCCTGAAGGAAAAACTCGGCCTCGATACGCTGGCCGCGACGCCGGCCGCATTTATTCTTTCCGTTATCGTGAATTACCTGATCTGTGTGCTCTGGGTTTTCCCGGGAGCGCGGGAGCAGAACCGGAAAAAGCAGGCCGCCTTTCTGCTGACCAGCGCCGTCGGCCTGCTGCTGAATGAAATCCTGATGTTTCTGTTCCGCGCCGCGTGGGGGGAGGAAACCGTCCTGTTCCGCCTGTTCTCCTTCGCGGTGAGCCTGTATGTGCTGAACAAGATCCTTGCCACAGGGATTGTGATGATCTGGAATTATTTCACGAAAAGGTATATTCTGATGAAAGCCTGAACCTGAGGCCTGACAGGAGGAAAGCATGAAAGCACTGATTCTGAACTCCGGGCTGGGATCCCGGATGGGCGCGCTGACAAAGGAACATCCCAAGTGCATGACGGAGATCGGACCGGGGGAAACGATTGTTTCCAGGCAGCTCAGGATGCTCTGCGACGCCGGAGTCAGGGACGTCGTGATGACGACCGGCGTTTTCGCGGAGGTGCTGCAGGAATACTGCGGCGGTCTGGGACTGCCGGTACGGATCACATATGTGCAGAATCCCTTGTGCCGCGAGACCAACTACATTTATTCCATTTACTGCGCGCGGCGGGAGCTGGAGGACGATCTGCTGCTGATGCACGGGGACCTGGTGTTCAGCCGGGACGTGCTGGCGGATCTGCTCGCTTCCCCGGTTTCCTGCATGGCGGTATCGTCGTCGGTTCCCCTGCCGGAGAAGGATTTCAAGGCGGTGCTGGACGGGAACCTCATCCGGAAGGTCGGAATTGAGTTTTTCGACCGGGCGGTGGCCGCACAGCCGCTGTATTTCCTGCGGAAGGAATCCTGGGCGCAGTGGCTGGGGAAGATTGTTGAATTCTGCGAAGCAGGAAACACGAAGGTATACGCGGAGAACGCGCTGAACATGCTGGACGGCGCGGCGGAAATCCATGCCCTGGACGTCGGGGACAGACTGTGCGGGGAAATCGACAATCCGGAGGACCTGGCGAGGATCCGGAAGCTGCTGTAAACCATACGGAGGAGGAGACCCTTTTGTACGCATACTGCCTGTTCTGCCGGACACAGCGATGTTCCCGGATTGCGCAGCTGCTCGAAATCCGGGGGGTGGACCGGGCGTTTTCCCCGAAAATCCTTTCGAAGCAGCGGAAGCAGGGACAGAATTACGACAGGGAACGGGACCTGCTGCCCGGATATGTTTTTATTTTCAGCGAAGACAGGCTTGTTGACTACGAAACGTTTGCCGGGATCGACGGGGTGATCCGCCGGGTCGGGCGGACGGAAAAGGGATATGAGCTGGAAGGCGCGGACCGGGATTTTGCTTTCGGCCTGCTGGAAAAAGACGGAAAAGTCGGCGCCCTGAAGATGGTGAAGGTCGGAGAGAAGGTACGGCTTGAGCATTCCCTGTTTGACGGCAGCGAAGGCGTCGTAACGAAGATCGACTACCGGAAGGAACGGGCGCGGGTGGAGTTCAGATTCGACGGGAATGACTGCCATGCCTGGATTGCGGTGGACGGAATCCGGCCTTTGAAGACAGAATAAGAGGTGAATTCCATGCCTTCTCTTGAAGCGTATCAGTCCGGCCTGGATTACAGCTATGCCCCGGGCATTTTCCCGAGCATGGAGTGTTTGCTGTACCGGCCGGAAAGCGTCCGCCGCCTGCTGGTCCATTCCGCGGCGGCTGGCCGGGAAGGAATCGGGAAACTGACGGCGCTGGCGGCGGAACACCGGATCCGGGTGGAGGAAGCGGACCGCGCGCTGGGGCGGATCAGCGGGAAGGAAAACTGCTTCGCGGCGGCGGTGTTCACAAAATTCCGCGACACGCTCCGGAACGATCTGCACCATGTGGTGCTTCACCATCCGGGAGACAGCGGGAACATCGGGACCATTCTCCGCACCGCGCTGGGCTTCGGCATGGAGGACATCGCGCTGATCCGGCCGTGCGCGGACGTATTTGACCCGCGGACCGTACGGGCCAGCATGGGAAGCCTGTTCCGGCTGCGGCTTCACGTTTACGACAGCTTTGAGGAATACCGGGCGGAATTCCCGGAACGCCCCCTGTATCCTTTCATGCTGGACGCTTCCGTTCCGCTGGGGGAAATCCGGGAGATTCCTTCCGCCTGTTCCCTGATTTTCGGGAACGAGGGCAGCGGACTGCCCGGGGAGTTTGCCGCTCTGGGACAGCCGGTCCGGATTGAAAGCAGCGATAAGGTGGATTCCCTGAACCTCGCGGTTGCGGCCGGGATCGGAATCTACTATTTCAGCGGCCGGGGCAAAGGAGCATAAGATGGTTCATCAGCTTTCACACAGGAAAAACGGCGGGCTGCGGTGCGCCATGCTTTGCGCCCTGTGCGCTTTTCTGTCCTTCGTTCCCTACCTGTTCCAGGACGGGGGATTCTTTCATGTGTGGTCCGATTTCAACCTGCAGCAGCTTCCTTTCGGAATGGCGCTGCACAACGCGCTGAGCGGCCTGAATCCCGGCGGCTGGACCTGGAGCTATGAGCTGGGAATGTCCACGATCCAGGCGTTTTCCTTTTACGCAATGGGAAGCCCGTTTTACTGGGTCAGCCTGCTGTTTCCCGTGAACTGGTATCCGTACCTGGTCGGCTGGATCTATATCCTGAAATACACGGTTGCCGGCGTCACGGCCTATTATTTTATCCGCCGCTTTACCAAAGGGGAGAACAGCGCCGTTGCCGGCGCCCTGATGTACGCGTTTTCCGCC
>JAEEGL017192486.1_pt1 | contig 10678 bp, 6 predicted proteins | sample 9134231 | NCBI WGS metagenome assembly JAEEGL01 (sample SAMN16246548, study PRJNA631951) | gut metagenome | biome: gut microbiome; feature: rumen; material: fiber-attached | host: Bos | place: Iran: Karaj | collected 2018-10 | reverse complement strand
GTGGCGCGGCATTGCTATTGAGGTCGTTGATAGTCAACAGCATACCCATCGGCTCGTTGATGCCCATCGTGTCGTATTCCCACCGCAGGCCCGCAGCCGTCGCCGTAAGCGCACCCACCGAGGCCTCCGCCACCTGGCGGCAGGCAACCTCGGTAGTGACCAAACCCAGATGGAACCAGTCGGTAGTGTCGAGACCGCACACGGCGGCAACAGACATGTCGTAGGTGGTGCCGGCATTCATCGCGCCGAATATGAACGTTGTATCATCGGAGAGGACATCCACCGTGTCGTGGGCTGCCGTGTCGACAGCACGCACCACAAAGCCATACGACATACCCCCACAAGCGTTCCAGCCCAGCGTGATGCCATACAGGTCGATATTCTCGACCCACGCCCCACAGGGACGACGGCAGAGAGTAGCCGCCTCGACCTCGATATCATCAATACAGATACGGGCATTCGTCACACGGAAAGCCACCCGCAACGAGTCATCAGAAGGGAAATCATCGGTGTAAAACTCATAGAATCCAAGCCTTGCATCGTCGAGAGCGACGGTCATCAGCGGCACAAAGACGCTGTCCATCAGACCCACCTGCAACGTGCCATTGCCCATGGCCATAGTAAGCATGAAGCTGATATGCAGACTGTCGGCACGGTGTGCCATCCTCGGAGTTGCAATCATGCAAGGCTGCGCCGCCGAGGTCGAGGTCATTGCCAACGAATAGCCGCCCGTCGAGACATAGCCATGATACACAGAAGGATAGCCGCCGCATTCATGCACAATGTTCCAGCATTGCAGCGAGTCTATGTCTGGTTCGAATGAAGAGCTCCAGGGCAACGGAGCCATGCAAGTCGTATCGTTGTTCAGAGCCACAGCCGTCGGAGCCACGGCGAGCATCAACGCGACAAAAAATCCGCCTATAATAGTCCGAAGAGTATCCATAATCAGCATATTTACAAATGTTATTCAGCACAACAATCAACCAAACCCACTGGCGGACAATTCACTAGCGTCATTTGGCATCATTATGCACTATATGCAAATATACAAAATATAATTAAATGACTGGAAATTATTTTTCTCCACACTTGTGTGGAAAGTTTTTTTGTGTGTGTCGCGGATTTGTTGTATCTTTGCTTTTTATATATAATGCGCAAAACCGATGGCACTGACTGATAAACAACTGATTGACCAACTGAAGGCCGGTGAGCGGAAGCCCATATATCTACTGACGGGCGACGATAACCACGCCATTGACCTGGTGTCGGACTATATCGAGGCCAATATCGTGGACGAGTCGCTGCGCGATTTTGACCAAACGGTGCTGTATGGCGGCGACACGACGATGGCCGACGTGGTGGCTACAACACAACGCTACCCGATGATGTCGCCAGTACACCTGGTGATTGTGAAGGAGGCCCAGGAAATCGACACGAAGCAGTGGGAGATACTGGCGTCGTACCTCAAGGCGCCGGCACAACAGTCGATGCTTGTGCTGGTGTACCGCCACAAGAAACTGGACAAGCGGACGTCGGTGTACAAGGCCATTGCTGCCACAGGCGTGGTGCTGGAGACAACGGCACCAAGGGAGTACCAGGTGCCGAAGCTGATGATGGATGAGGTACGCTGGCACGGATACAACATCACCGACAAGGCTGTTAGCATGATGGTGGGAGCCATCGGCGCAGACATGAGCAAGCTGTCGAACGAACTCTCGAAGCTCTACCCGTTGCTGCCGAAAGGCGGCACTATCGACGAGCTGCTGGTAGAACAGCAGGTGGGCATCAGCAAGGAATACAACGTGTTCGAGCTGCAGACAGCCATCGGCCGGCGCGACGTGGTGATGTGCAACCGCATAGTGAACTATTTCGCTGCCAACCCCAAGAAGAACCCTATGCCACCCATCCTGGCGGCACTGTACGGCTATTTCCTCAAGGTGATGTTCTACCTGCAGCTGGACGACCCGTCGGACGAAAAGACTGCCGCCTCGGTGCTAGGCTGCAACCCCTACTTTGTAAAAGACTACGCACTGGCCGCGCGCAACTACAAGCTGGGCAAACTGGCTTCGTGCATCGGCTACCTCTACGAGGCCGACCTGCGCAGCAAAGGGGTGCGCAACGCAGGCTCTGTTACCGACGGGGAGATCCTGAAGGAGCTGGTGTTTAAGATTATACACTAAAGACATTAAATCACATGAAACGAATACTTTATACTATATTGCTGCTGCATTTGGCGTTTTTTGGAGGGCAGGTTGCCTTGGCGCAAGGTGTGGTGAAGGGCGTGGTGTTTGATGAGAACAACGGTGAGTCGGTGCCTTTCGCCAACGTCATGCTCGACGGCACCAAGATGGGCTGCGCCACCGACATCAACGGCTTCTTCCTTATGAACAAGGTGCCGGCGGGCGAGTACACGCTGCGCGTGCGCTTCGTGGGCTACGAGGACTACACCTCAAGCATCACGGTGGCCAACAACAAGACGCTGACCTACACCATACACCTGAAACCGCTGTCGCAGATGCTCGAAGCGGTGGAGATTACCGACAGCAAGAGCGAGGAACGACGAATACAGACGCAGGTGAGCGTGGAGAAAATCACCGCCAGCCAGATACAGCAGATGCCATCCATCGGCGGACAGGCCGACCTGGCGCAGTATATGCAGGTGCTGCCCGGCGTCAACTCGACAGGAGACCAGGGCGGACAGCTCTACATCCGCGGCGGCTCGATGATACAGAACCTCTGCCTGCTCGACGGCATGATTGTATACAACCCATTCCACTCCATCGGTCTATATTCCATCTTCGAGACGGACGTGATACTGAATGCCGACATCTACACCGGAGGATTCGGTGCGGAATACGGCGGACGCCTGTCGTCGGTGATGGACATCACGACACGCGACGGCAACAAGCGCCGCCATACCGGCAAGGTGGGTCTTAGCACCTTCGGGGCCTCGCTCGTGATGGAAGGCCCACTAAAGAAAGAGAGCGAGAAATCAAAGAGCACCGTAACCTACCTGCTCACCGCCAAGAACTCGTATCTCTCAAAGTCGTGGCCGCTGCTTTATGCCAACCTCTACCCCGAGAGCCAGTTCCCTGGACTGAAGGCGGGGCTACCGTTCGACTTCCTCGACCTGTACGGCAAGCTGACACTCAATTCTGGCACCGGCAGCAAGGCCAGCTTCTTCGGCTTCCGCTTTGACGACCAGGTGCTTGGATACCAGTCGATAGCCGACTACCACTGGAACAACTACGGTGCTGGCACCAGCTTCACGCTTGTCACCGGCTCGTCAGCCAACCTCGACGGCTCACTGGCCTACTCGAACTACACCATCACCCTTGACGACGGCACAGGTGGCGACAAGTACAGCCAGATTGGCGGCTTCAACGCCACTATGCAAATAACCAACTTCATGGGACCGAACCGGCTGAAGTACGGCCTCAGCATGGAGGGCTACCGCACAAACTACCATTTTGTGAACCAATACGGCAAGGAGACCGCGCAGTCGGTGCCGACCACCAACCTCTCGGCCTACGCCACCTACAAGTGGACCAACGGCAGACTTTTGATTGACCCGGGCCTGCGTTTGGCCTACTATGCTACGCTGCGCACATTCAGTCCCGAACCGAGACTGGCCATGAAGTACAACGCCACCGACCGCCTGCGCCTGAAGATGGCCGGCGGCTTCTACAGCCAGGTGTTCCTCGACGCCCGCTCGGACAACGACATCGTCAACCTCTTCACCGGCTTCCTGACCGGCGTGGCCTCGCTCAACATACCCAACACCTTCCTCGGCAACAAGGTAGAGACATGTCTGCAAAAGGCCAAACATATCGTGCTGGGTGCCGAGTTTGACCTTACCGAGCACGTGACACTCAACGCCGAGGTGTACTACAAGCATTTCGACCAGCTGCTCAACTCGAACCGCAACAAGATGTTCGACCGCAACGACCCAGTGTACATCAGCGGCACCTACGCCAAACCGATGTACCTTATGACCGACTACATCATCGAGAAGGGTATGGCCACCGGCTTCGATGTAAGCACCTGCGTCGACCTGGAGCGTCTTTACCTGTGGGCCACCTACTCGCTGGGCTATGTGGAACGCACCGACGAAGTGCAGAGCTACAACCCGCACTACGACCGCCGGCACACCGTCAACCTCCTCTCGACCTATGCCCTCGGCGACCAGCGCGAATGGGAGCTCAGCGGACGCTGGACGTTCGGCAGCGGCTTCCCCTACACTCAAACACAGGGCATATACCAGAGCCTGCAGTTCGGCAACAACATTGCAACCGACTATACCAGCGAGAACGGCTCCTACAGCATCCACTATGCCGAGATATACAAAGGCCGGCTGCCGAGCTACCACCGTCTGGACCTCGGCGTGAAGCGCAAGTTCTCCTTTGGCAAACGGTCGCTGCTGGAGTTGAACCTGAGCGTCACCAACGTATACAGCCGCCAGAACATCTTCTATTTCAACCGCGCCACAAAGGAGCGTGTCGACCAGTTGCCGATACTGGCCTGCTTCGGTGCCAACTTCAGCTTCTAAACAATGGAAAGAGTTTGCCTAGAGACATACGGGTGCCAGATGAACTTCGCCGACAGCGAGGTTGTCGGAGCCATCCTCACCGCAGCCGGACACACTGTTGTCACGACCGTCGAGGAGGCCACCTTCCTGCTTATCAACACCTGCGCCATACGTGACAACGCCGAACAGCGTGTGCGTCACCGTGTGCGCGAACTGCGTGCCATCCAGAACCGCCACCGCGAACTGCGCATTGGCATACTTGGCTGCATGGCCGAGAGGCTGCAAAGCCGACTGATGGCCGAAGAGGACAACCTGTCGCTGGTTTGCGGTCCCGATGCCTACCGCCGTCTGCCTGAACTCATTGAGCAGGTGCGCAACGGACAGCAGGCCGCCGAGACCGAGCTCAGCACCACCGAGACCTACGCCGACATCGAGCCGGTGAGACTCGGTAGCAACGGCATATCGGCCTATATCAGCATCATGCGTGGATGCCAGAACTACTGCTCCTACTGCGTGGTGCCGTACACACGTGGACGTGAACGCAGCCGCGACCCGCAGACCATCGTGGCCGAAGCACGCTCGCTGTTCGACCGTGGATACCGCGAGGTGACGCTGCTCGGACAAAACGTTAACTCGTACGAGTGGAGAGTGGAGAACGGAGAGTGGAGAACGGAGAGTGGAGAACGGAGAGTGGAGAACGGAGAGCGGAGAGTGGGCTTCCCCGAGCTGATGGACATGGTGGCATCGATTGACCCGCAGCTGCGGGTACGCTTCGCCACATCTCACCCCAAAGACCTGAGTGACAAGCTACTTGAGGTTATGGCCGCACATCAAAACATCTGCCGCTGCATACACCTTCCGGTGCAGAGTGGCAGCAACCGTATGCTCAAGGCCATGAACCGCAAGTATACCGTCGAATGGTACCTAGACCGCGTCGACGCCATACGCCGCTTTATGCCCGACTGCTCCATCACCACCGACGTCATTGCAGGCTTCTGCGGCGAGACACTCGATGACCACCAGGCCACGCTCGACCTGTTCCACAAGGTTCGCTACGACTATGCCTTCATGTTCAAATACTCAGAGCGCGAAGGCACCTACGCCTCGCGCCACATGCCAGACGACATACTCGACGCCGAAAAGACACGCCGACTGAATGAGATTATCGCCCTGCAGGGACAGATAGCCCTCGAGAACAACCAGAAAGAGATTGGCCGCGAATATGAGGTGTTGGTGGAAGGTGTGAGCCACCGCAGCGACAAGCAACTGTTCGGACGCAACAGCCAGAACAAGGTGATTGTCTTCGACCGTGGCGACGCACAGCCCGGCACCTACCGCCGTGTGCGTGTCGACTCATGCACCGCCGCCACCCTTCTGGGAACACTGGTTTAGTGAAGAGTGAAGAATGAAGAATGAAGAGTGAATTGTGAAACTAAAATGAAAAGTAAAAATGAAAAAAGACAATTTGTTTAAGAAATACCCATGGGTGCTGCACCTGCTGCTGATGCTGGCCATCTCGCTGGTGGTGCTTATGATAGTCTTATTCGTCCTCAAACTGTATGCACGTCAGGGTCAGGAATACGAGCTGCCCGATGTGGTGGGCACCAATATTGCCGAACTGAAGGCCGACAACCCCATAGACCTCGACATTGTGATTATCGACTCCATCTTCCGTCCGGGTGTCGAGGGTGGCCAGATACTGACCCAGGAGCCCAAGGGCGGCACCGCCGTGAAGCGCGGCCGCAAGCTCTACCTGACCATCACCGCCTATACCGCCGAAGCATCGGTGCTGCCCGAACTGGCAGGCCTCACCGTGCGCCAGGCCGTCAGCGAGCTGCGCAACTGCGGCCTTGAGGTCGGCAAGCTCCGCTTTGTTGAAGACCCCTACAAGAACACCGTCATAGACCAGTCGTGCAAAGGCAAGACCATCTACGCCGGACAGCAAATAGAGCGCGGCTCGGTGGTCGACCTCGTTGTAGGTCTCGGCGACGGCGAAAGCTCAAGCATTGTACCCTTCGTCATTGGCCGCACCGCCGACAAGGCACGGCGCGACATTATCGCCGCCTCGCTCAACGTGGGCAAGGAGCATTTCCGCGGAGTGAAGGACAAGGCCACCGCCGTGATATACAAACAGGAACCCGACTATACCGGCGTGGCACGCTATACCTACGGCACTGAGGTCGAGCTGTGGTACATCGATGTCGAGGAGACCGACGTGGAGAAGATGATACGTGAATTCAAGGTTGACTCGACCAAGATTTACGACCCTAACGCCATCCAGGACGGCCGTCCATCACCGGACGAGATTGATGAAGAAAACGATAGATGGAGCTGGTAAGGAGCTTATCGAGACCGTCGGCATCCCGCCGGCAAGTGCAATGATTAGGAAATAAAAACCAAAGAAAAGCACACCAAGCCTATGAACCTCAGAAACAAAACCCTGCCTCTGGCCCTGCTGGTTTTAATATTTCACCTTTCGCCCATAAGCCTGTCTGCCCAGGAGGTTCTGCTGCCCCTGCAGCACATGGACAGCCAGCATAGCGCCGCAGCCAAGAGCAGTGCCGCCGTCGGGCTGCCTTTCCTCGACGACTGTGCCAAGCCGACTCTGAACCACCAACTTTCAACCTCCAACTGGGAACCCGGCGGTGCAACCGTCGGCACCGGCTACGGCGAGCTACCGCCGACAATAGGCATGGCAACCCTCGATGCCATAGGTCCCGACGGCAACCTGTATCCCCAGGCATCCACCTCGCCCTTCCCTGCCGACACTCTCTGCTCGCGTCCCCTGCGCCTAGACAGCATACGCCCTGCCGACTCGCTGGTGCTCAGCTTCTTCTACCTCCCCGGTGGCGGAAGCGGCAACCTGTGGGAGCGCATCGGCGACACCCCCGACGATGGTGATTCGATCTTCCTCGACCTCTACCGCGCCGCCGACAGCACATGGCAGACTGTTTGGAGCCGGGGCGGCATCAGCATCGACACACTCGTTGCACATACCGGCAAAGCATGGCAGTATGTGGCCATCGCCATCACAGACCCGCTCTACTTCGACTCTACCTTCCGTTTCCGTTTCCGCAACCGCTGCAGCCTAGAAAGCACCAACAAGCCCGGCATGAGCGGCAACTGCGACCAGTGGAACATCGACTATGTGCTGCTCGACACCGCCCGCTCCGTCACCGCCACACCGCACTGGCGCGACATTGCCTTCGTTGCTCCAGCCCCCTCGGCGCTGAGCTCCTACCGGGCCATGCCTGCCCGCCAGTACCGCAACAGCGAGCTGGCCGCCAACCTGCCCATGACCATCACCAACCTCTACGGCTCAGAGCTTGCCTCGCACTACCAATACTGCATTATTGATTCCGACGGTGACACCTTACACCGCTACGACGGCGGCTTCGAGAACGCCCCCACCACAGGCTACCAAACCATCGCCGCACATGCCATGCCGCCGATGGGATACACCTTCCCCGAAAGCACGACACAGTCCACCTACACCTTTGTCCACACCGTCAGCGAAGGCGTGGCCGGCGACAACCGGCCAATGAACGACACAGTCCGCTTCCAGCAGGTCTTCGGCGACTATTACGCATACGACGACGGCAGCGCAGAAAACGGCTACGGACTGACCTCCACCGCCTCGCGTGTCTACCTCGCCTACCGCTTCGACCTAAACACCGAGGACACCCTCACCGCCGTGAACATGAGCTTCAACCGCACCATCAACGGCGAAAACGAGGGCATACAATTCTACCTCACCGTGTGGCAGGCCGACGCAGATGGCCGCCCCGGCATAGTGCTATACCGCGACGAGCAGCGTCGCCGCCCAGTGGTGGACGACATCAACCATTTCAACACATATATCCTTGAGAGCCCCACCATCGTCTACGGCAGCATATTCGTGGGCTTCGAGCAGGTGGGCAACAACTTCATCAACCTCGGCTTCGACCGCAACACACAGAGCGCCGACCGCATCTGGTATCTTACCTCGACCGAATGGCAGCAGAGCATCCTGCGCGGCTCGCTGATGCTCCGCCCACGCTTCGGAGAGTCCGGCACCGTAGGGATAGATGAAAGGAGAATAGAAAGTGACAAATGGCGAGTGTGGCCGAACCCAGCCAGCGACATAATACATATCGACAGCCTGCCCGATGGAGCAACGGTACAAATCTATGACATGACCGGTCGCCTACGTCTCTCAGCTCCCCACTCTCCAATCTCCACTCGCACACTTTCCACCGGCATCTATCTCCTGCGCATCGTCACCGACGATGGTAACGTCAGCCATACCAAACTTGTAATCAACCATTAACCATGACAGAAGAACTCGACGAGCAACTGGACGAACAGCAAGAGCTTTACGAACACCACCGCATCACCGTAGACCGTGGACAGGAGCCTCTGCGCATCGACCGCTACCTGCAGATGCGCCTTGCAGGAGTGTCGCGCAACAAGATACAGGCTGCCGCCGATGTCAACTGCATACGTGTCAACGACAAGCCTATAAAGCAAAGCTACAAGGTCAAGCCGCTGGACGTCATAACCATTCTGCTGCCGCAACCACCCGAAGAACATGAGACCCTGCCAGAGCCGATAGACCTCAACATTGTCTACGAGGACAATGACGTGCTTGTCATCGACAAACCCGCCGGCCTCGTTGTGCATCCCGCCGTTGGCAACTGGACAGGCACCCTGCTGAACGGCCTGCTCTATTATTTCGGTGGGCAGAAGCCTGCGGCGACCCCGCTCCTTGTCCACCGCATTGACAAAGACACCTCCGGCCTGCTGGTAGTCACAAAAAACGAACAGGCACAGGTGGCTCTCGCCAAGCAGTTCTTCGACCACACCATTGAACGCCGCTACCAGGCACTAGTCTGGGGCGACTTCGACGAGGACAGCGGAACCATTTCCGGCAACCTCGGACGTTCGCCACAGGACAGGCGCACCATGTGCGTATACAAGGATGACGACAAGCTGCCGCCCGAACTGCAACGCGGCAAACACGCTGTAACCCACTGGCGTGTGATAGAACGCTTCGGATACGTCACCCTCGTCGAATGCATCCTTGAAACAGGCCGCACCCACCAGATACGCGCCCACATGCGTCACATAGGCCACCCGCTGTTCAACGATGCCAGCTACGGCGGCGACGCCATACTGAAAGGCACAACCTTCAGCCGCTACCGCCAGTTTGTCGAGAACTGCTTCGAGGTACTGCCCCGACAGGCTCTGCACGCACGCATACTCGGCTTCGAACACCCCGTGACAGGCCAGCATCTCCATTTCGAGTCAGAACTGCCGCCCGATTTCACCGCCTGCCTCGACCGCTGGCGCTCCTACACCGAAAAATAGTATTGTTTTTTATCTCCGGGACGCAATAAATTCACATCCACGCCGTTATTGGGACATGAGAAAAAACAAAGTTCTTATTGTGTACACCGGCGGCACCATCGGCATGGTGCAAGACGAAAATGGTTCGTTGCACCCCTTCTCGCTAGACCGCATATACGACGCTGTGCCACAGCGCCATGCCTGCAAATATCGCCTCGACTCGGTGACTCTCGACCAAATTATCGACTCCTCTAATATGAGCCCCTCAATGTGGGCCGACATAGCAGACATCATTGAACATCGCTACAACGAATACGACGGTTTTGTCGTGCTGCATGGCACCGACACCATGGCCTACACCGCCTCGGCCTTGAGCGTTATGTTCAAACACCTTGGCAAGCCCATTATCGTGACGGGCAGCCAGTTGCCACTGGGCATGCTCCGCAGCGACGGCCGCGAGAACATCATCAGTGCCCTTGAGATTGCCTCGGGCCAGGAGGCCGTCATTCCTGAAGTGTGCATCTTCTTCGAGAACCACCTCTACCGCGGCAACCGCAGCACCAAGCTCAATGCCGAGAACTTCGACGCCTTCGGGTCGTACAACTACCCCTCGCTGGCCAAGGTGGGCATCAACATCCGCTTCAAGGAACATCTGTTCCTGCCTATGCCCACAGAGCCGCTGATGGTGCGCAAGAACTTTGACACACGCGTGGCGGTGCTAAAACTGTTCCCCGGCATCGGTGAAGGTGTGGTTAGGGCTCTGCTCGGCACACCTGACCTGCAGGGTGCCGTCATTGAGACCTACGGCTCGGGCAACGCTCC
>JAEEGL016506573.1_pt1 | contig 10678 bp, 10 predicted proteins | sample 9134231 | NCBI WGS metagenome assembly JAEEGL01 (sample SAMN16246548, study PRJNA631951) | gut metagenome | biome: gut microbiome; feature: rumen; material: fiber-attached | host: Bos | place: Iran: Karaj | collected 2018-10 | reverse complement strand
TCTGCTCCGGGTCATAGTGCAGGAGCTGCTCCGCCGCCGGCGCGATGGACAGGTCGTCCGAACCGATCTTGATGTTCGCCACAGCGTCCACCAGGACGGAAATGTACTCCTTGGTGGGAACGGGCTGGGCTGTCCGGATATCCACCTGCGTCAGGCACATGTCCAGATTGTCGATCCGCTGCAGCGCGGGGATGTAGAAGGTCGCGCCGCCGCGTACGATCCGGTATCCGAACTTCTTGGTGGATACGGTGCCGTCAGGATTGCGGACCTTGTAGTTTCTCCTGATCAGCCCGGAAATGATCAGGGCTGTGTCCGGCGGCGCAATCTTGTAACGGGGCGTAAATTTCAGGAGAATGATCAGTGCCGCGGCTCCGATCAGGATCCAGTACCAGTAGGTCTGGAGAAAAGTAAGAATGTTTTCCATAGGTGGCGCTCCTTTCATTTTTGTTGTCAGCTGCGGAAGGGATGCGGATCCTCCGGCCCGCCGCTCTTTCATGCGGTTTCCCGACACCTGCATATTACCTGATCCGGAGCACGCAATACAGGACAGCTGCCGCAAATTACAAACGGTTATTTTTCCTTTCGGAACACAGCGGGCAAAAACTGCTGCATAAAGAGGTTTTTTTCAGGAATATCTGGTATAATGGAAGCAATCGGAACAAAAAATTCTTGATTCATCAAGGAGGAAGCAGCAATGTCTCAGTTCAGATTTTCCGTCGGCCCCTGGAATGTTCATACCGGTGCGGATTCCTACGGCCCCGAAACCCGCCGCGCCATCGATCTGGAAACCAAGTTTGCGCATTTTAAGGAAATCGGTTTTGACGCCGTACAGTTCCATGATGACGACGCGGTTCCTGGCATGAACGGGATGACGGAGGAGGAAATCAAAGCGGAAGCCCGCAAGGTAAAAGCACTGCTGGACAAGTACGGCCTGAAGGCGGAATTTGTTGCCCCCCGCCTCTGGATGGATCCCCATACAACGGACGGCGGTTTCACCTCCACCAGCCCGGAAGACCGGGAATTTGCCATGTGGCGCGCATACCGGTCCATCGATATCGCGCGGGAACTGGGCTGCGACCTGATCGTGCTGTGGCTGGCCCGTGAAGGCACCCTGTGCGCTGAGGCAAAGAGCCCTGTCACTGCCACCAGGCAGCTGATTGACGCGATCAACAGGATGCTGCGCTATGACAGCTCCATCCGCGTATGTATCGAGCCCAAGCCCAATGAGCCTATTGACCGTTCCTTTGCCGGCACCATCGGCCATGTGATGGCCATTTCTGCCGCCACCATTGATCCCGCGCGGGTGGGCGGTAACCTGGAAAGCGCCCATGCCGTGCTGGCCGGGCTGGATCCCGCCAATGAAATCGGTTTTGCCCTGGCTTTCGGCAAGCTCTTCACCGTCCATATGAACGACCAGAACGGCATCCGTTATGATCAGGATAAATCCTTCGGGGTGGAAAACCTGCGCTCAGCCTTCAACCAGGTGAAGGTGCTGATGGAAAATGGCTACGGTTCCCGGGGCGAATATGTCGGGCTCGACGTGAAAGCCATGCGTACGACCTCCGATGAGGACAGCTACGAGCACCTGAAGAATTCCCTCGCTGTGTTTAAAGCGATGGAAGAAAAAGTGAAAAAATACGACTACGGTTACGCCAACCGCCTTATCGCGGAAAAGAAATTCGAACAGCTGGAAATGTATGTGGTCAGCCTGATCATGGGCATCAGCTGACGCTTTCCGCAGCCTGCCGTATAAGGGCAGGCTGCATGCTTCTGAAGGAGGCCGTCGCATGGGCAAAGTGGTTTCTGCCGGGCATATCTGCCTGGATATCACCCCTGTTTTCCCGGACCGGCACGGGTATGCCGCCGTCAGTGAGCTGCTGGTGCCGGGCAGGCTGGTCCGGATGGAGGCGGCCAGCGTCCATACCGGAGGCAGTGTCGCCAATACCGGCCTGGCATTGAAAATCCTGGGCAGCGATGTGGCGCTGATGGGAAAGGTCGGGGATGACGCTTTTGGCAGGATGGTGCAGGGCATTCTGGCGGAATACGGCGCCGGCGGCCTGATTGTGGATCCCGGCAGCTCCACCTCCTATTCCGTGGTGCTGGCAATTCCCGGGATTGACCGCATCTTCCTGCATAATCCCGGCGCCAACGATACTTTTTCCGCTGCCGATATCCGGGAGAAAGCGCTGTCGGACGCCATCCTGTTCCATTTCGGTTATCCCCCGCTGATGAAAAAGATGTTTGAGAGCAGCGGAAAAGAGCTTGCGGAAATATTCCGGCACGTTCATGGCCTGGGCATCGCCACCAGCCTGGATCTGGCGGCGGCGGATCCGCAAAGCGAAGCGGGCCGTGCGGATTGGCGGAGCATTCTCTCCTCTGTCCTGCCGTATGTGGATTTCTTTGTACCCAGCTTTGAGGAACTCTGTTTCATGCTGGATCGTCCGCTGTATCACGCGTTTGCGCAGACAGGCGGTGATATGACCGTCCAGCCCGGCATCCTGCAGGCTGCCGGCAGGCTGGCGGAAACGTGTCTGTCCATGGGCTGTGCTGCTGTGGTTGTGAAGTGCGGGCTGTCCGGCATGGCATACCGGACCGGTTGCAGGGAAAGGGTTTCCCGGATCGGAAAAAGGCTGGTGCTGGATGCGGATGCCTGGACGGATCAGGCCGGTGTGCAGCCCTGTTTCCTGGCGGACCGCGTATGCAGCGGCACCGGTGCCGGAGATGTCAGCATCGCTGCGTTCCTGACCGCGCTTCTGGCGGGTGAAGCCCCGGAAAACTGCGTCAGGCTGGCAGCCGCGGAAGGCGCCGCCTCCGTTTCCAGTTATGATGCGTTGGGCGGCATCCTGTCCCTGGACGAATTGAAACGGCGGATCAGGAACGGATGGAAAACGGTCTAGTTCGCAGGCTCCGTTCCGCTTAGCGCAGGATCTTTTCCATAGGCCTGCCCTTTGCCAGTTCATCCACCAGCTTATCCAGCCAGCGTATTTTCTGCATCAGGGGATCCTCAATTTCTTCGACCCGGATCCCGCATACGGTACCGGTGATGAGTCCGGCTCTCGGATTCATGGCCGGCGCATTGGAAAAAAACTCCTGATAGGTCACTTCGAGGTCGGCACTGCTCATATCGTAGCCTGTCAGCCAGGAGATGACCTGATCGACTTCCTCCCTGCTTCGCCCTTTTTTCTCGGCTTTCTGAACCAGTAAAGGATAAACCTTTGAAACCTTCATATCAAATACGCTCATGCGCGGCATCCGGATTTCCCCCTCTTTATGTGATCATCATCAGCCCGTCCGGCTGCTCACGGTTCCGTTTTTCGGTTCAGAAGAATGACGGCGGAAAGGATCAGAACGATTCCGATTCCGGAAAGGAGCGTCAAAGGCTCTGAAAACGCCGCGATTCCGATCAGCGTGGCCACAAGGGGTTCTATGGTGGCCAGGATCCCGGCCCTGCTGGCTTCCACGGTGCGAAGCCCGATCGTGTAAGCCAGAAAAGGGACCACCGCCGTAACCAGCGCAGTCAGTCCGCAGAAGAGCAGCAGCTGCGGCAGATCGGGGGCAGCGGAAAACTTCGGGATCATATCCGCCGGCCCGCAGATCAGCCAGGATCCGGCCGCCGCAAAGAGAAACGTGTATGCGGTAACGGTATAGGGAGAATACTTCCGGAGTGCAACCGTGCCCAGGATACTGTACAAACCGTAGCCGATCCCGGATCCGAGGCCCACCAGCAGGCCCGTCAGGGAGATCCCTTCACCGGAGATTCCGGAAACCAGAACGCAGCCGGCAAAAGCCAGCGCCAGGGCCAGCAGCTTCCTTCGGTTCAGCTTCTCACGGAAAAACAGCACGGACATCAGCATGATCCAGATGGGAGATGTATAAAGAAGGATCGCCGCGGTGGAAAGCGGCATCATCGTAATGGCGGTAAAATAACAGACCGTAAAGAACAGGATGCTTCCGAACCCCAGTCCGATAAAGAGCGGAAGGTCTTTCAGCGAAAGCCTGAATCCGGAACGGTCCCTGAAAAGAAGCAGCAGGCTGAAGAAAGCCGCTGCCAGCGTGACGCGGATCGAAACGATCTGGACAGAGCTGAAGCCATCAGCTCCGAGCCTTCTGACAAAAATGCCCATGCTTCCCCAGAAGCAACCGGCCAGAAGAATCAGCAAGGGACCGGTGTTGCGTCTTTTTTTCTCCATAACCCTCCGGCCGGCTCCTTTCTCTTTCCTTGTTTCCCGGATATTATCCATGATTCGGGCCGCGATTTCAACAGGAAAAAGCGGCGGGCAGCCTCCGTAATCTTAGTATTGACTAACAACCGGTTGCCTTCGTACAATCTGTTCCGTTCCATGGGGGAGTAGCAAGCGTAAAACGCAGCAAGTCAACATACTGGCCTCCCGGCCTGGCTTGCTTTAATATGCGAGACTCATGTATAACTGCGAAGCTATACATGGCGTTTCTTCAGAACGATCGGGTATGGTTTCGCCGTACCCGATCGTTTTACTATCCGGAGGAAATGGGGATGACTGTGGATCTTCTCTTTATCCTGAACAGCATTCTGTTCGGAATTGGCCTGGCGATGGACGCCTTTTCCGTTTCCCTGGCCAACGGGCTCCGGAATCCGCGGATGCACACCTCCCGAAAGCTGATCATCGCGGGAACCTTCGGCGGCTTCCAGACGCTGATGCCGCTGCTGGGCTGGCTGTGCATTCATACCATCGCCGAAGCATTTCAGGCCTTTCAGCCTTTTATTCCCTGGATCGCGCTCGTCCTGCTGGTATTCATCGGGGGAAAGATGATCCGGGAAGGGCTCCATGAGCAGGGGGAGGATAAAACCCTCCAGGGCGTCGCGCTGTTGATCCAGGGAATCGCCACTTCCATCGACGCGCTTTCCGTAGGGTTTACGATCGCCGGATATGACCTGGTTCCTGCCGTTCTGGAATCTGTCATCATCGGCATCGTTACCTTCGGGCTCTGTCTGGCAGGCGTCTCGCTGGGCGGCAGGATCGGGACCAGGATTTCCGGAAAAGCCGGCGTCTTCGGGGGAATCATCCTGATCCTGATCGGAATCGAAATCTTCATCACCGGGATTCTCTGAATCCCGGTCCTCCTTCCCGGTCTTCGGTATCAGGGAGAAGGAATCACTTTTTTGCTTTTCTGCCCAGAAGAATCAGCGCGACCACCAGCGCCAGCGGAAAAACGCTGCCGGCCAGCATCCCGGCCTGCAGGTTGTCCCCTGCCTGCTGGGTCACTGTCCCGACCAGGCTCGGGCCGAAAGCGCCGCCCAGGTCGCCGGCCATGGCCAGCAGGGCAAAGAGAGCCGTTCCGCCCTTCGGAATCCGCGGGGATGTGATGCTGATGGTTCCCGGCCACATGATCCCGACCGAAAAACCGCAGCACACACAGCCGGCCAGCCCGGCCGCCGGATGCTGCGACAGGCCGGCCAGCAGATAGCAGCACAGGCACAGGATTCCCGAACCGGTCATGAACTTCGTCAGGTCCATCTTCGGGCCGAATTTCCCGTAAATCACCCGGCTGATTCCCATGGTCACCGCGAACAGGCAGGGGCCCGCGAGATCGCCCATGGTTTTGGAAAGGCCGAGAGCCGCCTCCGTGAACGCGGAGGCCCACTGGGCCATGGCCAGCTCAGAAGCCCCGGAACAGACCATCAGCAGGATGGCAATCCAGAAAATCGGCAGCCTGAACAGCTCCCGGATGGTCATGCCCTGCCCCTCTTCCGTCAGCCGCTCGATCGGGCAGGTGGCAAAGTTGTAAATGTTATACAGGGGAACCAGCGCCCAGATGCAGGCCAGCCATTTCCAGTGTTCGATTCCGAATGCGGCAAAAAACAGCGTGGACAGCAGAATAACCCCTACGGAGCCCCAGCAGTAGAAGGAATGCAGCAGGCTCATCACCGCGTCCTTATGCTCAAAAGGGCAGGCCTCAACGATAGGGCTGGCCAGCACTTCAATCAGGCCGCTGCCGACCGCATAGATCACGACACAGATCATGATACCCGCAAACGGATCTGCGAAAAGCTCAGGAAGAAAAGCCAGGCCCGCCAGTCCCAGGCCGGAAGCGACCTCGGAGATCACGATGCAGCGCCGGTAGCCGATGGAATCCACAAACCCCGCGCAGAAAACGTCAATCAGCAGCTGTGTCAGAAAGTATGTGGCGGGTATCAGCGCGATCTGTCCGAGGGAGACGGAATAATCCGCATGGAATTTCAGAAAAAGCAGCGGCGCGAAATTGGCCGAAATGGCCTGGGTGATAAATCCCAGATAGCAGGCCAGCAGTGTTTTGCGGTAATTTTTATCCATGGTTTCCTCCGAATCCGGATCATTGCCCGGGCTTTCCGTTCAGTCGTTCATGGCTTCCTGCGCTTTGCTTCGGCAAAGGCATAGGCTTCGCCGATCCATGAAAACAGCTCCTCATCCAGTTCGCAGGGGCGGCTGATGACAAGATGATGCGTCCATCTGCCCGGATAAGGTTCCGTTTTAACCGCGACACGGTCCGAACACAGCGGCGCGGGCAGCCCGATCGTGAGTACCAGATATCCTTCCGGAAGCTCCGCTTTCCGTTTGACTCCCGCAAACGAAACACACGCGAACACATGGCGGTTTGAAAAAGTGATCTGCGTTTTCTGAACGCGTTTGTTTACGGTCGGAAAAAGGCTGTACAGCTCTTCCTCAAAAGCCTGATACAGCTTCCATGCGTCCGGGTGGCCGTCAAAAAACATCAGGGTATCCGAAGCTTCCTGCGGAACGGCATCAGATTCATATCGTTTCATGGATGATTCCCCGTATTCATGCACCATTCCGCAATCTCGCCAGCCAGGGAAAGCGGCGGTTCCCGGTCGTACGGAATCCGGACCGATCCTTTGCTGCAGCTGCAGCCGGCCTGATTCAGCCGGTCCGCGAAATGCTCGACGGCCTCCGGGCCGGGATACAGTCCGATATGCTTTTTTTGTGCCGCGAAATGAATGATATTATGTCCCTTCCAATAAGTCGGCATGGACCAGGAGATCCTTTCTTCCGCGTCGGGCAGCTTGCTCTTCAGCACCGTTCGGATGCTCTGAAGGGAACCCCGGACGCTTTCCTCCTGCGCAAGAATATATTCGTCCACGGTCTCCGGCGCTTTTCCGCAGAAATGGTGCTGGCTGACGTTTTTGAAGGTTCGTCCGCATTCCGGGCACTTCCACATGCCTGATACCCTCCGTTTTGCTTTTTTGCGGGGATTCCGCGGGCAGCCGGATGCTTCTGCGCCGTCGTCCCGGGCCCGCGGTGAAGCTGTTCCGGGGAAATTATATCCTGCCCGCTGCCGGATGTAAAGAATCCCGCGGGTTCGGCTGTACCGGCCTGACACGGGCGCTGAAGCAAAGAGAGTTGCTTTTTTGATTCTTCTCCTTTATCATAAGCCGGAAGCGGATAACCGGAAAAAGGAGAATAACCCATATGCCTCAGGAGACCGGAAAGAAGATTGTTATCCTTTATATTCTGCAGATCCTGCAAAAGTATACCGATGCCGGCCATACCATGACCCAGCAGCAGATCGCGGAAAAGCTGCGGAGCGATTATGGCCTGTCTGTCAACCGGGCCACCATAAAGCGGAATCTCTTCGACCTGATCGAAGCCGGTTATGAGATCCAGTACACCGAAGTCACGCGCTCCCAGGTGAACGGCAGAACCGGGGAAAAGGAAGAGAATACGATTTATACCGATCTGTACTATGAACATGATTTTACGGAAGCAGAGCTCCATATGATCATTGACGGCCTGCTTTTCTCCCGTTCCGTCCCCTATAAGCAGCGGAAAACGCTGATCGGCAAACTGGGCAGGCTTTCCAGCTCCTACTTCAGCCAGAGGATGAACCATGTCCGCTGTATGTCGTCGGACTCTCCGCAGAACCCGGAACTGTTTTATACCATCGATATTCTGGATGAGGCGATTACGCAGGGAAAACAGGTCCGGATCACCTATAACCACTATGGAACGGATATGAAGCTGCATCCGGGCCTGAATCAGGACGGAACGGTCAAGCGCCAGACGCTGAATCCCTATCAGATGGTGGCAACGGAAGGCCGGTATTATCTGATCTGCAACAACGACCATTACAGTACGGTCTCCAATTACCGGATTGACCGGATCACGGATATTGAACTCCTGGAAACCTCCGTCAGGCCGAAAAGCCAGGTGGAGGGGCTGGAGGACGGCCTGAACCTGCAGGATTATGTCTACCAGAATCTGAACATGTTCTCAGGAAAGGCTGAAAAAGTGGAATTCATCATTCCGGGAAGCGCGGTCAGCCTGATGATCGATTTTTTCGGAAAGCATGTCTCTTTCCGTGAACAGGAAGACGGAAATGTGTCCTGCCGGCTGCTGGTGAGCACCGAAGCCATGAAACACTGGGCAGTGGAACACGCGAATATGGTCCGCATTATTTCTCCGGAACCCCTGGTGGAGGAAATCCGGAAAGAGCTGATCAAAGCAAATGCGTTATATGGCCTGCAGCTTCTGCGGTGAACGGTATACGCGCTGTCCGGCAAACGCGCCTTCCCTTCTCCTGTCCAATCGGCATTTCCGTCAGGGCCCGGCCGAGCGCGGCCGGGAAAATATACTTGTCTTTTCCGCTGCTTTATTTTACACTGTTTGCAAATACGCGCGGGATAACAGATAAGGAATCATTCCGTCGCCGGAGATTCGTTTCTCCGTGATCCCGTATGCTTTTTCATCCAGAAGGAGGGCCTATGATTTCAGACATCATCAGTCCGCAGGCAAAACACTTTGCGGATAACGCGCAGACGGTGCTGCGCGGACACGAGAACCGTTCCCGGCGCGTGGTGCTGCTCAAGGGCAGCCTGGTGCAGAATGCACGCAGTGAAAGCCGGGGCATCAGCGCCCGCGTGACAAAAAGCGGGCGGTACGGTTTTTCCTCCGTCGCGTCCTACACCGAAAAGGATGCTGAAACGGTGCTGAAGGCCGCGACCGAAAATGCGCTGTTCCTGGACAGCAGGGCGGCGAAAGCCCGCGCCGGTTATCCTCCGCTGACCGCCGGAAGCATTCCCGCCTGCCGGCCGGTCATCGATACGGAGCAGAAGCGCCTCATCGAAGCCTGCCAGGCGGTCGATCGGTATATTTCCGGCAAATATCCCGGCCTGCTGAGCCGGACGGTGGTATATACAGAAGATTCCCAGGATAAGATCATCGTAACCTCCGATGCGGCCAGCGGCCATGTAACCTACCCGCGGTGCTATATCTACGTCATGATGACCGCCGAAAGCAAATCAGGCGCTCCGGTCGAGCTGTTCAGGGCCTTTGGCGGCGCAGGCAGCTTTGACGATCATTTTGCCGATCTGAAAGCCCTGGAACCCGGTATCGATGAATTGTACCGCCAGGTGATGGATAAGTGCGATGGCGTATATGCCGAAGCGGGCGAGCAGACGGTGATCCTGGGCGGTATGATGGGCGGCATGCTCGCGCACGAAGCGGTCGGTCATACGGTGGAAGCCGACCTCGTGCTGGGAGGCAGCGTTGCCGGCCCCAGCCTCCGCAAGCGTGTGGCATCCGATCTGGTGACCCTTGTCGATTTCGCGGCGGAAGCCTTCGGCGAAGCTGCTCCGCTGCCGGTCTTCCTCGACGATGAAGGCACCCTCGCGAAAGACGCTGTGCTGATCAGGGACGGCATCCTGACCGGATACATGCACAACCGCGAATCCGCCGAGCATTTCGGCATGGAACCCATGGGCAATGCCCGGGCCTGGAATTTCAACGATGAACCGCTGATCCGCATGCGCAACACCTGCATCCTGCCCGGCAGCCATTCCCTGGAGGACATGATCGCCTCCATCGACAAGGGCTATTACCTGATCAACAGCGGCAACGGCCAGGCGGACCTGACCGGGGAATTCATGTTCGGCGTCACCCTGGGATATGAAATCCGCAACGGAAAACTGGGCAGGGCGCTGCTGGATACCACCGTTTCCGGAATCGCCTTTGACATGCTGAAAACCGTGGATATGGTAGCTGATCAGGTCACCTGGGCCTCCAGCGGATTCTGCGGCAAAAAGCAGCCCATGCCTGTCGGCATGGGCGGACCGGACATGCGCTGCCGCATCACCATCGGCGGACGCTGAGAAAGGAGGCACCGGGATGAACGATATTCTGAAAGTATCCGATCAGCTCACCGCGCTGCTGCGCAGCCGGGGCGTCAGCATCTATGAAACCTGCGTCAGCGAAAGCGAAAAGCAGGAGCTGAACACTGAAAAGGCGGATTTCAACCTGTTCCGCACCATCTTCGACTGCGGCGTATCCGTCACCGTAATTCTGGACGGCAAAAAAGGCGCTGCTTCCGGCAATGACCTGAGCGACGCGGGCCTCGAAAAAGTCGTCGGGGACGCGCTGGCGGCAGCGGCTTCCTCCATCCCCGATGAAGCCAACGTGATTGCCGAAAGGCAGGAACCGGAAACCTTCCGGACCGGCTGCCCGGAAGCGGACATGCCCCGGCTCTACGACTGCGTGAAAACGATGATGGATACCATTGAACGCGACTATCCGCGCGTCAGCCTGCTGCAGGTGATCGCGGACCATACCAGCAGCCACAAAATCTACGTCAACGCCAACGGCACCCGCTTTGAACACTTCGACGGCGTTTACAGCGTTACGCTCGAAATGTCCGGCTCCGGCGGGGT
>JAEEGL016463964.1_pt1 | contig 10678 bp, 9 predicted proteins | sample 9134231 | NCBI WGS metagenome assembly JAEEGL01 (sample SAMN16246548, study PRJNA631951) | gut metagenome | biome: gut microbiome; feature: rumen; material: fiber-attached | host: Bos | place: Iran: Karaj | collected 2018-10 | reverse complement strand
CAGGTTTTCAATATATTGATCAATACGAGCATAATGCTCTGCAAACGATCTCTTGACGTTATTCAGATAGTCAGCATACGAAGATTGTCCATGGATCTCGTCATGAATCATCAATGAATTCCCACTCATCGGCGTTGAATCAAATGCCCTCTGAATGCGTGCTTCTTCTCTTCGGAAAGAACTTCCCTTCTTAGTTGCGCGGTAACAATCAAATTCAAAATGTTCAATGATTATCACCAGATCGCCCTTTTTGAAAAACATATCCGGAGCATCCCCGACATATGGAATTGACGAAGCAAATACACTATTCAACCAAGTAACGGCAGTATCATCACCGAAATAGTGCATTTTCCCATCCGTAGAGAAATACTGCTCCATGGTTTTGATAATCTCATCACTTTTTACCATTTTACGCCACCAATTCCTCATTCATTTCCTGCAGGATCGCTTTGTAGTCCCGGCCGAAGACGGCGTAGAACCGGCCCAGGCCGCCTTTGCGATCGAAGGGGTTCAGATCCAGATCCTCCGGCGTGACGGACAGGGACGAAATGATATGATCCTTGATGAGCCGCAGCCATTCCATCTGCTCCTCGGTGAAGTGGACGGAACCGGCGTTCCGGCGCAACGTCCATTCCATGAAGTTATAGTTTACTTTGTCGGCAAACGGCGATAGCTGATCGGTATAGCCGAGCTCGAATCGAACCAGAGAAATCAAATCGGTAAGCTGCGCAACTGTTCCGCGCTTTACTTTTTCCGGCTGTTTGATCGCATAGCAATCCCAGAGCCGCTGCACGGTGACGCCCCTTGCCTTCAGTTTTTCATACAGCGCTTTCAACTGCTCGATCGCCATCGGACGATCCTTATACGCTTCGCTGTAGATAATGCGCAGCGCTATGATCTCGTCCCGGTTTTCCTCAATGAATGCACGGAACGAGGAGATCGTCTGTTCTGCATGTTGTTCCTGCTGCGCATCGAACCCGGCGAACCGCACTTCATCCAGATTGACGTTGTCGATGATCTGATCGTGGCTGCGGCGCACGTTTTCGAGGCGTTCCCGCACGTCCGGGTTATAGATCGGCTCCGTCGCCTGTCGCAGCAGTTCTTTCTGCGCCGCATGCATCTGCTCCTCGGTTGGCTCTGCTTCGCCGGTTGCTGCGCGGATGACATCCTCATCAAACGCATTCAGCAAACGCTCCGCAATGGTGCCGATCCCAACACCCGCAAGCGCCGCGAACTCCCGGCGTTCAGCTTGCGTCATCTGTTTATCAAGGCGCGTGAGGCGGTTTGCAAGCGACGTCAAGGTATCCTCATCCTTGCTTCCCATTGCGACATAGAGCATCAGCTCTTTCAGCGAAACAGACGGCTTGCGTTCCAGCGGACGGGTTTCCGACTTGACAGATTTGGTGACGCCGACAGCGTCCACAATCACGAAATGATCCTTATTTTCCGTGGCAGATGGCGTCACCTTCTGCAGCTCGTCCTTGTCGAGCGTGCGCGTGCCGCGTCCCTTCATCTGTTCGAAATAGTTCTTGCTGCGAACGTCGCGCATGAAAATCAGACACTCGATAGGCTTGACGTCGGTACCCGTGGCGATCATGTCCACGGTAACAGCGATACGCGGATAATAATCGTTTCGGAAGGAGCTGAGCACGGATTCCGGATTCTCCGCCGAATAGGTGATCTTGCGGCAGAACTCGTTGCCTTCGCCGAACTCTTCACGCACACACTGCACGATATCATCCGCATGGCTGTCCGTTTTGGCAAAGATCAACGTTTTCGGCACTTCCTTGCGGCGTGGGAACAGCATCGTAAACAGGTTTTCCTTGAACGAGCGAATCACGGTGCGAATCTGGCTCGGGTTCACGATATCCCTGTCAAGCTGCGGCGCGGTATAGTCGATATCCTCATCCATCTGCTGCCAACGCCGCGCACGGGACAGACGATCGCGCGTCTCGATGTACTGCTTCATCAGATGCGCGCCGTTCTTCGTAATCTCCGTTTCGATCAGGAACACGTCCTCACCAACGTTGACGCCTTCGAGAATTGCCTGCTCACGGGAATACTCGCTGACGATGTTCTCATGGAAGAATGCAAAGGTGCGCTTGTCCGGCGTCGCTGTCAAACCGATGATGAAGGAATCGAAATAGGTGAGCACCTGACTCCAGACATTATAAATCGAGCGGTGACATTCGTCGACGATGATGCAGTCGAAAAACTCCGGTGGATACTTCTCGTTATAGACGACTTCCTTCGGGGCCTGCCTATCCGCCATCTTCAATTCGGCAAACGGCGTCTCCTCCGCTTTCTCGTCCAACTGCTCGCCTTTCAAGATCGAATACATGCGCTGAATCGTGCTGATACAGATCTGCACGTCGGAGGGAATATAGCTCGACTTCAAACGGCACACGCCGTAAAGCTGTGCAAAGGAACGAGGATCGTCGTTCGGCGTATAGGCAAGGAACTCGCGCTCTGCTTGCTCGCCGAGGGACTTCGTATCCACAAGGAACAGAATGCGGTTCATCTTGCCGTATTTCAAGAGGCGGTATGCCGCTGTAATTGCCGTGAACGTCTTGCCTGCGCCGGTAGCCATCTGCACCAATGCGCGAGGCTTGTTCAAAGAGAAGGACTCGCCCAGCCGCTTGATCGCTGTAACCTGACATTTACGGAACCCGGTTTCATCCAACGCCGGGAAATGCCGCATATTGTTCCGAATCGTTCCTTGCTGTCCCAACAGCCGCTTCAGCGTCTCCGGGCGGAAGAACGAGAAAATCTCGCGGGAACGGTAATTGACGTCATCATAATCAGTGAAGCGAACCAACTGATCGGTTGCCTCGAATGCAAAGCGAATCTTCGGATTATTCACATAGCGGAAGGTGCTGTTTGCATAGCGTCCTGATTGTGTTTCGACGTCGGTGATATGCTCGCCGGCTTCGCTGCGCTTGGCTTCGATCACGCCGATGGGAGAGCCGTCCACGAACAGTGCATAATCGACAGGGCCGGTGCTTGTCGGAAACTCGCGCACCGCCACACCAAGCGAAGCCACCGGATTGATTCGATTCATATCCTGAATCACCCACCCGGCTTCCCGCAGCTTCTTATCAATTACTTGCCTTGCCCTCTGCTCCGGTGTCATTGATTTACTCCTCGGCGTCCGGTATCGGAACGATATCCAGAATGTCATCCATTGAGACATTCAACGCGGTACAAATCTTTACCAGGATATCCGTTGAAACACTTTTCCCATGATAAAGCTTGTTCATCGTAAAATGGCTGATCCCCGCTTGTCTTTCGAGATCCTGCTTCTTAAGATCACGATCGATCAGTAGTTTCCACAGTTTTTTGTAGCTCACGCCCATGAGCAAATCCTCCGAGATGCGTTTTTTATATTATACCACATTACGATCGGATCTGCAAATAAATGTTCGTAAATAATAACCCATCTTTGCCAATATTGCACGCAATATAGACGTCTTCGTCCCCCTTCGACTCTATTCTCGCATATCATCTATCCGATAAAGCGGACAGGAAGCCAAGTTTTCCAAGCATTTTTGCGCCGCAAGAAAAGCCGTATGTGGGTGCGTTAAACAATGTTTAACAAGTCGTCCTCCCCCTCAGATGCTGGAGCCCTAAAACGTGAAAATGCCCTGCAAACAGCGCTGCAGGGCATGGAAACGCAAAAACGCCGCCATGTGGCAGCGCTTCTGCGAGACATATGTTTCAAAGATGATGGGGCTCTCACCCCATCTATTCTCATTATGACAAAAACGCAGGTTCCATAAAAGAAAGGCCCGCCGGCAGCGAGCCATCACAAGGAGAATTGAGATTGTTTTCCTTGTAGCATGATAAATAATTAAGAAACAAAGAATGAAGCTCTCATTTTATTAATAGCGTTGGTTAATCGATACCATTGACGGATACACCCGTAATGATATCGGCTTTAAGACAAAATCGAAATCTGGGATCAGCGTCAAAAGGTGACGAATGAACAAATAATACAGTGTATCCTGATCATTCTTGCCGTGCTCATACACCATCCTTTCCTCCGGATCTAAATCTTCTTCGAGCACTTCCGGAAAGCGTAGCGCTATTGTCTGTATGAAACTGCGTGTGCTTTCGTCAAGAGCTCTGCACATCAACAAATACTCCTTTCCTAAAATGCTTACTGTAATATAGTCATAGTCCCTTTGATCGTTCACCCGCATTAACCTCCTTTCTATTTATTTTCAATATATTACCTATATTTGATATTGATATTATATCATGGATTTGCCTTTTCGTCAAACAAAATACTCCCGCACAACGCATTTCGGCAAAATTTTTTCGACGCATACTTAATGTGAGTGAAGAAACAGCCTTTCTGATCGACTCGCTGCAAGGGGGTGAATGCTCACCAGTTTCCTGGTGGAGGCTCACCACCCGCCAAAGCTCTGAAACCCGCATGTTGTCTGGTGTTATAGGCACAAATGGAATTATGCCCTCTTATCTTATAGGAATACTGATCATCAGTGTAACACCTAAAGGCCAAAGGCCAAGGCATAACAAATTCTGGTATCGAGTATACCTAAAGGCCTTTCGGCCGGCAGCTTGGCAGTAGTGTTTATCGTTAAGCAGCCAAGGGGGCGTACCCAACTCTTTTTCCTTTAGGTACACCCCCGGTAGCTCCCTTTGGGGGCGCGGGGGTTGGGGGGAAGCCGGGGGTATGGGCATCAGCCCTTTAGGTTTTGGCAGCATATTGTGGATCTTGGTTTCGCGGCAGCAGCCTTTAGGTTTTGGATCTTTGCTCAATACAAATGATGGAGGTACATCCCTATGAGAACTGTAACCAGGTTCGGCCTAAACAAGAACACCGGCGAGATCGGAGATATGAAAAACGACTTTGGTTTTGCCAAAATTGATCTCAAGCTGCTGTTTGACACATGTGAGCGTCTCGGACATGGTGAATGCAAAGTGCTGCTCAAAATGTTAAGCAAAATGAACTTCGGCAATCAAGTACACGGATCATACCCGGAACTTGCCATTCAGGCAGGCGTCTGCGAAAGTACTGTGAAGCTTACCATCAAAAAGCTTAGATCGTGGAATCTCTTGATAAGGGAGTCAACAAGCACCTATTTTGTACACCCAGACTTAGCATGTCGCGTAAGTCCCGAGAAACGAATGATGCTGCTGAGAAGCTACAAAGAGATTTCAGAATGTCAGATAATAGAATCAAATAAATGAGGAGGATTAACAATGTCCAATCGTGTAGGAAAAAATCAAATTGAATGCGCCCGTAGCGTAGATCTCAACCGCTTTATGCTCGATGTATATCCTGAGCAAACGCAGCCGGATGGTAAGAACCATTCGAGGTGGACTGAAAACCGGAAAGTCGTCTTTTCGGATCACGGCTTTTATGACAATTCAACGGGCAGAGCCGATAATGCGATCTCCTTTCTCGTGGAGTATCTCGACATGCCCTTCCAAGATGCTGTTCGTGCTCTTTGTGATTACGACGATGGCCGCGATCCGGAATTATGCTCCCACGCAAGCGCCTCCGTCGCTGTATCCAAATCTACGGTGCAGAATGTGCCTGTTCCTTCAGATGTAGGATCTGCCTTCGTCGCGCCGCCTCGTGCACTGTGTCCCGTAGAATTACGGACGTATCTCTGCGACAAGCGCGGCATCGACGCTGCACTCCTTGATCCGGAGATTGTCTACCCTACAATCTCTAACCGTCATGTAAATGCGGTGTTCCTTTCCAGAGACTGCAACTATGCTGAGATCAGGGGAACCGAACCGTGTTACCCCTTTAAGGGTAAAGCAGCTCATTGCGATCATGATGGATACTGGATTGTCGGCAGTAGAACGCCGCGAGAAATCTGTATCTGCGAAGCGGCAATTGATGCGCTCTCCCTCTTGAATATCTATCAAATGGAAGGATACGACTGGGAAGCATGTCATCTCGCGTTTGCCTCGATCGGAGGATGTGGCTGTACAAAAGCGATTACGCGTATCCAGCAACAATATCCAACCGCAAAACTGCATCTTTGCTTCGACAACGATGATGCAGGCAGACATTTTGCCGAGGCTTTGCCCCAGTACCCTTCCCATTTCCCTAAAAACCGCAAGGACTGGAATGATGTCCTTGTCGCGCACAGGAAAAATCAACAAAACAACATGAATACGCTAAAAGGAGGTTTACTATGAGCAAAAAAACATATCTTGGATCAGACGGTGTATATCATTATGATCCCTACGGCGATAACACGTTTTGCCACCGTGTCGGCGGCACTTGGAGACTATCGCCTTACTGGTACAGCACCAGCAAGCCGAAGTCGAAGAACAAAAAGCGGAAAACTGCAAAAAGAAAGCACAGACATGCAAAAGAAATGGCAGCGTCTGCCAACGAGGGGACTCGTATTAGGCCCAAAATGCGGAAAGCTCGCCCTCAGTGAGAGGACGAGCCTGCCGCAGATTTTCTTACAGATTAATGGTGTGATGAACTGCGCCCGTTGAGTAATGGTTCCGATAATTGGAGCGGAAAAGGAGCGAGCGCAGTTCCGCCGCCTTCACGGCTTTCTCCCTTCCAGTAATAGCATGACAAAGCAACCGGTGCGATAATCAACGCCGTTGCCGATTGGTATGTCAAAGTGTCTTTCGAATGTAGTACGTCGAGCGTCCCCCGCCGTGCTTTTCGATCTCGCCGGTTTCACAGAGCGCGCGAAGATGCCGTTCTACAGACGCCGCGCTCATCGAGGTGCAAAGTCCGGCAATCTCCGATTTGGTAAACCTGCCGATCCTTGTCCTGATCGCGTTGCGCACGGTATCAAGCGGCGACGGCGCGACAAGCTCCATCCGATCCTCAAAATCACGGTATGCCGCAACGATCGTGCCGAGCAGGTACTTGATAAACGGCGTCGGATCGTCGCTGCCCTCATGCCAGCCGGTTTGCGACGCCTCCAACGCATCGTAATAGTCGCTCTTTGTGTCTGCAATCTTCGCTTCGAGGGAGATGTACCGCCCGATCTCATAGCCGCTGCGATACAACAGAAGCGTCGTCAAAAGTCTGCTCATTCTGCCGTTGCCGTCGATAAACGGATGGATGCACAGGAAATCGTGAATAAAGCACGGGATCAAAATCAGCGCGTCCGTTTTGCCCTCGCCGACAGCCAGATTATAGGCGTCGCAGAGCGACTGCACGGCGTCGGGCGTTTCATACGGCGCAAGCGGTGTGAAAAGCGTGAAGGTTTTTCCGTCCGCTGTCGTCGCGCTGATGTAGTTCTGCACGTTCTTAAAGGAGCCTCCGAATGCACTGTCCGTATGGCTGAACATAATCTTGTGCAGCTGCAGAATGTAGTTCGGCGTCAGCGGGATATACTCGAAATTCTCGTGCACCGTGTTCAGCGCGTCGCGGTAGCCCGCGATCTCCTTTTCATCGCGGCTTTTCGGCGCCGTCTTTTCCTGCATCAGCTGCTTGAGACGCGTCTCCGTCGTGCGGATGCCTTCGATCGCATTGGATGATTCCGTGCTCTGTATCTTAGCAATCTCTACGAGCTTTTCGAGTACGTCCGGCTTTTGCCGAAGATACACCGTCTGCTTCCCCTTCAGCTCGTGGATCTGAGACAGGTAGTTGACGATTTCATTGTCCCAAGCCTTTTTCTGCAATGCGGTATAATCAAATGTGCGCATTTTCGTCACCTCTTGTATTATTCTCATCAATTATATTTGTTTTGATGAGATTAGTCAAGCGCCGCAGCAAAAGTCGACATAATCTCGCTGTCATTGCTTTGTCTGTTCTGTCTCGACGAGTACACGGCATTTTGGCATCATAGAGATAGCGCCTTTTGGCAATCGCAGATATCGCTCAATCGCGCCTTTCGCTATCTGCGGACGCTGGAATTTACATCTTCCGTTCCGGACATCATCAATTGCCTCCGATACGATCGGAAGGTACTCTTCGTCTGCACGCGCCCAATCTATCGGTTTATTGCCGGGCCTTCCGGTTTCAAGTCGCGGCAGCACAATGCTTTTCCTCTTTTCGGAATGTTCTTTGACGACGCAAAGCTCCTTCGGCTTGAACCCCAGCATCAATCCCAAAAGGCACGTTTCGTAAAACTCCGGATCCTGCGTACCAAAAACGGCGCTGTACTCCCATGTTTGCGCGGCAGGCACACTCCGAAAGAGTCTTTGCAGCGTTTGTCGCAGTTGCTCGGCGCGCACATGGCCGCTGTTGGTGACAAAACCGCACTGTTCCATCCGATCCATCAAGAGTGCCTTGACGCTTGAGTCAAAACACATGTCCAAACCTTGCTCGAATACTTGCTGCATATAATCCGCAACCGTGATCTCGGCAATGTCCCGAACCGGCAGCGCGGCGATCCTGCTGTTTGCCTTGCGTTCTGCCGATGCGAGATTTCTCCCGATATCCGTGCGAACAAGCCTGCATCGATGCTTGGGACACAACCCGATGTTGCGTAAATTATGGACACGGTGGTAGTATGCTTCGCCGTAAGTCTGCCTGTCTTCCGCAGCGCACATCGGGCAGTACATCAGCGATTGCTGATAGCAGCGATGAAAGCCCGGAATCACCAAAGGCTCGCCGTTGTAGGAGGACTGCAGGATCTTTTGTTTTTGCTTCCCGGACGTGAAACGAAGGTATTGTGGCACCATCGTGTGCTCCGTCAACACCGTTTCCAACCCGATCTTACGAATCATTTGCATGGCGTCGTCAGTCAGCACATTCATAAATTCAGGATCGAGCGGGCCTTTCGGGTTTTTGAACAAGTCGGCCTTTGCGTTCGCTTGTTTTGCGTATGGCGAGTGATCGTAGTATCTGCAAAAAACGCTGTAGATCAGCTCGTCCGGATACGGCTCCGGAAAATGTGCAATGGATATCATAGTCTTACCTCCTCTACGATGATACTTGCTTTCAGCAGCGATACAATGTCTTCATGCGTCGTCTGCGCTTGTTTAACAAGCGTGTCAAAGAGTTTGGAATCTGCCTTCTCCGCTTTGTTTTCGAGCAGTCTGCGCGCTATGAGTGCCTTTCTCGGTGTCGCTGTTCTGACGGCTTTCCGTGCTTCGATGTATCCGTGCAGAGTCCCCATCCGTTTGCGGTATGCTTCGCTCAGTGTCTCGATGGACACAGCCTCTTTTCCGGACAAGATTGCGATCTCCTGACAGTCGTGCAGCAAGCTCACGACATTTCCCACAAGCCCCGCGCTGTGCTGGTATAAGAAATCCAGCAGCCCGTCCGTGATGACGATCGGGTTTTGCACATATCGGTATGACAGCAATTCGCAGCAAAGCGTTTTGAAGTATTCTCCGTAAGGCAATGCGCCGTATTGCAATCCTGTCGTCCGGCGAGCAAGATAGGGAACGCTCTCAAAAAACGGAAGACACGAATCCGTCCCGACAAAACAAACGGCGCACGTTGTCATGTTCAGAAGCTGCGTGATGCACGAGACGGTTTTCATCCCATTCTTGGATGCGGCAAAGTTCTGACACTCGTCAATCACAATCAGGCAGACGTGCTGATTCAACGCCCGCGCAACTATACCAAGCAGAATATCGACTGTGGCGCGGGAACGAACTGCCTCCCGATACATCGCTGTCTCCAGATGCATGTCCATCTGTCGAAGAATTTCGTACAGAAGCCCTTTCAACGAGGCATCGTGCATGCTTTGCACCAACAGGACAGGGATGATACGCGTAAAAGGCTTCTCGATTTCGATGGGGTTGTCTCCTGCAATCAGCGCTGCCGCCCTGCCGATCGTTCGGCTTTTGCCGGTATTTGCCTCGCCTATGACGGAGAGACAGTCGATTCCGCCGAGGATGCCTTGTCGATCGGAGAGAATGGGATAATGACGATTCTGCATTTGCTGTCGTACTGCGTCAACCGTCGCTTTCTTCCGGAAGGCACGTTGCGTCATCAGGTACAGTTTCATATAAATCTCCGTGCTCATTTCCGACGGAACGAACACGTCGTAAATGTCAGATAAAGCCATAAGCCTTGTCGGGGTGTCCGCCTCGCATATGGACGGATTATACTGTGAATGCACCTGTATCGCGCGCAGTAAATCCTCTCCGTACAGCATCGGCGGCAAATCATGTGCTGTTTTCTGCATCAATTTTCCTCCTTTAACAGATCAACATGGTTTCGTGCCCGCTCCTTTTTCCGCGTTTCACGGATGGAATCAATTCGCGCATTGCCATCCCGCCTTGCCTGCTCCACAATCGTGGTGATGCTTGCCGCAAGATCAACCCGCGCCTGCAAATTCTGTTCCTCCGCTGCACGGTTGATCATCTTCTGTGTTTCCCGCATCCGGTTTGCTTCCTCGATTGTTTTTCCTGCAAAACGACTTTCAATCAGATGAAACTCGATGTACTCACCGTTCTCGAGCAAATAGACAACATCCACATTCTCCGGATTGAAAGCCACGATTGCTTTTCCTCCCCTCAAAAATCGCTCCGCAAACCCATCGCGGCGATACCGCAGCTTGTTGACGTGCAACCCGAAGCGGTTGAATGTGCCTATGGTTCTCGGCAACATCGTGAGCTTCAACTGCCTTTGCGTGACAGGAATCAGATGCGCGCCGGGCTGTCTGCATCCCCACGCCCAGATGGCAGCGGGATTCGGCGCGACGCCCTCGTCCAGCATTTGTTGTGTGTACGGATATGCCTCGATGATGCGGGACGTGTT
>JAEEGL015837827.1_pt1 | contig 10678 bp, 10 predicted proteins | sample 9134231 | NCBI WGS metagenome assembly JAEEGL01 (sample SAMN16246548, study PRJNA631951) | gut metagenome | biome: gut microbiome; feature: rumen; material: fiber-attached | host: Bos | place: Iran: Karaj | collected 2018-10 | reverse complement strand
GTGAAGAGTGAAAAGTGAAGAGTGAAGAATTTGCTGCCGCCGTTCATTTACCCTACATGAACTCCGGAAGGAAATTCTTCACTCTTCACTCTTCACTCTTCACTTTCAAGACTTTTCACTTTACAATAGATTTGGTTCAGTGCCAGCTGGTACGATTGTTCTGATTCCGACAATTCTATCCAATGAATGTCGGCATCACGCTTGAACCATGTGAGTTGTTTCCGGGCATAGCGCCGTGTGTTTCCTTTGATGCGTTCCACGGCTTCTTCCAGCGTCCAAGTACCGTCGAGATAGGCAAAGAGTTCTTTGTAGCCCACCGTATTTAGGCTTTGCAGATGGCGCATGGGGTAGTGGAGGCGTGCTTCCTCGAGGAGTCCGTTCTCCATCATCTCGTCCACCCTTCGATTGATGCGCGTGTATAGTTCCTCACGTTGACGGTTCAGTCCTATCTTCACGATTTTGAAAGGGCGTTCTTTCTTCATGCCCGTCCTTAGCGACGTGAAAGTCTGATGAGTGGTGTGGATGATTTCCAGCGCATGCACCACGCGCCGGTAGTTCTTTTTGTCAACGAGGTCGTAGTATTCCGGGTCAAGTTCCTTCAGTTCTTGGCAGAGAGCCTCAAGTCCTTCGTCTTTGAGCCTTTGCTTCATGGTAGCCCTCAGCTCGTCGCTCACCGTTGGCAGGTCGCCCATGCCGTTGCAAACCGCATCGATATACATCATGCTGCCTCCCGACACCAGCGCAATGTCGCTCTCCTTGAACAATTGTCCGAGCAGCCTGATGACGTCCTCTTCGAAGAGCGATGCGTTGTAGTAGGCGTCGATGTCGAGCTGTTGCACCATGAAATGCCTGACCCGCTGCTGTTGTTCGCGTGTTGGAGCTGCCGTGCCGATGGGGAGGCCTTTGTATATCTGTCGAGAGTCGGCATTGATGATAGGCACACAAAAATGCTCGGCCACACGGAGGCAGAGCTCTGTCTTGCCTACTCCCGTGGGGCCGAGTATCACGATGAGTGTCTTCATTCGGTTTATCTGATGATTCCGCGCTTTGAGTTCGTCACGAAATCAATGAGGTAATCCAGTTCGGGCGTGGCCGCAAAGGTCTTGCGTATCTCCTCAATACCCTCCGACAGCACTCCCTTTGAGTACAGAATGCGGTAGGCATCGTGGATTTGCGTGATTGTCTCGTTGCTGAAACCCCTGCGACGAAGTCCTATCAGGTTGACGCCAGCATAGCGTATGGGTTCCTTGCCGGCTATGATGTAGGGCGGAATGTCCTGACTGGTACGGCTTCCACCTTGAATCATCACATAGCCGCCGATGTGCACAAACTGATGGACAAGCACCGTGGCCGAGATGATGGCATTGTCGTCGACCACCACTTCGCCGGCAAACTTCGTGCTGTTGCCGATGATGCACCCATTGCCAATGACGCAGTCGTGGGCGACGTGCATGTTCTCCATGAGCAAGTTGTTGTTGCCAACAAGTGTCGTTCCCTTCGAAGCCGTGCCTCTGGAGATGGTGACATTCTCGCGTATGGAGTTGTTGTCGCCAATCTGGCAGATGGAGTCCTCACCGCGGAACTTCAGGTCCTGCGGCTTCGTGGAGAGGCTTGCCCCGGGGAATATCTCGTTGTTGTTTCCTATGCGGGCACCATAGTTGATGGTGACGCTGTTCTGGAGCACATTGTTGTCGCCCATCACGGTGTTCTTGTCAATGTAGCAGAACGGGCCGATGATGTTGTTGTCGCCGAGCTGAGCTTCGGGATGCACAAATGCTAAGGGACTAATCTGGTTCATTCTTCTTGGGGGTTACGTTTATTTGTTCTTCACGATCTGTGCCGTGAACGTAGCTTCCGACACCAGCGTGTCGCCAACGAAGGCATAGCCTTTCATCGAGGAGATGCCATGACGGAGTGGTGCGAGCAGCTCAACCTTGAAGATGAGCGTGTCGCCAGGCACTACCTTCTGGCGGAATTTCACGTCGGTAATCTTCATGAAATAGGTGCTCCAGCGTTCGGGCTCTTCCACGCTGTTCAGCACGAGCAAGCCTCCGCATTGTGCCAGAGCCTCAATCTGAAGAACGCCAGGCATGACGGGTTCCTGCGGGAAGTGACCTTGGAAGAACGGCTCATTGCTCGTGATGTTCTTCACGCCCACGATGCTGTTGGGACCGAGTGAAATGACCTTGTCCACCAGTTGCATGGGATAGCGGTGCGGAAGCAGTTCGCGAATGCGGTTCACGTCCATGACGGGTGGTTCGTTCGGATTGTAGGGCGGTGCCTGCACTTCGTGCTTGCGAATCTCCCTGCGCATGGCGCGTGCGAACTTGTTGTTGATGGTGTGTCCCGGACGTGTGGCCACGATACGTCCCTTGATGGGACGCCCTATCAGGGCCATGTCACCGATGATGTCGAGCAGCTTGTGGCGTGTGCATTCGTTCTCCCATACCAGCGGCTTGTGTTGTATGTAGCCAATGTTCTCTGCGTCCATGTGGGGAACGCCAAGCAGGTCGGCCAGCTTGTCGAGTTGCTCCTGTTCAAGCTTCCGCTCGTAGATGACGATGGCATTGTCCATGTCGCCGCCCTTGATGAGGTTGGCCTTCAGCAACGGCTCTATGTCGCGCACGAACACGAAGGTGCGTGCGGGTGCAATCTCCTCTTCAAACTTGTGCATGTGGTCGAGTGTGGCAAACTGGCTGTTGATGAACTTCGACTCAAACGAGCACATGGCGGTGATGGAGAACTCTTCGTCGGGCAGGATGATGATGCTCGAGCCCGTTGTGTCGTCCTTCACCTCTATCTTATGTCTGATGACGTAGTAGTCTTTCGGTGCATTCTGCTCCTCAATGCCCACCTCCTTGATTTTCTTCACATACATGATGGCCGAGCCGTCGAGGATGGGGAACTCGGGGCCGTTCACCTGAATGATGCAGTTGTCTATGCCCATTGCATAAAGTGCGGAAAGACCGTGCTCCACTGTCGATATGCGCACGTCGTTCTTGCATAGTACGGTTCCTCGTGTGGTTTCCACCACATTCTCTGCGATGGCGTCTACGACGGGCTCTCCGGGCAGGTCGATGCGCTGTATCTTGTATCCTGTGTTCTCGGGTGCGGGATTGAAAGTCACCGTCAGGCTAAGCCCTGTGTGGAGTCCTTTCCCGAAGAGCGAGAAACTTCCCTTGAGCGTTGTCTGTTTCAACATGTCCATTTCTTGATGTTTTAAGGTTGATGGCTAAGGAATCCGTGCGTCGGCACAATTCTTCGCCGTATCATTATTTCTTTTGTTGTTTTTCTTGCTTGAAGCAGCAATGTCGCGGTTTTCTATTCGCCAGACTTCTTGTCGTCGGCAATGCGCCGCAGGCTCTCCACTTCCTTCTGAAGAGCGTTCAGCTGCTTGTACATGTCGGGCAGTTTCTGGAAGATGACCGATGAGCGAAAGAATCCCTTGGGCTCCATAGCCGGCGAGCCAATGACGCTTTGGTTGCCCTTCAGGCTGCTGTTCACACCGCACTGGGCACCGACAAACGTCTTGTCGCCCACCTGAATGTGTCCGGCAAAGCCTGCCTGGCCGCCAAACATGCACCAACTGCCAATCTTCGTGCTACCGGCTATTCCCACCTGTGCCGACATCACCGTGTTCTCGCCCACTTCCACGTTGTGGGCTATCTGCACCAGGTTGTCGAGCTTCACGCCCTTGTGAATGATGGTCTGTCCCATGGTCGACCTGTCCACGCAGGTGTTGGCACCAATCTCCACATCGTCTTCAATCACCACGATGCCTATCTGCGGAATCTTGTCGTAGCCTTCGGTATTGGGAGCGAAGCCAAAGCCGTCGGCACCTATCACGCTGCCCGAGTGAATGGTGACACGGTTGCCCAGACGGCAGTCGTGATACACCGACACGTTGGGGTAGAGCAGGCACTCGTTGCCAATCTTGGCGTTGTCCTCAATCACCACATGCGGATAGATTTGCGTGCCGTCGCCTATCTCCACGCCGTCGCCGACGTAGGCAAAGGCACCAATATAGCAGTCGTTGCCGATCTTGGCTGTGGGCGACACGAAGGCCAGCGAGTCAATGCCCTTCTTCTTGGGCTTCATGCTCTCATAGAGCTGCAGCAGGCGCGCCACGCACTCGTAGGCGTTCTTCACGCGGATGAGCGTAGGCTTCACCTCATTCTCCAGCTTCAGGTCTTCGTTGACGAGCACCACGCTCGATGCCGTCTCATAGATGAAATGCGTGTATTTTGGGTTCGAGAGGAACGAGATGGCACCTGCCCGTCCTTCCTCTATCTTGGCGAACGTGTTCACCACGGCGTTCTCGTCGCCTTCCACACGTCCATCCACAAATTGTGCTATTTGCTTGGCTGTAAACTCCATATCTGTTCTGTTATTTGAAGAGTGGTGAGAAATAAACGTCAGGAAAAATGACTTTTTCTGCCACCTTTTTCACTTTTATACGCCATTGTTTTTGGCGCATCATTCCGCTTAAACGCCGCAAAGTTAATGAAAACTTTTCAGAAACGCTGATAGCAGAGGTAATATTTGCGAATTTTTTTGGATAATAGACCAATATTTAGGATTTCGGAACACTCCGCGATGTCCTTTATCGTTCCATCCTTGTAGAGAATGCCTATGCGGTCGTCGTTCACGCTATACATGTCTTTCTCTATCGCCGTCACCTCCATCAGGTAGTGGGCGTCCTTCTTGTCGATGCCTGCCTGTTGCGCTATCATGGTCTGCAACTCGTCGATGCGTTCCTCGCTCACCGGCTCTTCCGAGACCTCCACCCTGAATATGTTGCGCTCGGTGAGGTCGCGAGCCAGCAGGCTCAGAATGCGGTCGTCGCTCTCCGTCCACACCTTCATGGCGCACCAGATGTCGTTGTCGTCGAGCATGCTATAGCAGTGAAGCGCCTGCTCGTCGCGGTCGAAGAGATGCTTGTCGACGTCGTGCTCCAGGAAGTAGCGTAGCGACGGCGAGGCAAAGAGCTCCTTGCCATTGGCCACCAGCCATTTGGCGCGAAGAAGCGCGTTCACGAGCACCTTTTCACAGGCCACGGCCGTCTTGTGCAGATACACCTGCCAGTACATCAGCCGTCGTGATGTCAGGTAGTTCTCTATCGAATAGATGCCCTTGGAGTTCACCACCAGCTGGTCGTCGGCCACGTCGAGCATCTTGATGATGCGCGCCGAACCGATGTTGCCCTCGTGAACGCCCGTGAAGAACGAGTCGCGCCGAAGGTAGTCGAGCCTGTCAACGTCGAGCTGGGAGCTCACCAGTTCATGAAGGAAGCGCTTGGGATACTCGTCGCGGAAGATTTTCAGCGCATAGCTCAATGCCCCGCCCATCTCCTCGTTCATGTGGCTCATCATCATCAGCGAGATGTCCTCGTGACCCATGCCCCCAAGGAGCGTGTGCTCCAGCACGTGCGAGAACGGCCCGTGGCCGATGTCATGGAGCAAGATGGCGGCCTCGGCGCCCTCTGCCTCTGTGTCGAAGATGTAGATGCCTTTTTCGCGAAGGCCTCTCAGCGCTTCCGTCATCAGGTGAAGGGCTCCGATGCTATGCTGGAAACGTGTATGCTGGGCGGCGGGATACACCACCGATGCCAGTCCCAGCTGCTTGATGCGCGTCAGGCGTTGCATGAGAGGATGTTGCACAATCTGCAACAATAGTCCCCGTTTGATCTTGATGAAACCAAACACGGGGTCGTTGATTATCTTGCTGTCATTCATAATTCCTTGCAAAGGTACGAAAAAAAATGAAGAGTGATGAGTGAAGAGCGAAAAAAAGTAGTAACTTTGCATCGTGAAAGCATGTTGCCGACATTCATTTAACACATTATAAAGAAATAAGATGGAAGACTTCAAGCAATTGGTGCAGGTGCGCCGTAGTCACCGCAAGTTTACCGACGAGCTGATAGCACCCGAGGACGTTCAGCTGATACTCCGTGCGGGGCTGATGTCGCCCACGTCGAAGAGCCAGCGCGCCTGGCATTTCGTGGTGGTGGACGATAAGACCGACATTGAGAAAATCTCCGATGCAAAGGATATGGGTAGCCAGTTTGTGAAAGGAGCGCCACTCGTGGTGGTGGTAATGGGCGACCCTCTGGCTAACGACTGCTGGGTGGAAGACGGAAGCATCGCGGCCTTCGCCATGCAGCTACAGGCAGAAGACCTGGGACTCGGCTCTTGCTGGGTGCAGATGCGCGGACGAGGACTATCGGACGGGACAAGCGCCGACACGGTGATTCGCGGCATTCTCGACATTCCAGAGAATATGAGCTGCCTTTGTGTGCTCGCCTTCGGACATAAGGCCGATGAGCGCAAGCCGCAAAACGAGGACAGGCTGAAATGGGAAAACGTGCACGTGGGGAAATGGTAGTAGCGATATGATTGACTATGACCTGAAGAAGATACGAGCCATCGTGTTCGACGTGGATGGCGTGCTGAGTGCTGAGACCATCGTGCTGAACCACGACGGTGAACCGCTACGCACGGTGAACATCAAAGACGGCTATGCCATACAGCTGGCCCAGAAGATGGGCTTGCGCATCGTCATTCTAACGGGAGGGTGGACGGAGGCCGTGCGTCTGCGCTATGAGCGTCTGGGCGTAGAAGACGTCTACATGGGATGTGCGGTGAAGATGAAGACCTACGAGGAGTTCGTGAGCCGCTATGGCTATGACGACGATGAGATTATCTATGTGGGCGACGACATTCCCGACTATGAGGTCATGAAGCGCGTGGGATGTCCTTGTTGTCCGTCGGACGCTTGTGCCGACATCAAGGCCATCAGCCGATACGTGAGCCACAAGAAAGGCGGATATGGGTGCGGTCGCGATATCATTGAGCAGGTGCTCAGGGCACAAGGCAAATGGCTCAAGGACGAACGCGCGTTTGGATGGTGAACAATAAGTGATAAGTGATAAGTGAAAAGTGATAAGTTGCTTGGGCTTACACAACAGATAGATATGGATAAGAAAATCATACTTGCCAGCAATAGTCCGCGAAGGCGAGAGCTGCTGAAAGGGCTCGACATAGACTTTGATGTGAAGGTGCTGCCCGACATCAATGAGAGCTACCCAGAAGGTCTGCCCGTGGAAGAGACGGCACAATATATTGCAAAGGAAAAGGCGGCCGCATACGTTAGCCTCATGAAGGCCGACGAACTGGTGATTACGGCCGACACCATCGTGGTGGTCGGCAACGAGATTCTGGGCAAGCCGCACGATGTGGAAGATGCCAGGCGAATGCTGAGGCTTGTCAGCGGGCGCACACACCAGGTGATAACGGGCGTATGCCTGACAACGACCTCCCGCGTGAAGGCCTTCTCCGTGAAGACCGACGTGACGTTCAAGAAACTCTCGGAAAGCGAAATCGACTATTACATCGAACACTATAAGCCCTTCGACAAGGCGGGTGCATACGGCATTCAGGAGTGGATAGGGTACATCGGCGTCACCAATCTCTCGGGGTCCTATTTCAACGTGATGGGACTTCCGGTGCAACGCATCTATACCGAGTTGCAAGACATGTGACGGCGGAACTCTGCGCATGTGATGGCCGTGGCAATGGCTACGTTGAGACTCTCGGCCGTCTCCCGGCTTTCGGGATAGCTGGGTATGAGAAGGCGCCTGTTGACGAGCTTTCCCACCTCGTCGGAGATGCCGTTGCCTTCGTTGCCCATCACAATGATGCCATTTGAGGACAACGTCTGCGCATAGAGATTGTCGCCGTCGAGGAAGGTGCCATAGACCGGCACATCGCCATGAAGACTGCCGAGGAAAGCCGCGAGGTCGGTATAAATGATGTTCACCCGTGCAATGCTCCCCATCGTGGCTTGCACCACCTTAGGGTTGAAAGCGTCGGCCGTATGGGCGGAGCATACAATGGTGCCGATGCCGAACCAGTCGGCAATGCGGATGATGGTGCCCAGATTGCCTGGGTCCTGAACATCGTCGAGAGCCAGTACCAGCTCGTCAGAGGGGTGTATGTCCGTGCGACTGGAAGAGGGTAGGGGAAAGAGCCCAACAACGTGCTGAGGATGTTGAAGGAAGCTCACCTTGCGGAGCTCTTCCTCGCTGACGACGACATCTTCCGGGCGGCGACCAAATGTCTGACGACCGAACCATTCCTCGGTTGCAATGAGTCGCGCGGGCTTATACTTGCCAAGCAGGTCGCCTACCACCTTAGGCCCCTCGGCAACAAACAGACCTTCCTTCACACGGCCTTTCTTCTGGTCGAGCGAACGAACAAGTTTCATCAAGTTTTTGCTAATCATAGCGCAAAAGTACAAAAAAAATTGTAATTTTGCAATCAAATTCGGAAATTGTGGCAAGAACGTACCTGAAAACATGGCTTGTAGTGGTCGGAATCATCCTTCTGGCCGCATGCTCATCGTCGGAAGAGCTCGCCGACGACGTGCTCCTTCTGCATAGCGTGAAGGTGAAGTCGGATAGCAAGGAGCCCGACATTTCCGCATTGGAGCCATACGTCAGGCAGCGCCCCACCGTGAAGTGGTTCGTGCTCAAGAAAGACATTCCCCTCGACACCATGCTCACAAGGCAGAGTTGTGAAGACCTGCAAACGGCTATGCAGAACATGGGCTACATGAACGCGCAGGTGAGTATGGACACCATCGTGAGAAAGAAACGCAAGGTGAACCTCACGTACCATCTGAGCCCGGGGGAGCCCTTCTTCATCAGAAGCATACGCCACGACATTGCCGATGACACCATCGCGCACTTCCTCGACCAGCATCCCGAGGTGTTCAGGCTGAAAGAGGGAATGGTGTTCTCGGTGAACGAGCTGAACAATGAGCGCAAGCGCATCACCAGCCTGCTCAACAACAATGGCTATTTCAGGTTTCACAAGGAGTTCATCCGCTTTACTGCCGACAGCACGTCGGGCTCGCGCATGGTTGACCTGACGATGCACCTGATGCCCTACAAGGCCAGCAACGACGCACCAGAAGTGAACCATCCGAGCTATGTGGTGCGGAAGGTGAACTACACCAGTGGCGACGACTCGACCATGATCCATCTGCGACCCAGCGTGCTGCTCGAGAACACATGGATACGCGAGAACGCACCCTATAGCGCGGAAGACCTTCAGAAGACGTATAATCATTTCGGAAAGCTCTCGGCCGTGAAATACACCAACATACGCTTCACCGAGGTTCCCGACACCACGCTCCTCGATTGCAACATCCAGCTGAGCACCAACAAGCCCAACACGCTGAGCTTCCAGCCCGAGGGCACCAACACGGCAGGCGACCTTGGGGCGGCGGCGTCGCTCACCTACGAGAACCGCAACCTGTTTCACGGGTCAGAGACATTCAGCGTCCAGCTGCGTGGCGCCTTCGAGGCCATCACCGGGCTCGAAGGTTATCAGAACCAGAACTATGAGGAATACAATGTGGAGACAAAGCTCTCGTTTCCACGCTTCGTTGCTCCGTTCATTTCGAAGAACTACCGTCGGCGAAGCACCGCCATCTCCGAGCTTCTGCTCAGCTACAACCTTCAGAACCGTCCAGAGTTCCATCGGCGACTCTTCAATGCCGCGTGGCGCTACCGGTGGAGCGATGCTGCCGCCCACACCACATATCGTGCCGATGTCATCGACCTGAACTACATCTACATGCCGTGGATATCGTCCACCTTCAAGCACGACTATCTGGACAGCGTTTCCAACCGCAACGCCATTCTCCGCTACAACTATGCCGACCTGTTCATCATGAAGGTGGGCTTCTCGCTTGCCTATGTCAACGGCAACCATGCCTTCAAGGCCAACGTGGAGACGGCCGGCAACCTGCTCGACGCCGCCACCAACCTATTTGGAGCCCACAAGAACGAGCGGGGGCAGCACACCTTATTTAATATAGCGTATGCGCAATATGCCAAATGCGACTTCGACTATGTGCACACCATGCGTTTCAGTTCCAACAACGAGCTGGCGCTCCATGCGGGCTTTGGCATTGCCTATCCCTACGGGAACAGCGAGGTGCTGCCCTTTGAGAAACGCTATTTCTCGGGTGGCGCCAACTCGGTGAGGGGATGGAGTGTCAGGGGACTGGGACCAGGTCGTTTCCGGGGCAACAACGGCGCGATAGACTTCATCAACCAGACGGGCGACATGAAACTCGACCTGAACATGGAATACCGCACGAATCTCTTCTGGAAGCTGATGGGTGCCTTCTTCGTCGATGCTGGCAACATCTGGACGCTCCGTGCCTATGAAGAGCAGCCGGGAGGACAGTTCAAGTTCGATGAGTTCTACGAGCAGATAGCCGTTGCCTACGGTGTGGGCCTTCGTCTGAACTTCGGCTATTTCATCCTTCGCTTCGATGCTGGCATGAAGGCCATCAATCCCGCCTATACGAACGAGCATGAGCATTGGGCCATTGTTCATCCAAAGCTAAGCCGCGACTTCGCGTTCCACTTTGCCGTGGGGCTTCCTTTCTAAGAACAACGTTGTTTCTGACAACGGTACTTCTGACAACGGCGGTGCCGTTGTGTACATGACGGGGGGACTATGGAAAAAAGGGAGCCCCTGCGCAGAGCGAACTCTAACACAGGGGCGGAATGAAAGGAGGAGTGGTACCACCAGGAATCGAACCGGGGACACACGGATTTTCAGTCCGTTGCTCTACCAACTGAGCTATGGCACCATTTGGT
>JAEEGL015075649.1_pt1 | contig 10678 bp, 6 predicted proteins | sample 9134231 | NCBI WGS metagenome assembly JAEEGL01 (sample SAMN16246548, study PRJNA631951) | gut metagenome | biome: gut microbiome; feature: rumen; material: fiber-attached | host: Bos | place: Iran: Karaj | collected 2018-10 | reverse complement strand
GCGCGCATTTGTTGGTCACAAACACGGTAAGCCCCGGACAATAGGCCAGCGACAGGCTGTTTTGGCCCGTGTAATTGCCGTATTTGCCGCGGGGTGTCTGCTCATAGTCCTTGGTGAAGCCGAAGCGCCCCAAGAGCCGGGCCTCACCCACAAGCGCAAGGATCTTGCTGTCGAAAAGCGGGATATAATTCCTGCAGAAGAGGGAGCCGGTGACGTACCGGGAATCGAGATGCTTGTTCTGAAGCGTGACCACGGCGAGCAGCGCCGCATCGTCCACGTCGGCCAGGAGGGACTCATACCCCAGGCGGGCGCCCACACAGGCATTGTTGGCGAAGAACCAGGATGCATCCGAACAGATCCGGGTATAGGCCCCCTTACCCTCGACGTCTTTCATCACACCCAGCATGGAAACACCTGTGGCCCCATCCAGACCATTGGCGCCCAAATTCAGGTAACGGCCGGAAACGCTTACTTCCCAGGAACCTTTTTCAATGAAGAGAGACTTGGGATTGCCCAGATTGCGGTCCATTGACCGCGCTTGCAGGGAAAGCGCCGCAAGCGAGCACAAAACAGGAAGGATAAATCTTTTCATTACCGCAAAGATAAGAAATATTATACTTCCGTCAGCCGTTGATAGGCCAGACGTTCGTCACCCGACAGAAGGAAGATGATACCGCAGTAATGAAAACCGTTCCGCTCCAGCAGATGCTGCATGATATGGTTGTCGCGGTGCGTGTCGATACGCAGGTTCCCCTCGCGCGCTGCGCACCATTCGATCAGAATTCGAAAGACGCCGTGCACCTCAGGAAGGCTGCCAATCCGGTGAATTACATGGTAGGGCTGGCTGTCGTCGAGCCAGGAGCCCTCATAGATGACGGAATAGGTGGGTTCCGGAGAGGGAATGAAGGCGAAATAGCCGGCAATTCGATTGTGATCCATTACCACCTGTCCGTAACCGCGTCGGATATCATCCACAATAATATCCTTGGTAGGATAAGCGTTCACCCACTGGCGGACGTTGCCATTCCGGCGCATAATGAGCCGCGCCGCATCAAGTACGGCCATAATGGATTCCAGGTCGGACTCGGACGCGGCGCGGACAAACATCGATTTAGGATTTACTGCCTTGCTTTCGCGTTGTTTTTGGGCATGACGCCGGTGCCGGGCATCTGGGCGTCGAACACGGGCGCATAAGCCGTAATGGATGCAACGAAGGCGTTACGTGCCTTACCGGCGATGCGGCCCGAACTACCCTTCACCACGCCGGAAACCAACAGGCGGGTCACGCGGTCACGAGGATTCTTTCCCGTGAAAACGATTTCGAGCACGCCGCTGTCGGCGTTGCCTTCCACCACTACTGCTTCGGCCTTCACTCCACTCTCCGACGAGCGCAGCATGAGTGTAACGGGTTTGTCGAAACCCTCGTCTCGGATCACACGCACACGGACCGGGCTTTTCTGTTCCCGGGAGAGTTTAAGCCCTTCGGGCGCTTCCACCTCCAGGCGGAAAGGCTGGGGCTCGCCCACCTCGAGGCTGAACTCGTCGATGGGCATAAGGTGCGTATAATAGAAGGCCTGCATCATACTCTCCACAGGCTTGCCTTCTCGTGTGATGTCTCCACCGCCACCGGGAACCGACGCCATTCCCACAACGCCGGGATGGATGGTTCCGTGCTCGGCGCCCCGAGGGGCGGTAACGGAGACGATGGTCCGGCGGGCACCCGGTTCGATGCGGTCGCCGCTCACCTTGAATCCGCGCGGAAGGCCCTCTACCTTCAGGTCGACGGCCCCGCCAAAGCGTTGCTTACGTGTGAGCACCACATTGAAGTTCCCCGTACCGCCTTCCGAAACGGCGAAGGTGGCAGGCTCCAGGTTGATACTGAAGTCGGGTTGTGACACGGCCAGTTTGAAACGGAACGCATAGTCGGGACCGCTCTTAGCCTGGGTTTCAATCAGACGCACATAGTAGTGACGGCCCTGGTCCGCACGCATGGTAATCTGCGGGTCGGCGAAATGGGTTGCCATGTAGTCGTCGGCATCTTCGAAGTCGTCGTTGTCGGCCACGACCTTGCCTTTCCAGTCATAGACGGTCATCCTAAGGTCTGCTGGAGAACCAACCCGGCGCGCAACCACCTCCAGATGCAGCGCCTGGCGCTTTTTGGAGACGAAATGGTACCAGTGCTCCTGGAACGGCTCGGTAATGACTCCGTTCACGGCGCCGTCAATGGGAACGCCCCAGGCGTGGTCTCGCTCACGGTTGGGTTTGGCGCCGCGGTAATCGGTCTCCTCAAGTTTGTCGGCCCGATAGAGGGCCACATTCGACTGCAGACCGCCCTTACCTTTGGCAATCAAGCGCACGTCGCCCTCGTGCATGGGTGAGACTTTCATTTTGTCGGATTTCAGGTTCCAGCCGCGTACGGTGAGTTTCTGCCGCACACCCACGGGGCCGCCCAGCGGGTAGACGCTCGTGATGAAGGGCAGTTCGCCTACGCTGATGCGGTAGGTGAAATCTTCCCGGCCGCGGTAGAGCCCGTCGTGGATCTGGATGAAATAGTCGCCCGTCTCGGGGACCTCAAAGAAGATGACGGGATCGACATGATAGGTATAGTCGTCGCTGAAGGCCACTTCCTTTCCAGCGGCGTCGTAGAGATGCATCACCGGCTGGAACCAACCCGGAACGGCATCGGCCATATAGGGAACGAACACGCGTCCTTTGGCCTCCAGCACGAGTTTCTGGCCCTTGTGGGCGCGGAAACGGAAGCGGTCAACGTCGCTCCGCATGATCTGTCCGTTGAAAGTAACCGGGAGCTGGTCAGAAGAAGCGGAGAGATCGGCCTTGCCGTCTTCCAGCACGTCGGCCAGCTGGCCCACCTCGAAATAGAGGCGGTTGGTCACACCGTTGGGCATCACCAGGCGCAGGTCACGCAGGCCTGGCTCGGCCTTGGCGTCGATGGTAAGGCGGAAGCGCACCTGATCGGCAAGTTGGAGATTGTCTTCCTCGCCGATGTTACGGCTCTTCTTCTTTTTGGGTTTCTGGCCCTTGGGCATGGGGATCAGTTCCCCTTTCACCCCCTGGCCGCTCACGATGATGCCCGTGGCCTTGCTCAGGTTCTGGCCGCCTACGGTCACCTCTACGGTCGTCCCTTTGCAGGCGCCGCAGGGATAGACAAAACCGATATTACCCTTCTGGGCAAGCGCAAAACTGCCGCCCACAAGCAGGAGAAGGGCTATGGATACAATTCTTTTCATTGCTGCGGAACTTTCATGATTTCGGTAAGCATACCGTTGCTCTGACCCTCCTTACCATAGGAAGGCAGCATGGGAATGGGGCCCAACACGGGATGGTCCACGGTGCCTAGGGGATCAATGCCCATGAGGGTGTAGACGCTGGCCCAGAGGTCTGCAGGATAGATCTTGCGCGACACGACCTGCTCGCCCTTGGCATCGGTCTCTCCCACCACGCGGCCGCCTTCGAAGCCGCCGCCGGCTACCAGATAGGAGAACGCCGCACCGTAGTGTCCGCGGCCGCCGTTCCATGGCGGACCGAAAGCGATGAGGGGCGTACGGCCGAACTCGCCGCCCACCACCACGATGGTGCTGTCGAGGAGGCCGTCCTTCTCAAGGTCGAGGATGAGCGACGAAACGCCGGCGTCGAGTTCGTCGAGCCGCTGGTCCATACGTTTGAAATGCTCCTTGTGCGTGTCCCAGCCGCGGAAACGGACCATCACCACCAGTACACCGCGCTCCACAAGTTTGCGGGCGGCAAGGCAGGACTGGCCGAAGTTGTTACGGCCGTAGGCGTTGCGTACCGAATCCGATTCGGTGGTGAGGTCGAACGCCTCGCGCACTCCGCCCAGGATGAGTTCGTAGTTCTGCTCGCGCAGACGGGCGGCCTTCTGCACCTCCGGGGTCTGCTCCACGGGTTTACCCAGTTTCGTAAGCGTGCCCAGGAGTTCGCGGCGGGCCTGCAGGAGCCGGTCGTCCATTCGGTGGTCGTAGATGCCGCTCACGTCGAACTGGGCCGCGTCGGGCTTGCCGCCGGTGTCGTAGGGCTTGTACCATGCCTTCAGGAAGCCGGCCTCGTTGAAGCGCGTGGAGGCCTCCGTAATGCAGATGTACGGGAAGATGGGATTGTTATAGCTGTCCGCCTTCTTATAGGAAATCATGGCCCCATAGGAAGGATAGACGATGTCCTTGCCCGTCATGTCGCCCGTGAGCATGCGGTAGTGACCGGTCTCATGGGCGTTGGTGCCGTCGCACATGCCGCGCAGAATGGTGTAGCGGTCGGCGATCTGTGCCAGATGCTTGAGCCGCTCCCCAATCATGATTCCGGGCACATTGGTCTGGATGGGCGTTTTATACTTACCGGTATAATTGGCGCCGGCTTCGGGTTTAGGATCAAAGGTATCTGTCTGCGAAGAACCGCCGTCCAGATAGATGTAGACAAGCGACCGGGCCTGTCCGAACGCCGCTCCGGCCCCCAGGGCCAGCAGGGCGAAAACAACAAAGATGGCGCGTTTCATCAGTTTACGAATAAGAATTCATCGGAATTAATGAGGGCCCAGACGAGCGATTCGAGACCGCGGCGTCCGCGGAAAGCGGGATCGAGCCCCTGGGTCCACTTTTGGAAAGCGCTTATCTCCTCCCGGGTAGCGGGACGGCTCAGGACACGCATGTAGATGTCTTTAATGGCCGTCGTTCTGTCTTTGCCGACAATCTGTTTCATATAAGGGCTGCGCGTGAGCTTGTCCTGGATGACGGTAGAATTGAGCAGATAGAGGATCTGCTTGGCATCGAGGGTATTGTCGCGCGACGATTCCAGCGCCACGTCGCGCGAAGGACGGCCGAAGAGGTCGAGTTGGGGCGTGGTGATGGTGCCGTCGCAGACCTGATTGGCGCGGGTGCCGGCCGGGAAGTTGGTAAAAGGTTCCGGTGCACGGCTCGAGTAGAGGTCGGGAATCTCGGTAATGTCGCAGATGGCGTCGCACAGCTGCTCGCTGGTGAGCCGGTCGAGCCGGTAGTGCGAGAAGCCCGTGTCGTCGGCCTCGTTGCCCTTGACCGAAAGCGTGCTGCGGGAGAAGGCGTCGCTGAGCAGGATTTCGCGGGCGAGGGCCCTGACGTCGAAGCCAGAGGCGATGAACCGGTCTGTGAGATACTCCAGCACAGCTGCGTCCACCGGCGCGTGTCCGCCGTCCATATCATCACAGGGATCGATGATGCCGCGTCCCATCAGCCAGGCCCAGAGACGGTTGGCGAAGGCGCGGGCGAAGTCTCGGTTCTGCTTGGAAGTGAGCCATTCAGCAAGGGGCTGGCGCCAGTCGGTTCCTGGTTCGAGATTGATGTTCCGGCCGTCCAGCCTGGCCTGTTCCTTCTGCTCGGCGTCGGGATTGATACAGAGAATCTCCTCCTTCCACTCCTTGGTCGACTTGAACTTCACCTGGGCGAAGAAAGGTTCCCAGCCAGCCGGGGCCTTGCGGCGTCCCAGGAAGAGCAGGGCTGCGTCGGCGCTGAATTTAGCGGGGCTGCGGTCGTTTCCGGCCCGGTAGAAGTTGGTCTGCGGCACCCGGAAATTGCTGCCTGTCGAGAGCAGCAGGGAACGCACGAAGGCATCGTAGGGCATGTTGGCGCGGAAGGCGTCGCCCAGCCATTTGTTGAAGGCCTGCACCGCGTTAGGCCACATACAGCTCGGGAATTCCGACTTAATGCGGAGCAGGTCGCCCCATTTGAGCACCTGTTTCTCCACAAAACCCTCGGAGGCGAGCAGACTGTCTACCAGTGCAATACGGTCAGGATTGCGCAGGTAGGCTGCTGTCTGTTGGCTTGTAGGAATGCGGTCCGTGACCACCAGGAAGGTACGCCGCACAAGGCGGGCGGGATCGCTCTGCGGCGAGGAGGGTATGCCCTTCTGCGCGAGCGCTGCATCGATATACCGGTCCAACTCGCCGGCCGAAGCGGGCAAGAAGACAAGGTATACAATGATACACAATAAGATGCGTTTCATCGATTATTAGTTAACTTCGTGTTAGACGCAAATGGTCCATACAATATTAAGCATTATTTGCATGAAAAGGCGCTTTTTTGTTAACTTTGTTCCGTATGAAAATCGGCATCATCGTCGCGCTCGACAACGAATACGAGCGCCTCAAGGGGCTCAGGCACCCTTCCCTCATCCTGGAACGCAGCGGCATGGGCAAAGTGAATGCGGCCGTGAAGGCCGTGGAACTCATCCGCACGCATCGGCCCGACTGCCTTCTGAGTACCGGTGTGGCGGGCGGGCTCTCCCCCGTCCTCCGTCCGCTCGACGTGGTAGTCTCGTCAGAAATCGTCTACCATGACGTCTGGTGCGGAGAAGGCAACGCCTGGGGGCAGATTCAGGGTCTTCCGCCCCGGTTCACGGCCGATCCGGACCTCTATGCCAAGGCTATGTCGCTGTCCGGCGGCACGCAAGGCGCCATTCATGGAGGCCTCATCTGCAGCGGCGACCGTTTCATCGCCACCCAGGCCGAGGGCGACGCCATCCTGGCCCATTTCCCCGAGGCGCTGGCCGTCGACATGGAATCGGGCGCACTCGCGCAGGTCTGCCATCTCTACGGCATACCGTTCCTGAGTTTCCGGATCATCAGCGACGTATCGGGTGACGGGCACCAGGAAGACTACGACCGCTTCTGGGAGGAGGCTTCCGACCAATCCTTCCAGAACGTCCACCGCTTCATCGAGCGTCTGTTATAAAGACTATTCCGCGCCTCCGCCCAGGGCCCTGTAGAGACTGATGCAACCCTGGATGAGGGCCACCCGGTCATCTACCACCTTAAGTTCAGCGTCCAGGTAGGACTGCTGCGCCGTGAGCACCTCCAGATAGTTGGTGTGGGAGTAGCGCATCATGAGTTCAATCTTCTCCACGGCCTGCTGCAGGGCTTCCTGCTGGCGGGTGTCAATCTCAATCCGTTCCTTCGCCGTCTGGCAGGCGGCGAGCGCGTCATTCACTTCACGTCCGGCGTCGAGCAGGGTCTGCCGGTACTGCAGTTTGGCTTCCTCCTGACGGGCCTTGGCAATGCGCAGGGACGCTTTGTTGGAACCCCGGCTGAAGACGGGAGCCGTGAGGGAAGCCAGGGCCGAGGCGATCCAGGCCGAGGGGTCGGTCACAGGAGCGCCCCCGCTGGTCCACCCGAGCGAACCGGAAAGGCTCAGGTCGGGATAGAAGGCAGCACGCGCACCCTGGGTGCCATAAGTTGCCTGTTCCAGAGCATGCTCCGCCTGCAGCACGTCGGGCCGGGCCGCCATGGTGGAAAGGGCTACGCCTTCCCAGGGGAAACTGAGTTCCGCTCCCTCCAGATTGCCGCGGGCGATACTGCGCTGCGGCACGCCCAAAAGGGCGCAGAGCGCATTTTCGGCCTTGGCGATATTGCCCCGGATGGAGACCGACGAGGCCTCGAGGTTCATCTTCTTGGCCCTGGCCTGGAGAACGGCGATATCGTTGGTCTTACCCGCCATCTTGAGTGACTCCAGAACCGAAATGCTCTTGTCCCAGTTGAGCAGGGTCTGCTCGCTGATGGAAAGCTGCGCGTCGAGCATAAGCAGGGTGTAATAAGCCGTCGCCACGCTCGCGACGAGCGAAGTCTGCACGGCCCTCGCGTAGGTCTTGCTCCCCCACAGGGCGGCCGCGGCGCTGCGTTTGCCGTTGCGCCGTCTGCCGACGAGGTCGAGTTCCCAGGAGGAACGCGCGCCCAGCGACAGATTCTGCGTCTCATACAGATTTGCGCCCCCCGTAAGCGAGAGCGAAGGCAGGAAGGCAAGCCGTGCGGCGCTGAGCGTTGCCTCGGCTTCCTCCACGCGCAACAGGGCCACAGCCCGGTTGGTATTGCGGCTGAGGGCCGTGTCGATGAGGGCCTGCAAGGCCGCGTCGGCGAAGACGCCCCGCCAGGAAGGCAGGGAAAGGGTATCGGCCTGAACGTCCAGCTGCGGACGCTCGTAACGGCCGTAGATGCCGCAGGAAAGCAGCGCACAGGCCGCAAAGCAGAGAATGGTCAGTCTTTTCATTGCGCGTCCTCCCCGTTTTTGTCGGAATCGGCATTGAGGCCCACGTGACGGGCCGGCAGATAACGTTCCTGGATATATTCAAAGATGATGAAGAAGACCGGGGTCACCAGCAGCAGGGCGATGGTACCGATGAGCATGCCGCCCACGGCGCCCACGCCTACGGAAACGTTGCCCTTGGCACCCACACCGTTGGCGAAGACCAGAGGCAGCAGGCCGATGATCATGGTGAGCGAGGTCATGAGGATGGGCCTCAGACGGTCCTTCGCCGCCGACATGGCCGCCTGGGTGATGCTCATCCCCTTCTCACGGGCCTGGGTGGCGTATTCCGTGAGCAGCACGGCCGTCTTGGCCAGCAGGCCGATGAGCATGATGAGCCCGATCTGCAGGTAGATATTGTTCTCAAGACCCCAGATCTTAGCGAAGAGGAAACTGCCCGCCAGGCCGAAGGGCACAGACAGGATAACCGCCAGCGGGATCATGAGACTCTCGTAGAGGGCACAGAGAATGAGGAAGATAAACACCAGGCAGAGGCCGAACACGATGGCCGTTGTATTGCCCGTCTGGGCCTCCTCACGAGACATGCCGCCGAATTCATACCCATAGCCCTCAGGCAGGTTCTTGGCCGCTTCCTCCCGGATGGCCTTGATCACCTGGCCGGAAGAATAGCCCTTGCCGTTCTCACCGTAGACGGCGATGGACGGGAACAGGTTGAAGCGTGAGAGCGACTCCGCCCCGTAGGTACGGGTGAGGCGCACGTACTCGCTCAGCGGCGACATCTGCCCGGAAGAGTTGCGTACATATATATTATGCAGGTCTTCCGGGCTGGTGCGGTACTCGGGCGAGGCCTGCACCATCACGCGGTAAAGCTTGGTGAAACGGTTGAAGTTGGAGGCATAGCTGCCACCCACATAGACTGAAAGGGCATTCAGCACATCGGTGGGTTTGAGCCCGTTGCGGATGCACAGGGCCGCGTCTACGTCCACGATGTACTGCGGATGCTTGGTGTCGAAAGAGGTGAAGGCGCGGGAGATCTCTTCACGCTCGTTGAGCGCGGCGATGAACCGGCGCGTCTGCTTGAGCAGGTCCTCGATACTGCCGCCCTTACGGTCCTGTACGTGCATCTCGAAGCCGCTGCCGGAGCCGTATCCCGCGATCATGGGACGGGTGGAAAGACGGATGGTGGCCGCCGAAATGTGGGCGGTACGCCGGTAGATGTCCTCCATGACGGCTTCGATACCGTCTTCCTTCGATTTCCGTTCATCCCAGTGCTTGAGACGCAGGTTGAAACTACCCGCCCCCATAGTGGTGGTACCGCGGCTGTCGCGGCCCGCCGTACGGGAATAGAGACGCACCTGCGGGATATCGCGGATAATCTCTTCCACCTCTTCCAGGATGTGCTCAGTCTGCTCCAGGTTGGTGCCCGGCGCAGCCTGCACGTTCACCGAGATGGAACCCATGTCTTCCTGGGGCACAAGGCCCGTCTTGGTGGTGGAGAGCATGTAACCCAGGCCCACAACGGCCACCACGAACAGTATCCATACCAGCCACTTACGCTTGAACAGACCCAGTTCCCCGAAGGCGTAACGGGCCTGGAAACGGGCGAAGGAGCGGTTGAAGGCGAAGTGGAAACGGTCGGAGAATGAAGCCTTCTCCCCTTTCGCAATGTCGGCGCGGGGCCGCATGATGAGGGCGCAGAGGGCCGGACTCAGGGTGAGCGAATTGATGCAGGAGATACCCACGGCCACGGCCATGGTAAGGCCGAACTGCGTATAGAAGATACCCGTGGTGCCGCCCATGAAACAGACGGGGATGAACACAGCCATGAAAACCAGGGTGTTGGTGACAATGGCCGAGGTGAGGCCGCCCATGGCGTCGATGGAGGCGTGGTAAGCCGAGCGGTATCCGTTGTCGAAACGCGCCTGCACAGCCTCCACCACCACGATGGAGTCGTCCACAACGGTACCGATTACCAGCACCAGCGCGAACAGGGTGATGAGGTTCAGGCTGAAGCCGGCAGCGTAGATGAAGGCGAAGGTGCCGATGAGCGACACCAGGATGGAGATCGTGGGGATGAGCGTGGCCCTGAAGTCGTGGAGGAAGAGGTAGACCACGATCACCACCAGCAGGATGGCCAGCAGCAGGGTCTTGATGACCTCAAGGATGGAAGCGTCAAGGAAGTCCTTGATGCTCATGATGGTAGCCAGTTTCATGCCGGCCGGAAGCTCCTTTTCCACCTCCTTGAACACGGCCTGCACCTGCTTGATGACTTCGTTGGCGTTGGAACCCGAAGTCTGCACGATCATACAGTTGCAGGAAGGATGTCCGTCCACCTCGTTGAAGAAGTTGTACTGCTGAGCACCCAGTTCGATACGGGCCACGTCCTTGAGCCGCAGGATCCTACCGTCGGGCAGCGACTTGATGACCATGTTCTCATAGTCTTCCTCGCGCTCGTAGCGGCCGCGGTAATTGAGCGTATAGACGAATACGTTGTCGGTTTCGCTGCCCAGCTTGCCCGTGGAGGCCTCGATGTTCTGCTCGTTGAGCACCGCGGCGATGTCGGAGGGCACCAGCGAATACATCGCCATCTTGCCGGGGTCGAGCCAGATGCGCATGGAATAACGCGCGCCGAACACATTCACCTC